>Ga0114962_10000787_pt1 | contig 27624 bp, 21 predicted proteins | sample C_130820_MF_Meta_FD_87017 | JGI IMG/M metagenome (GOLD analysis project Ga0114962, IMG submission 87017) | Freshwater microbial communities from Lake Croche, Canada to study carbon cycling - C_130820_MF_MetaG | ecosystem: Environmental > Aquatic > Freshwater > Lake | place: Lake Croche, Canada...
ATGTTCAGAGTTCATTTAGTAGTGACGTAGTTTTTTCTTGGAAACTCTCTTCTGATGCTGAAATGTATGATGTTGAAGTGAAAAATTTAACAAACAACACATCCACCGTTCAAAATAATATAAAAGGAGATAAGGTAACCATTAATTTATATAGAGGTGTGCCCTATTCTTGGCAGGTGGTGTCTAAATCTTCAAGAACCAAATTGACTGCCACGAGCTCTTCTTGGAATTTTTATTTATCAGGGAATGGTATTACGCAATATGCACCATTTCCTGCTACTATTATTTATCCCTCATCCGGTGCAACTGTTTTTGCTAGTTTAGGTAAAGTGAATTTACAATGGTCGGGTTCTGATCCGGATAGTCAGAACTTGAATTATGATGTTTATTTGGATACGCTTCAAAGCAAAGTGGACAAGAGAGGAATAGCTCCTCTGAAAACAAGTAATAGCACTATTTCGGTCTCGGTATTAGCTGGCAAAGTCTATTATTGGTCAATTAAGACGAGTGATGGGCAATCTAGCACCCCATCCATTACATACAGTTTTAGGGTGAATTAACTGATTGATTTATCTAGTTAATTTGTAATCAAACGTTTTAACTAAAAATACGATTCCACTCAATAAATCAATGATTACCCAGCTTTCTTTATTGTTGAGGTATACCGGGAAAATAGGATTAAATAATAGCGTTAATGCGACTGGAATGGTAGTCCAAAAATTTAGACCTTTTTTGAATTCCGTGATAAGTATTGATATTCCACCCATACAAACGATAATTCTTAGCAGTGTATAATATTCGATGGGCAGATTGAAAATTCCAATGAATAGTAAGAGTGCGCAAAAGATTAACAGTATTTTCATGATTTCAATTCAGGGGTAAATGCAATAATATATAAAATTATTTACAAATAATGAATTGTCTTTAAGATATATTCGTGATTCAATAAAAAAGTGTGACAAAATGATTTATCAATAATTTTATGTTATAAAATTGATAAATTATTGTCATTTCTCCTCTCACCAATTCGACTTTTATTTCACTTTTAGTGGCAAAATGCTGCTTTTGGTTGTAATTGATAATTGGTAAAAGGTAAGTAATTCATGCTCTACTTTTACCTGTTACCAATTAATGCGAATTAAGAGTTGAAATCCTTTTTGAACAATTAATCTATCCGTAGTACACGGATTTAATAATCTTTGTGTCCCTTGTGTTAAACCATTCATTTTAACACGGAGGGCACAAAGTTTTTCCATATTTTATCTCTTTATTTAGCTCTTTTGGTTTCGACACTTCGATAGGATCAGTAACCTTTTGATGGAATCATCATTTTTATTTCAACCCTTAATTCGAATTATTACCTCTTACCTTACCTCTTACCTCCTACCTCCTACCTCTTACCTCTTACATCATACATCTATTTATAGCTAATCTTATATACCGTACCACCTAAATCGTCACAAACATATAGGGCGCCGTCTGGTCCTTGCGCTAAACCACATGGGCGGTGTTGGATAGGGCCAGTTGGTTTTGCTAAATCTTGGCCGGAAAAATTATCTGCAAAAATTTCCCATTTATCGGAAAGTTTTCCATTCACAAAAGGTACAAAAGCTACAAAATAACCTTTCTTTAATTCAGCCGATTGTCCATGAAATGCCACAAATGCACCATTTTTGTATTTAGAAGGAAACATGTTTCCCGTGTAAAACATGATATCATTCGGACCTAAATGCGCAGGGAAGGCTACCTTTGGATTGACCGCATTTTCTCCGGCAGTTTTTTTGCTATCTCCTCCGTATTCCGGTGCTAAGATTTTCTTTTTTTGGAATTGGTCGTAATAAATCTGTGGCCAGCCTGCATCATCCCCATCTTTAAATTCATAAACGGTTTCTGCTGGAATTATCTGGCTTTGTTCTGCTGAATAATACTGTGGGTAGAAATCATGAAAAACACCTCTTCCATGTGCTGTGGCAAATAAACTATTCGTTTTGAAGTTCCAAGTTTGTCCAACTGCATTTTTCAAGCCGGTCACATATCGGTGACCATCTTTAAATGTTTGATTTAATTTATCTGCATTAAAACGCCATATACCTCCTGCAGAATCTAAAATCGTACAAGGTATCATTCCTTTTCCTGTACCTTTTACTCGACAAGCATCATTGTCTGAACCAATGGTAATATACACATTCGATTTATTGTCAATGGAAAAGGTCTTTGCATTGTCTCTCCCATGATCCAATAATCCATTTACAATATTTTCGGGATTTTCGGTATCTATGACTTCTTCTTTTTCATTCAAAAGATATCGATACAATCCTTTGTTGGAAGAAGCATACAAATAATTATTTTTCAATAAAATACCTGTTCCGGTATAATTACCAAACATTGTTTTTTCATCGATTACCCCATCTTTATTGGTGTCTCTCAATCGGTAAATACCTTTTCCGTCTTTTAATTTGGATAATTTCAAATAGATATCTCCATTTTTTGCAACGGTTAAATGCCTTGTTGCACCTAATTCAGTCGCCAAAATTTCAGCTTTAAATCGAGTTGGTAATTTGATGGATTCGTCTACTTTTGGAGTATCATTTTTCATCGCCATTAGGTTAGAAGCGATTGAAAATAAGATTGAAACTCCAAGGATTTTTGAGTACGTTTTTTTCATAAATAGGTTTTTGATAATTGTAAATATAGTTTCAAAAAATGTAATTTTTTCATTGATTGCCAAATTTGCCTCTTACCTCTTACCTCTTACGTCTAACTACCTCCGGCTTCGACTCCGCTCAGCCATCGGTCTCTTACCTCTTACCTCTTACCTCTTAACTCTTACCTCTTACTACCTCCGGCTTCGACTCCGCTCAGCCATCGGTCTCTTACCTCTTACCTATTTTGCGGCATTTTTTCCTGCTATCCAAGCCGTTGTCCAAGCCGCTTGAAAATTAAAGCCTCCTGTAATACCATCGATATCCATAACCTCTCCAGCAAAATACAAACCTGGACACATTTTACTTTCCATAGAATTTACTTCTATTTCTTCCAAATCGATTCCTCCTGCCGTGACAAATTCTTCTTTAAATGTGGTTTTTCCTTTTACTTTATACCGATCATTGATCAAGGTATTGACCAATTTGTTGATATTTTTGCCGTTTAAATCTACCCAACGTGTACTAGGTAAGATTTCGTTTTTTTGCAATAAATAAGACCAAAAACGGTTTGGAAAAGGAAATGGATTCCAATTCCCAAGCATTTTACCGCCATGCTCTTTGATGTTCAAACTCATTTGATCTCGTAAATCCTGTTCTTTCGTCTCATCTAACCAGTTAACTAATATCGAAAAATCATAATTTAATTCTTCCAATATCCGGGCTCCCCAAGCGGATAATTGTAGTATTGCAGGCCCACTCATGCCCCAATGGGTAATCAATAATGGACCTGAGCCAATCAATTTTTTCCCCTCAATTCGAACCTTGGTTTTTTCCACCACTATTCCCATCAAATCTTTGATGTCTTCATTGGGCATGTTAAAGGTAAATAAAGAAGGAACAGGTGAAATAATTCGATGTCCCAATTTTTCTATCCAATTCAGATGATGGGATTTTGGTTGTCCACCAACAGTCACAATAACTTTATTGGCAAATACCTTGGAATCCTTTAAAGTCAACTCAAATCCATTTTCAACCTGGTCTATTTCTTCCACACCATGGTACAAAAATACATCTATCCCTAGTCGATAAGCCTCTGTTTGAAATAAACTCACTACGGTTTGTGAATCATTTGACTCTGGGAATATACATAAATCTGGGTAGGTTTTTAGGGGTACTTTTCGGTCTTCAAACCATTTTACGGTCGATTGTGCATCAAATTGTTCAAGGGCTTTTCGCATGAATTTTTCTCCGCGAGGATATTTTTCTGCTAATAAGCGATTGTTGAATGTGGCATTGGTGACATTGCATCGTCCTCCTCCAGAAACTTTTACCTTAGCCAAAACCTTGCTGGTTTTTTCAAAAATTTGAACCTGTGCGCTGGGATTTCCTTCTTTAGCACTTATGGCAGCAAAATATCCTGCTGCCCCTCCTCCAATGACGATTATTTTCAATTTGATTTATTAATTTACTACAAAGTAAGTAAATGAATTGGCATCTATTCGAACATTGAGCTCAATATCTTTTCGTGCATCCAATGCAACTTGCCTTTTTTTGCCTGTTTGATCGATTATTTGAGCCGTTTTTTGAATGCCTGTGTAGTAAAGAGGAATTTTAATTTTTCTTTGAATGGCTTCCTTCTTAGGATTGTACAACATGATTAATCCTTTTTCTTTCAAACGTGGATTCACATGGATAAAGCCATCCCAATCCCGCCCGTCTGCACGTCGCATTTGGATCATTTCAGAGTTTAAAATATCTCGATGTTTTTTGTACCAATTAATTGTTTTTACTACCAATTTCTTGGTTTCTTCCGTATCAAACAAACGTGGTCCGCGATAGCAAGCTTGAACACCAGCACCGTAATACTGCATCATTAGCTGTTCATATTCCTTTAAGTGCTCACTCAAAGGCTCTAAAACAGCATCTGGCCCTCCACCTTGGTATTTAGTTAATGGTACAAATCCCCAACTCATGGAGGCGTTCTTCTCAATGGTTCCATCGTGTATGTTTTGTCGGTTCAATATTTTTTGTTGATCCCTAGAAAGTGAGAAATTGACTTCTCTATATCCAATGGCAATTTTGTGTGTTCCATCCAAGAAATACCAATCTGGTGCATTGATATAAACGCCTTTTTCGTTCAACCAATGGTATAATTCTTTTTGAATTTCCATTTGTCGCCATTGTGAATCTTTTAAACCTTTATGGCCTGGATGTGTGGATGATGCGCAAACATCCCCTGGATACGGACCATCATTTTCCCAGATATCAAATCCCGTTTCTGTGTAAAATTGTTTTATTTTATCTCGGTAGTTCAATCCCCATTTACTGCCAAAACAGGGCGCATTACCAAAAAATGCTCCGCCTGTCTTTCCCGTTTTTGGATCAATGACATCATCTTCTTCACTTATTTTCCGACTGCTAAATAAAGAATATCCCCCAATCAATATATTTCTTTGGTGGGCATAATCGGCTAGTTTTTTCCATCTTTCTAAATTCACCTTGGAATTATTTTCCATTTCAAGATGACTACCAAAACTTAGGATTAAAGCCTCATATCCTGTTTCCTTGCATTGGTCAATGGCGCTAATTACTTCTGCATCATTTTTGCTCACCAAGTGCATAAAAATTGGATTTTGGGTAGTCCATGGTGCAATTGTTTGATACATTTTACGAATGGTTAATCCTCGTCTTTGTCGGTCATAGGAATCCATTAATAATTCGTGTGTGCGTGGTGATTCGAATTTTTCTCCAGGTTGCAAGCTTATGCCAGGCGCTTTTTCAGGATAAACCTCCAATAAACAGGGAGTTTCGTAATTGTAATTGACTTGGGAGGTATAGTTGGGTTCTGTTTTCCAATGGGTCGTCTGATCGCTAATGTCATAGCGCATGGCATTATTGAAAGCATAATTTGTTTCCACATAGATACCATGTTGTTTTTTCATTTCTTCTGGTTTTCCAACAACGGCACTTTCTTCTTCGACCAAACTTAAAACCTCATTGACGACACGATCTATTTCAAATGCTTTATTGCTTTTATTTTCTATGCTTACCCATTTAATAATCAAAGGCAAATGATCGATGATTTCATAATTAATATTAACCAAAAGACCTTTTAATTCAGGTAAGTTTGAGCTAAAATGTAAAATAAGATGCTTGCCTGTCGCTTGATTTTTATTACTCGCCCAAGTGGTATTTTTCCAATGAATAAAAGGCGTTTTATCTTTTTTTTCTAAGCCAATGAATTGAAAATCTTCAGGTTGGCTGGTGAAATTTGTAAGCCATTCAGGCAATAGGTAGGCTCTTTCTTTTTGTCCATATAAACCACCAATTTGATAAGACTTTCCGTTAATTGTTATTTTTGCTTCTGGTTGAATGGCTCTCAATAATTGTTGTTGATTGCTCAAGTTTTGGTAATCCATGCAAACCAAATTATCGGCCACATAAAAACTTCTTTTAACCAATCCATTTTCCAGGGTAATTTGATTTTTCGTTTCAGTAATGCTAGATTTTTCTTTATTAGGGTGAACGAGAAAATCCAATTTGGAATCAAAATTTTGGGAATAAATATCCTGAAAAACGAAGATACTAATGAAGAATAATAGAAATGGTTTCATGGGTAGCTTTATTTTGTGAAAAGAAATAAGAATTTATTGTTTAAATTAAATTAAATTTTTCGGTATGTCTATAAATAGTGATGTTGAATTTCTAAAAGGACCTCGTTCTCGTTGGAAGGAGTTTGTATTTTCGTTTGACGTATTCTTTCAATTTATCAAAGGATTTAGAAATTTGCACTTTATAGGTCCATGCATCACGATTTTTGGTTCAGCAAGATATCAACCCGGTCACGAATATTATCAATTAGCGGAGGAAATAGCTGATAGGTTGGCAAAATTGGGCTTTGCAATAATGACCGGTGGAGGCCCTGGTATCATGGAAGCGGCTAATAAAGGAGCAAAAAATGCAGGTGGCTTATCTTTGGGATGTAATATTCAATTACCTTTTGAGCAAAAGCCGAATCCCTTTTTGGATAAAATGGTTAACATTAAATATTTCTTTGTTCGAAAAGAATTGTTAAGAAAATATTCTACAGGTTTTGTGGTTATGCCGGGAGGCTTGGGAACTTTGGATGAATTTTTTGAGGTCATTACTTTGATTCAAACAGGTAAATTACACCATTTTCCATTAGTAGTAATGGGTTTAGATCATCACAGCAAAATGATGGAGTTTTTAGAAAAATTGGTTGAAGAAAAAATCGTTGGTGCCACCGATTACGAACAAATACTTTTTACTGATGATGTAGAGGAAGCTTTGAAACACATCCAATTTTATTCTAAGGAAAAAAGGTCCACATCGGAGGGTTCACAGACGCCCATTTGGATTTTAGGGGAAAAGAAAATTTTCAAAAAGTAGTTTGTGTTTTTCTTTCAAAGGTATTTAACAAACTTTTTGTTTTTATTTGTAAACTCAAATTTTTAAAATGTCACTGCTGGATTCAGAAGAGTCAACTTTATTTGTCGATGTGCTTTTGCCATTACCCATTCCGAGGCATTTTACCTATCGGGTGCCAAGGGTTTGGAATGAAAATATGCAAAGCGGCATTCGAGTAGTTGTACCTTTTGGGACTTCCAAAGTATTGACCGGTTTGATTCTTGAAATCCATACAACTCCTCCCAAAAATTATCAAGCTAAATATTTATTAGAAGTCTTGGATGAGAATCCATTGGTAACGGTGGATCAAATTAAACTTTTTCATTGGGTGGCAGATTATTACTTATGCTATCCAGGTGAAGTATTCCAAGTGGCTTTACCTGCTGGTTTGAAAATTTCGAGTCAATCAAAAGTCCAACTAAATCCTTCTTTTGATGACCCCGATTTACTAAATGAAAAGGAAATAGTTATTCATCAATTACTTTTGGAAAAAGGCGCTTTAGTCTATGATGAGATTTCCAAAATCGCAGATGTGAAAAGTCCTTATCACATCATCAAATCCATGGTTGGGAAAGGGGCTATTTTAATTTTTGATGAATTAAAAGATCGTTATTCTCCCAAAGTGATTCGTAAAATTCGACTTTGTCAGGAGTGGCAAAGCAACGAGAAATTGTTGGAATTGATAAAGATATTGGAAGATAAACCCAAGCAAATTGCCATTTTATTGCACTATTTGCGTTTTATCCCTGTCCTTCGACAACCTGAATTGAATCAAAAAGGATTGGAGAAATCTAGTTTTTCTGATGGAGATTTATCTGAAAGTTCCCTTAACACCTTGATCAAAAATGAATATTTTGAATCTTTCGAAGTAATTATTTCTCGATTTGGACAAGATGCTGATGACTTTGAAACTCAATCTGTCGAATTAAATGTTCCTCAGCAAGCCGCTTATCAATCTATTTTGCACCAATTTCAGCAGAAAGAAGTTGTGCTATTGCATGGTATCACGGGAAGTGGAAAAACAGAAATCTATATCAAATTGATACAAGAGGCCTTGGCAAATGGAGACCAAGTCTTGTATTTATTACCTGAAATTGCTTTGACCACTCAAATTGTCATTCGTTTAAAACGAATTTTTGGAGAGCAAGTAGGGATTTATCATTCCAAATTTTCAGATAATGAACGCGTTGAAGTTTGGAAATCCATTGTTGAAGGTAAATATCCTTTTGTCGTTGGAGTACGTTCATCCGTTTTTTTACCTTTTTCGAGCTTAGGCTTAATCATTGTGGATGAGGAGCATGAATCCTCATTTAAGCAACAAGATCCTGCTCCCAGGTATCATGCTAGGGATGTGTCGATGGTTTTGGCAAAAAATCATGGGGCCAAAGTGCTCTTAGGCTCAGCTACGCCTTCAATGGAGACCTATTATCAAGCCAAAGAAGGGAAATTTGGATTTGTTGAATTGAAGGAACGTTATGGACCAGCACAATTACCTACTATTCAATTGATTGATACCAAATCCGCTGGAAAAATGAAACAAATGAATGGCGGTTTTTCCTTGGATTTAATTGAAGTTTTGAAGGAAAATTTTAACAAAGGAAAACAAAGTTTATTGTTTCAAAATAGAAGAGGGTATTCCCCTTACTTACAGTGCCAAGATTGTGATTGGATTGCAAGCTGTACGCAATGCGACGTAAGTTTAACTTATCATTCCAAAGATCAAGAATTGCGTTGTCATTATTGTGGATACAAGGAAGGTTTATTGCGAAGATGCGCCGCATGCGGTAGTACGCAATTGAAAACAATGGGTTATGGAACGGAAAAAATTGAAGAGGAATTACAATTGCATTTAATTGATGCAAGAATTGGCCGGATGGATTTAGATACGACTCGCTCCAAAACCGCTTTTAATTCCCTAATCGCTGAAATTCAATCAGGGAATATCGACGTCATCGTGGGAACTCAAATGGTTGCCAAAGGTTTGGATTTTGAAGGACTTTCAACGGTGGCCATTTTTGACGCAGATAAGTCCATTAATTTCCCAGATTTTAGAGCGCATGAACGAGCCTTTCAATTGATGACACAAGTTGCAGGAAGAGCGGGGAGGAGAGCGGAGCAAGGACAAGTTTTCATACAGACAAATCAACCCGGACATCGAATTTTTGAATTTATCCAAAACAATGATTTTGAATCGCTTTACGCAGAAGAAATACAAGAACGTGAAGGTTACCATTATCCTCCATTTAGTCGATTAATCAAAATCATGATTAAGCACGTTGATGCGCCCATCGTGGAGCAGGCAGCCAAAGAAATGGGCCAAGCTTTAAAAATCAAATTTGGCCACGGACGAGTTTTAGGGCCCGAAAAACCTTTGATTGAGCGGGTAAGGAATCAATTTGTCATGGAAATTTTGATCAAAATTGAAAAAGGACTTGCCTTAGCCAACTTCAAAACCTTATTAAGAGATCAATTGGATGAAATCAAAGCCTCTAAAATTTTTAAAGGTGTTACCGTTGTGGTAGATGTGGACCCGAATTAAGGTAATAGGTAAGAGGTAATAGGTAATAGGTGAGAGTTAAGAGGAAAAGTTAATGATGAATTCTATTACCTATTACCTAAATTGCTACTTCCTTTTCTTCAACAACGCCAATTCATGTGCGGTATCATAATAACTCCTTAAATTAGACCAGTCGAAAGTATCTGCAATGCTTTCCACCCGATTTCTCTGCATGATCCGATCTCTTTGTGTTTGTTGTACAAATTTGAACAAGAAATTGGCCAATTGCTCTGCCGCTTCTTGGTAAGTTTGTGTTTTACGATTCACCACTCCCACACCCCATTGTTCATAATCGTGCATGATTTGCATCATGTAGTCACCAAAACCAGAAAGATCTGAAGTTACCGTAGGTACTCCACGGGCCATACACTCTAATGGAGTATAACCCCATGGTTCGTAATAGCTAGGAAATACGCCTAAATGACAACCTCTTACAAATTGTCCATAATCTAAGCCAAACAGAGGATTAGTTGAAACAATGAAGTCAGGATGGTAAACAATTTTAACTTTATCATCTGCATTGTTTAATAATTGAGTTCGCTGTAAATTTCTAATAATTTCATCTTCATGTTTCAAAAGATGTGTGACTACCTTGGGTCTATTTTTCGATTTCCATGTTTGAACAGTTCTTCGTAAACGTAAGCGCCAGTATTCCTCTACAAATTGGTTTAAATCAGGTAATTGCATGTCATTTGACGCAGCGGAGGCTTTGAAAAGTTTGTCTCCCACTTCTTTTTCTATGGAATGACAATTTTCTCGGATTTCATCTAACACAGCTCTGGAATGTAATACTTCTGGGTCAATGGAATGATAGGGTTGTTTGGTAATAAAAAACATAATAATGGTTTTCTTACTACCAGCTTCCTTCATTTTTCTATTCAATATCTCAAGGGCATCCAAGGTCATGTCATAGCCCTTATTGGTATATTCAAACCTTCCCGAAGTGAAGAAATACAACGTTTGTTCTAAATCAAAGGGCTGATTAGGAAAGAAATGCCCCATGACAAAATCTGAAATACTTTCTTTGTATTTGGAATGCAGATTTTGATGCTCGTGCAAGGCTGCAAATCGTTGGATATTTAATCCATTGGGTAATATAATTTCAGGAATTCGGCCTAAAAAGTATTGGCATTCTTTCGCTGTAATGTCAGAAACTGTCGTTAGTACGTCTGCTTTTTGTGCCGCAAATCGCTCAAATGTCGCTTGTGCTTCAATGCCATAATTTTTGGCTTCTTTTGCCCAATCAAAACGATCGATGACGTCATAAAAATTAGGGATGTTTCCTGCCAAATATCGACCAAGCATCGTTGCATGGGTGGTAAATACGGTTGAAATTTTTACTTTACTTTTCTTTAAATCTGGAAGACAAGTGGAGGCCATCCATTCATGAAAATGAACGATAATATTTTTTTTATTATTGACTTCTAGGGTAAATTGAGTCAGAAAAATTCGAATTAATTCACCCAATGCGACTGTTTGCGAGACTAAATCTTCCGCTCCTAATGTTGAAATTTTATGGTCTTGCCAAATTCGTCCTTTGATGGCATCGACTTTGGAATAAATACTTTTGATATCAAAAAGAACAATTTTGGGTTTACCTGTAATTAACCAATTACCATAGTGGACGTCATAGCCTTCGTTTCTCATCCATTGAATGGTTCTTTCAATCGGGGTGGAGTCCGCTATGCTTAACGATTCAAATTCAGCTGCTGCTGTTTGGGTGAAGTAAGGTCCTAATAATAAATAATCATCGCCCCATTTTTCTACCATGGAAGGTACTTTTGTACGAATGACCGTATAAATTCCACCTACTTGATTACATGCCTCCCAGGCCACCTCAATCAATAATTTGCCTTTTTCAGCTGCTTTTTTTGTCGTTTTTTCTTTAATCATCGCTCAATTAACTTAAGACATGTATGATTTACTTTCAATCACTTGAGTTACTCCTTTTTGGGTAATAGTGAAACTAAAACCTTTTTGGATGGAATATGCACCATATTCCCCTTTTTTATTAATAGCTAGATAACCTACTTGAAATTCTTTGTATTGGTATCTTTTTACGATTCTCATAACGGCTTCTTCACAGGCTTGTTGTGGGGTTTTTCCTTGACGCATAAACTCTACAATTAAAAAAGAACCTAATGTTTTCATAACAAATTCGCCCAAACCTGTGGCACAAGCTCCTCCTACTTCATCGTCACAAAAAACAGCCCCTCCAATAATAGGTGAATCGCCCACTCTACCATGCATTTTGAAGGCTAATCCACTAGTAGTACAAGCACCTGCAATTTCTCCGTTTTTACCCAAGCCTAAAAGACCGATGGTGTCATGGCGCTCAATATTAATTTTAGGCTCGTATTTAGACTCTTTTTTCCATTCTTCCCAAGCATTTTTAGCTTTTTCGGTTAATAAATTGTCTGGTTTAAATCCTTGAGAAATCGCAAAATCATATGCGCCTTTGCCTGAAAGCATCACGTGTGGGGTTTTTTCCATCACTGCTCTTGCCACCGAAATGGGATGCATGATATTTTCCAGAAAAGTTACGGATCCCGCATTTCCTTTGTGGTCCATAATACACGCATCTAAGGTGACATGCCCATCTCTATCCGGAAATCCACCATAACCCACTGATGTGTCATTGGGGTCTGCTTCAGGAATTCTAGCGCCCGCTTCAACACCATCTAAAGCATTTCCTGTTTGTAATAATTTTTCATAGCCGGCCTGGGTTGCTTTTTCGTTTTTCCAAGTAGCGATAATGAGTGGTTCGATGACTTTATTGGGCTTTGATTGTGAGCTTAAACTTGCACTTAAAAGTCCTGCAGTTTGGATAAACATTCTTCTTTTCATAAATATTTCAACTAGATTATGACAGTTTATTTGTTGATTAAAGTGTAAATGTGTAAAATTGTCTTTTTAAAGTAAAAAAAAATCTTTGAAATTTTACTTTATTTTACACATTTTCATCATATATGAAACTAATCAAGGTTATTTTTCCCATAATTCTCGCTGTAGCGTGGACTTATGTACTAAATTCCAATTTTGGAACTGTCCCACCCATTGGGAAATTGTTTAGCCCTTTTCATGGTTTTTGGCAAAATGCCGAAGGACCTGAATCATCCGAACAAAGTGAAGAGACTTTGCAAATTCCAGGATTGCATCAACCTGTTCAAGTGTTTTACGATGAAATGGCGATTCCTCATGTTTTTGCAACGGATGACCACGATTTATTTTTAGCACAAGGTTATTTGACCGCTAAAGATCGTTTGTGGCAAATGGAGTTTCAAACGCATTTTGCAGGAGGTCGAATTTCAGAAATTGTCGGGGAAAAAGGGCTTGCTTCAGATCAATTTCAACGCAGAATGGGCGCCGTTTATGGTGCAGAAAAGGCCTTGGCTGGAATGATGCAAGATCCTTCCTCCAATTTAGCTTTGGATTCTTACACAGAAGGAGTTAATGCCTATATCAACTCATTGACAGATAGGACCTTACCTTTGGAATATAAATTATTGAATTATCAACCTGAGCCTTGGGCTCCTATCAAAAGTGCCTTATTTTTGAAAAATATGTCATTTGTTTTGGCATCTGGTACGGATGAATTAAAAATGACGAATATTGTTCGTAAATATGGTAAAGAGGTAGCTGAAAATTTGTTCCCCAATTATCCTTTTGAAGAAAGTCCCATCATTCCTTCCGGTTCTCCAATTGATTTTAAACCTGTGCCTATTCCAGCAGCGCCTAAAGATTTTATTGGTTTAGGTAGTTCAATGCAAACACCTGAAAAAGACCCTAATATCGGTTCTAACAACTGGGCTGTTTCTGGCAATAAAACGGTTTCCGGAATGCCTATTTTGGCCAATGACCCACATTTAACTTTATCGCTTCCTTCTATTTGGTATCAAATGCAATTAGTTGCTCCGGGTGTAAATGTATATGGTTCAACGATGCCGGGTGCACCCAATGTAATTGGAGGCTTTAATAAAAATATAGCCTGGGGTGTTACCAATGTAGGGTCTGACGTGTTGGACTGGTATCAAATCAAGTTCAAAGATGCTTCTAAAAAGGAATACTGGCATGATGGTCAATGGAAAAAGACTACTATGCGCATTGAGAAATTCCAAATTAGAGGAAAAAAAGAAATGGTGGATACGATTTTCTTTACGCATCACGGACCCGTTGTTTATTTATCTCACGAAAAACCTTTTAGATCGAACATTCCAGTAGGTCACGCATTGAAATGGATTGCTCATGAGAAGTCGCAAGAATTATCTGCATTTTATCGTTTAAATCGTGCAAAAAATTACAATGAATACAAAGATGCATTAACCTATTATGCAGCTCCTGCACAAAATTTTGTGTTTGCTAGTAATGAGGGAGATATTGCTTTATGGGTTAATGGACGTTTCCCTTTGAAGGCTAAATTACAAGGAAAATATCTAATGGATGGAACGGATGCCGCAGCGGATTGGCAAGGATACATTCCTCAAGCACACAATCCCCATGTGTTAAATCCTACTCGTCAATTTGTTAGTTCTGCCAATCAATTTTCTACGGATGCTGATTATCCCTATTATTTGGGTTGGCAATATGCACCATCTGAGCGAGGAAGAAGAATTAATGAGCGCTTAGAGGCGATGACAAAAGCAACGGTTGATTCCTTGAGGGAGCTTCAAAATGATGTGTTTAATATTCGAGCAAGAAGGATGCTGCCATTGCTTTTGGCACAAGTGAAAAATCCCACGGCCAAACAATTGAAAGTGATGCAGGAATTAAAAAAGTGGAATTTTCAAAATGCACCTAATTTGATTGCGCCAACTATTTTTGAAAATTGGATTTCAACCATGCATTCGGCGCTTTGGGACGATGAATTTGAACAAGATGTTACTATTCCAATGAGTAAGCCAAGCGTTGACCGTACGCTTAAAATGATCATTGAGGAACCCAATGCAATTTGGTGGGACAATGTAAAAACAAAAAATATCCATGAAACGATTTCTGACATTATCACAAGTTCTTTACAGGCCGACATCGACAGTTTAGAAAAACAGCACGGTCCGATGAGTCAAGAATCTTGGGCATGGTACAAGCATAAGCAAACGGGTGTTCGTCATTTAATACCAGGTATGGACGCTTTAAGTCGCTTGAATATTCCTATTGGTGGAGGCGGCACGATTGTCAATGCTACAACGATGAAAACAGGTCCTTCTTGGAGATTGGTGGTTGAGCTCTCTAAAATGGGCACACCGAAGGGATATGGTGTTTATCCGGGTGGACAATCGGGCAACCCAGGAAGTAATCATTACGATGATTTAATAGATACTTGGGCGAAGGGGGAATTAAAACCTCTTTTGTATATGGATTCAGCTAATCAGCGTACTGATCGTATTCGTAAAAAGATTATTTTAGATAAATAGTAAGATGAAAAGACAATTAAATACTTCCAATAAATTAGTTTTAGGACTAATCATGATTTTAGTAGGGGGGCTGGCAGAAAATTATTTCGCATGGTATTCGATGGGCATCGTCTTTGGTATTTTGTCCTATGTTTTTGCCTTAAATGGGAAGTCAGCTTTTTGGTTGGGACTGGCAGCTGGTTTTATTTTATGGGGTGCAAGTGCCTTTTGGGTTGATTTACAGCATCCAAGTACACTTCCTTCGAGAATGGCTCAAATTTTTCCTTTAGGAGGAAAAGTGTGGGTTATTATGCTATTAACAGGGATTTTTGGGGGCCTTACCGGAGGTATTTGGTCCTTTTTAGGAGCAAAATTACGTTTCTAAAACTAATTTTTTTAGGACAACTCATTCATTCCTACTATATTTGCCGCAATTCAATTAAACATTAATACACGTGAAAAATTTACCTTTAATTTGGTGTGCCGTTTTAACCTTAGTGGTTGGGTTTTTATTTTTTAAGCAGAATGGAAGTAGTTCGACTGGTTTGAGCGCTAGTACTGCAGATGGAAAAAGAATTGTTTTTGTCAATTCTGATTCTTTATTGAATAATTATCAATTTTACAAAGACGCACAAAAAGAATTTGAAAACAAAGGCTATCGTCTTCAAGTTGATTTAGGTCAACGAGAAAGAACTTTACAAGGCGAACTTCAAGCCATTCAACAAAGAGCAGGGGCGATGACTCAAGCCGAATTACAAGCAGCTGATATGACCTTGAAGAAAAAGGGAGCAGAATTGCAACAATACAGCCAACAAAAGCAAGCTGAGTTAGGTCAAGAGCAAGCAAAGAAAAACGAAGAACTGTATAACAACATTCGTAACTACATTGCTAAAGTGAACAAAATCAACAAGTATGAATTCGTGCTTGGATATTCCAAAATTGGTGGAGGTATTTTATTTGCTGATGAATCAGTAGATGTCACTCAAAAAATGATTGAAGGTTTGAACAAGGAATACACTTCTTCGAAATCGACGAAATAATTCTCAAATCAGTAAAAAAGCCACGCAGTTCTTTATGCTGTGTGGTTTTTTTTATGGAATAAATCATGGCAAAAGAGAAAATTCAAAAGAAAATTGAGATTCAAAATAAAAGAGCTTCTTTTGAATACCAGTTTTTGGATACTTTCACGGCGGGACTTGTATTGACAGGAACGGAGATTAAATCTATTCGGCAGGGAAAGGCGAATTTGACAGATGCTTATTGTCTCTTTTTTCAAGATGAATTATATGTAAGGAATATGCATATTTCAACGTATGAAGAAGGGACGCATTACAACCATGCACCTTTGAAAGATCGAAAGTTATTATTGACAAAAAGGGAGTTGAAAAAGTTGATTAAAGAATTGAAAAACGTTGGATTAACCATCATCCCCACTCGTTTATTCATTTCTGACAAAGGTTATGCTAAATTGAATATTGCATTAGCCAAGGGTAAAAAGATATTTGACAAGCGAGATGATATCAAAGAAAAGGATATCAAGAGGGATATGGAGAGGAGTAGCAATTGATGAATATTCAATGGGAATATGCTCTTATGCTTCTTCTTTTAATCGATAAACTTTTGAAATATTTTTTTCATTTTAATATATTTTTGTACCTTTACAGTCCCGAAAGGGAAAAAATGGTTGCGTAGCTCAATTGGATAGAGCATCTCACTACGGATGAGAAGGTTTGGGGTTCGAATCCCTACGCGATCACTAGACAATAAATTAGGTGCCTGTAAATCAATGATTTATGGGCATTTTTTTTAAAGAAAAAGGTTATAGGTTTTAATACATTAATCCTAATCCTCATCTTTGTATTTGATTGCTACAAGGTCTTATTTACACCTGCCATTGTTATTTTTGCATATTTGAATGTATCACTCACGCTTCTGCATTATTTTATCCTTTTTCAATTTCCTCCACCTCTAAATCAATTTTGTGTTAATTTATGGATATTTTTACTGTTACAGGTTCCATCTCAATTCATTCAAAAACCTTTCACTTGTTTTTTAAAATTTTAGTATGAATATTATCATACCTTTAGATATGTTCTAAATTAAGTCATTTTGGTTCAATCATATACATCTTTAGCAAATCAAAAATCACTAGAAAACCCCAAAAAAACTTTTCACGTTCTATAATTAGTGCTACTGAATGTCTAAGGAGGAGTACTTTTCGGGTTAAATGGAACTTTCTCAGATATGGAAGATCGTGGCTCGATTTCTTCATAGATAAATTCAGTTGGTTCATGAATTTCATAACCATACCTAAGTAAAACCTATTTAAAAATAATGTAATCTTGCTCAAAAGGTAGAAAATAAAGCATCCAGTAATTATTGGTTTATTGTGCCTAGTTTAAGATTATTTTTATTGGATAATTCAGCAGAAAGTTGTCTAAATTATTTTTTTTTGTACGAGTGTAACTGTAATAACTTAGATTATTTTCTTTTTGCTGTGTTATGTTTGCCTATTATTGACGCACAAAAAAATACCAAATGAAAAACGTTACCTTTTTACCCGAACAAATCAAAATCGAACAAGTCAAAAATGAGCAACCTAAAAAAACATGGATGGAGCCAGAATTAGTTATTTTAGACATTGAAAGTGGTAAATCTTTACAACCTGCTGAATTATCTTGGGCTCACTCTTAAAAAAATCCATTGAGATTTTTTTTTACTACTCCGTTTAATTATACAAGAAGAACTGATTAATTTTTTTATCTGGGTCTCGACATCATTTTAATTTCGATTCTCATTCAACAAGTAAACGAGTAAGCTCAAAACTTTCACGCCAAATACGGTTAACCCAAAAAAGATGGGTATAACCTGAATTATATAGCTTTAAAGTTAATAGTGGAAATACTACTTCAATTCTTTAGCCATCCTGTACCTTGATATTGTCAACAATTCACATCTTTTAGTGCTTGCGTAATTTATCGATTTCGGGTACAAATTTGTACATACCTTAATTTTTTAGATTTAAAAAATATTTATGTTTCATTCAGGACAATAAATGTTCTAATTCAATGATTCTACGCTTTTTTGATAATCGAGTATTTTAAGATGTTTTAAATTGAGTTATTCATTCATCCAATCTATTTTTCTTATACACTACTCACCACTAACTTTTTTCCAAAATTCTCTAATTAACCAATATTTAGGTCCATAATTGACAAAAATTTCCTCGTCTTTTTGTATTGTTTTGTTTGAATATATTTGCATCATTTCAGTGGCGAAATCTATTTTTAAATAGGTGTTTGGATCTTTTGAATGATTATAAATAGAGCCATACCCTAATGCTACATATTGTTCTAGGCCATCTTTTTGACACAGTTCACATTTACAGGTGGTATTTAACCAAGCATAATTCACTAGTACTGAATCTTGAATAATTTTAGATCTCCAACTGAGTTTTAGCAACTTTGCTTCTTCTATTAATTCTCCTTTTGCTATTTCTGTATTTGAAAAAATCCCATGTCCATGAATAGGTGATTTTCTCAAACTTATTTTAGTTGAGGGTCCGTTGATTGATTCTGGGAGAACTACTGTAGGATTACATTTTTTAATTGGTTCCATCTTTTGATACTCTTTTAACTTTAAGCCTTTTTCTACTAGTAATTGGCATGTTTATATTTAATGATAGCTTAGGAAAAATTTTGAATCTTAGGATTATTTATTCCCTTAGCAAGGTTTCTAAAGTGCACCTTTATATCAAATATTGGTTTGATATACATTTGAATGCTTCATTTTTATTCTAACTGTAATAACTTACTAATTTATCTAGGAATTTTTAAAACTTCCAATTGCTATAATATTAAAGAGTTTTGAAAGTTAATTATCCTAAAATTACTAAAATGTCAATTGTAAACCAGTCTAAGGTTCAAAACGCCAAACTCCGCCACCGCCTTTACTTAAGTGAATGGTGAATTTTTCTTTAGCATTTCCTTTAGCTGAAATAATTGCATAATCTGAAGCATATTTGTTACTATTGATGCCATCAGCGATACCTGTGAGTTGATATTGTTTCAATCCAAGTTTAGAAAGGTCAACACTTACGATCCGCTCGGTCCAATTATTCATTGCCCCTATGTACCAAATACCATCTTTCAACCTTGCCGTTATGATATATTCACCTGGTTTGCCTTTTAGGACAATTGTTTCATCCCAGGTTGTCGGAATATTTCCAATGAATTTCATCATTTTTGGTTCCATGTATCCTTGAGAAGGATTTCCAATAAAGTATTGAAGTGGGCTGTCATATATTAAGTACATGGCAATCTGGTGTGCGCGTGTACCTTGCGACATGGGTTGGCCATCGATATTTTTGAATCCATTTTCTGTTGAATTGTTTAAAAGTCCAGGTTCATAATCTAATGACCCTGAAAACATTCGTGTGAATGGAATGGTTAGTTCGTGGTTTGGTGTTATAAATTTGCTCCATCCATTCCATTCAGAACCCATTACTCCCTCTCTGGAGATAGCATTCGGATAGGTAATCTCAAATCCTGCAGGGGCAGGAGCTGAATGAATATTCAACATTAGGTGGTGTTTTGCGCATGCTTCTGCCATTCTTGAATAGAAATTCATTGCCTTTTGATCGTTTCTATTGATGAAATCGATCATGATAATTTTGATGCCTTTTTCTGCATATAAACGTAACGTTTCTTCCAAATTTTCATCCAATAAAGCTGCGTTAAACCATAATCCAACTCCTATGCTTTTTGTTTTCGCATAAGCTATAACGGAATCCAAATTTAGATTTTTATTCAACTTTTTTAGATTACCATTCAAGTACCATCCTTCATCCACCATGATGTATTCTAGATTAAATTCCTTGGCGAAATCTATGTAATATTTATAGGTGGCTGTGTTTTTGCCTGATTTGAAGGACACATTAAAAAGATTTGTATTCACCAGCCATTCGTCCGTAATTTGCCCTGGCTTAATCCAGGATAAATCACCTTTGATGACAGATGGACTTGCTAGTTTTAGAATGAGATCAGAAGCGGGAATGCTTGCAGGGTTGTCAGTTACTGCAATTACTCGCCACGGAAAATTTCTTTGGCCTTTAGTTTTTGCGATATAATCTGCGAATTGGGTAACAGAATTCAATTTGTAATAAGTGATCGTGTCAAAGGGAATTTCTTCCTTGAGCGGGTAAGGTGAAAAACGGGTAATGATGCCATTTTGCGGCGACTTCTGTAAGATCATTCCAGGATAATCAATCACATCTGATTCAGCGATGACAAGGTATTTCCCATTTTGTAATTGAATCAAAGTAGGTGCAAAATAAAAAGTATTTTCAAGACTTTCTGAAATTTTACTGGATAGATATTGTGTTTCGAAATGGCTTTCAAATTTTTTACCGATCTTAAAATAATCTCTAATCTTGTCTCTTTGCATTACAAGATAATTTAAAATAGAAGTAGCCCTTAGTTCTTGGTGATAAGGCGCGTAATAAATTTGTGGGTTGCCAACAGGATTCACCTCAAATTTTTCTTTGAAAACCTTAAGTGGGTGATTTGCTTTACCTATCCATCTGTAAGATAAGCCTTCGTCATACATTCGAATTTCTAATGCAATGGGTTGCTCAAAATGAATGATAATGGCCTTGTACCGGTCTCTAAAAGTTTTGCGTTTAGACGCAATAATGGGAGAAAATAGGCTGTCTTTTTCAATTCTACGAATTGTTTTAATGGTCAAATGATCAAACTCTTCACCTTCTAGGTCTAATTGTATAATTGATTTATCTACTAGGAGAGTATCTTTCCAGTGGATTGTGTATGTCAAAGATGATTTTACATTTTCTGAAAAGAGCTGAAAATGTATCTTTTTATTGGGAGAAAAAAGGGAGGTTATTTTTGTTGGGCTTGTCTGTTGACAAGATAAATTCAGAACAATTACAATAAAAAATTGTATGAGGATTACGATGCGTTGGCTCATTTGATTGTCATTTTTTAACAAATTGTAAATGTTTTAAAATAAGTAATAGGTCGTCAGTTAAGAACATATAGAACGAATTTTAATGATAACCTTGGTAAATAAATTCAATCATTTCTTTTGAATAGGAAATATTTTCTTTCAAAGAAAATTTGGAATACAAAAAGATAGAAAGCAAGTATACATGTTGAACTATCCGAAAATATATAAAGTGTTTAGAATCATGGTTTTTTAGAAAATGATATCTGCTTTTATGGTTGACTGTTCTTTTATAATTTGAATTTAACTGACTTCCCCCTTCAATATGAATGATTTTAGTTCCAGTAAAGATTCGATTGCTTAATCCTGACTTAGCTAATTTTTTTTGCAAATCGACTTCTTCGTAATACAAGAAATAATCTTTTGAAAAGCCTTTGAACCGCTCAAAAACATCTTTTCGTAAAAACATATCTGCTCCAATTACATAATCAATTTCAAAGCTTTCTTGTTGAAAATTATATTTCTTATTTAAATTAATATCCCAATGTTGAAAAAACGTTTGTAGTATCTTTTTTTTGTAATTCATCGGAATTATCGAAAGAATCATTTTGATGATTTCTGTTTTGCATGTGGGGAAATCATCTCCAACGCTATTCAAACGCAAGTCAATGCCCAATAATTGACAGCCTACAACGCCAAGATTCATGGATTTTTCATTTGCTTGGAAAAAATCATACAATTTTTTAATAGAATTTTCTATCAATATCGTATCCGAGTTTAATAAAAAAATAAATTCACCCTTGGCTGATTTAATCCCTAAATTATTGGCAAGGCCAAATCCAACATTGGTGGATGATTTGATAAATATCACTTTTGGGAATAAAGACGAAAGGTATTGAGTGGAATAATCATTTGAATCATTATCAACAACGATTATTTCAAATTCAAGATCAGTGGTAAAATCATAAATTGATTTAATGCAATCATGGGTTAGTAACTTGGTATTATAATTGACAATTATGATGGAAACTTGCATTAAAAAAGTTTATTACAGATGTGAATTAATTTTTAGAATCGTATTTGATAATATTTCCAACGATTCTGTTTGTTTTTTGTTGATAATCTGATAGCGCAAGAATGATTTTTCACTGAGTTGTTTGTATTCTTTTATAACTGTTTTTAATGCTTTAAACAAATCTACTTCGTAAAAGGGTGAAAAGTAGATAGGAGCGTCGGATAAGATTTCCGGGATTGAACACACATTTGAACATAAAATGGGTTTTCCATATTTCATTGCCTCTATGGGAGGGTAACCAAATCCTTCAAATAATGTTGGGAAAATCAAGCTGTAGGAATTTTTTATGGCATGATCTAAATCGGAAGATGACAAATAAGGCAATGTGAAATGATTTTGAAATTCTTTTTTTTCGTATCCAATTGTCAGCAGATAAAAATTAGGATATTCAATGGCAAATTTTTCGAATACGGCAAGTGCGAATTTGGCATTTTTGAATATGCGATCTGCAGCTAAAATGATAAAATAATCAACTTTTGAATCGATGATTTCATTCAATTTGGAATTGGATATGGTAGGGTTATGTTCAATGATTTTTTCAGGACAATAAATAACTGAAATTGGCGATTTAATATTTGGGAAGAAATAAGTCAAGGATTCTTTTGAATATTCGGAAATTGTAAATATTTCTACATTTTCATTGGTTGCAAATGTAAAAATTTGCTCCATTTTCTTTTTATTTAAATACTTTAGAATAGCGTTTATTTTGTCTCTGATAAATACTTTAAAAAGTTTGAAAGCTGATTTAGAACGTAGGATATATTCGAATCCGTAATGATGTATTTCAATATTGGATAGGTCAAGGAAAAAAATGATCATCCTGCATTGGATGTCTTTATAGTTGTATTTTACAAGTCTTTGACCAATACCAACAAAAAAAACATCAATGTCATATTTTGAAATTATTTGTCCAATACTTTTTTCACTGCCTATATCGATGCACTTAAAATGTAATTCTTTTTCTAGGTATTCGGGTGAGGCACTTTTATAAATAAGGGGTATTTTTGAATCATATAGGAAAATCAATTGATGTTTTTCAGAGTCATATTTTTCAATGATTCTTTGTAATGTTTTTAGCGTGAATTCTGCTCCACCATTGACGTAGCCTTGAGTAGAAATTAAATCAAAAAGTATATGGTATTTCTTCACCTATGAAGTTCGCTAATTTAAAACGTACACAATTTAGATTAAAAATACTTGGGAACAAAAATTCAGATAGCTTGGATATCATTCAATTATACTTCTTTGAAACTTTTGTGTTTCAAATCAAAATCACCTTATTTTTTTACCTTATAGATGAAAATAGTATCGATGGGTTTATTTGATAAAGACCAAGCGGGTTTTTTATAAGTTGAATTATACATACTAGCATTATCTTTTCCCGAAAAAAAAGTAAAATATGTAGGAGATTCTGTTACCATATGAATGGGTTCCAATTGGATTTCTTTCGAAATTCTTTGCCTGTGTACATTGTGTGGAAATACAATTAGATCCCCATTTTTCAAATTATATTCATTGTTTTTAGCAAAAGTTTTCATGCCTGCTTGTCTAGAATACCACTGCCATCCCCAATGACCAATTGACCAAACTCTCTTATTTGGATAAAGAATTTTACTTGCATTTTTGCGGTAAAAATCGGCATACACCCAATCGGAAATTCCCAATAATAATCCTAATAGGACAGATATTGTTACTACTAAGTTATTGATGATTCCTTTTGTTTCTTCAAACTGTTGGTGACCTAATAAAAGAATGAATGGGATTAAGAGTAAGCAATGACGGGTAGCATTGAAAGGGGCAAGTAGTAGTATAAAGCCTGAAACAGTTATTAGGTAGGTTAAGATGACAAAATGTGGTGTTCTAAAGAAGGCATATCTTTTATTGATAAATTCTTTTATGGATTGATAGAAGATGAGACCCATCAAAACGAAACCGTTTAAAATGAACATTAAATTTAACAATCGATTGAAAATCGCCTCTTCAATGATTTGAAAATAAACCAACGGAACTGAAATGACCATTCCAATATACCCTAAGATGATCATAAAACGTGTTTCTTTTTTCGGGATTAGCGCATAGATAAAAACAGCAGTAAAAGTTGTGATTGCACCCAAAGTACCAATGAACCCCACTGTTTTTGAACCATAGAGTAAAACCTTATTGATAGGCGAATCCAGCTTTGGTTTGGAAATGATAGAATATAGGTGAGTTTCACCAAATTCAATGTAATTCCATACGGACCAACCAATGAAAACCAATATGGGTATGAGTAAGACAAAGCTTTTTCTGTGATTTTTTGAAATTAATAAGCTTAGTAGTATGACAATGAAAAGTGGTGATAATGAATATTTGATGAGGATACCTATCGATAATAAACTAGCAGAAATGATATAATACAATGTATTATTGGATTGTTGGCCTTTCAATAAATAATACATGATACTAAGAGATAAAGCTAAAATAGGGATATCCAACATGACATTTTGGTTTACGATAAACCCTGGGCAAAAGGCAAAAATGGTAAGAATGAAATTGGGAGATTTTACTTTAAATAGTTGACATAGCTTGTAGAAATAGAAAAGTGACAAAAATGTAAAAACAGATAAAAGCAAGTGAAGAGATATTTCACTACTACCGAAAAAATGTTGATGAACGTATATTAGGTAGAAAAAAAGTGGAGGGTTATTCCCATTATTAATGACGGTAGGTGAATCTTCCCAGTTTATCCAACCCGACATCGGTTTTAAAGGGTTTTGCCGAATCTGTTCAGCGGCCTCTAAATGAAATGTGTCGTCAATGTGAAAGGCCTTGTTTATATTTATTCCAGATAATATTACCCATAGTACAATTATGTAAGCAATAGGAAATTTTGACGGGTTAAAAATCTTCGATATTGGGTTAAACATAATTACTTTCAAATTGGGTAAAAATCTATTTTATTATGTTATGTGATTTTTCATCTTCAACGAATGGCAATTTAGCTCAAGAAAATTAGAATTCTGATTATTGACTTAAATCTAGTTTAGTGACCCATAAAGTATAATCAAAAGTGAAAATCTTTGCGCCTACTTTTTCAATCCATGAATACCATTTAATACCTTATTTCCGTTGATAAGTACTAGACGTTTGATTGCCATTTATATCCGTAAATGTGAAAGTGTATAAGCCTGTTGTGTTCCAATTGTATTTAACTGTCCCAAATTTGGAGCCTATATGATAGTTCAATAAATAAGCATTAGAACTTGTTGAGCTAAAATCATCAATTATTGCACCATTTAGCGGACTTAAAGCTGGTCTAATTGGACTTGCAAAAGCTTGAGGTGATACTTGATTTTCTGGTGCTGACGTAGTTGGGTCAATAGTTACTTTACCTCGCATAGCGCCTATTACATATGGATAATCATTGGTACCATGATAATGGTAAGTATCTTTCCATTCGTGGCCGTGGTTAATATCTAATGGTACCATATTGGATCCATCTGGTTCTTTTTGCCCATATACCGGAAAACCATCAAGGGCAAATGCAATCGGCTTTAGGCCAGAAATACTTGATAAATGTAAGGGAGCAGCATGATAATGATAATCGTCTGCTCTGCCGCAATGCCCTCCCCATTGATCTAATTCTCCAATCGCAAAGGAATCTTCCCCTCGATTATTTAAGGCATTAAATATGGGTATTCCATTCACTGCCAAGGCAATAGCTCCTTTCATTAAATTCGACTTAGTACTTAATGGTGAATCTGAATAAACAGGTTGTAAAGGAATGGACCAATGATTCGTTCCTGAGTAGGATTGAGATATGGGTACTTGTTGTTGCCAAGCTTTAATTCCTATCATCATGTTATGATTCGGTATTCCTGTTGAATTAACATAATAATAGGTTTTATCAGAAGAAGTATTTAGTTGGTTCTTGTAGGGGTCAAAGGCTAAGTCGAGAAAGGAAATTTCCGTTTTGGGAATTGAATTAGTTGGAGAAATTGGGATGATATCTGAAGTAGATTTACATGCGAGAACTAAGCTGACAAAAATTATTGTATAAAAGACCACTTTTTTGTACCTGAATGGGAGCTTAAGTTTTTCATATGCAATCATTAATCCAATAAGGAAGATTAAAATAAAAAATAAGGGCAACAATGATAAATTACTATTCTGTTTAGTTGGAAGAATTTGAATTTGAGCTACTTTTCTCATTTTCATTTTAGCAAAGCGTTGATCCTGAAAAGTTAATTGAGCAAAAGGAATAGAAATTTTCTTGCCTTTTGCCTGCTCAATGATGATTTCGTTATGAGCATTGATTGCCAAGTAATTCCCATTTAAAGTTTGTCCAGAAATTAAATGCCAAATTTTTAAAGGTTCTCCAATTTCATAATGTCCCTCATTATGGGCAAAAACTGATGTTGAAAGGAGAAAAAATAAAATAATTTTTTTCATATCAAGGTCGAGAATAATTAACAAGAATTTCTGATTTAGCAAGCGTCTTGTTCGAGATGGCTGCTAATAAAACATCCATTGTAATTTGATTGGCGGAGGTTGTAATAAGCGGTGCAGAAGATAAGGCATAAACAGTAATAATGTAGGTTTTTATTCCTGGTCCTTGTGAACACGGAGGGGCATATGCATTTTTTCCGTTGACTGTGTTTATACCCAAAGTTCCAATGTTCGTTGCATTTTCGGGAAACTCTTTGATATTGGACCCAATATTAAAAACACTCATATACACATGTTTATCACCTGTTGGGGGAAAATGATGAATTGTAATAGCATAATTAGTTGTACCTGTTGGTGCGCCCGACCATTGAATGAATGGAGAAATTCCAGCCCCGTCACAAGTATATTTGACGGGAAAATTTCCTTTATCAGAGTATTCGGAACTAAAAGCTTTAAAATCCGTTGAGTTGGAAACATTCAGGATTGTATTTTCGTCCTTTTTACAAGATATTGACAAAAAAGAAACAAATAGAAGTAATCCAATTTTTTTCATGTTAGTAAAGCTATTTTACCTGTTATTATTCATTTTTGACCAAAAAATCGATCCCAATTAAGTATTTGGAGAAATTTTCATTCACTAAATACTCTTCTGAATTAATATAAATATAGATAAACTACTTGGAAAACTTTAAGTTAAGAAAGAATTTAGAGGAGTAAAAATGAAATAGATGTTGATTTTAATTTGTTTGCTAAACGGTATTAAATGCTGAGGTTTTTTGCCTTTTAAAAAGAGAAAAGAGAAATACCTATTACCTATTAATGCGAATTAAGAGTTAAAAAACATTCGGTCATTCCTTATAAATATTTCATTTATGGCCAACGCTTAATCCTAACGAAAGATTTGAACTTAGCGGTAGAAATGTATGATGTAAGATGTATGATGTAAGAGAGAAGAATGATTTCAGATTTTACATTCTCAACATCATACGTCATACATCTTACATCATTTTCATTTGTCTTGGATTAAGCAGAAGAAAAAAGTTTTTTTGTTTCTTTTTTTTCAAAAAAAGAAATGCCACAGAAAAAGAATTAGCCCATAAATTGCATTTCTGTCAAAGAAATAGGGAAATAGTAAATTCA
>Ga0114962_10000789_pt1 | contig 27602 bp, 24 predicted proteins | sample C_130820_MF_Meta_FD_87017 | JGI IMG/M metagenome (GOLD analysis project Ga0114962, IMG submission 87017) | Freshwater microbial communities from Lake Croche, Canada to study carbon cycling - C_130820_MF_MetaG | ecosystem: Environmental > Aquatic > Freshwater > Lake | place: Lake Croche, Canada...
TATAAAAAGTCTGGTTCTTATTCTGTAAAATTAAAAACAAGTAATTCTACTGGAGTGATAGATTCTTTAATTAAAATTATAAGCATCAATTCTCCGAATGCAATGTTTTCAGCATCACTTAAAAATGGAAGAACTTATCAGTTTAAGCCAAAGGATTCTTTGCTTAAATCTTATTTTTGGGATTTTGGCGATGGAGGCTTGTCAGCAAGAAAGCAAATTAAATATACCTTCACAGATGATGGTAACTATATGATTCATTTGAATGTTACTGATTCCTTTGGATGTAAAAACCAGTCAGATGACTCCCTAAATGTACGTTTAACCTCTATCGATATTCAGGTTGTCAACAATAATCAATTTAATGTCACCCCAAACCCATTAACACAAGATAGTAAAATTCAATTTAATTTAAATCAAAAGGCAAATATTCAATTAATTTTAATAGACAATAATGGTCAATTGATTTATACTTATGTTAATGGGTTGTTAAATCAAGGGGTCTATTCATTTGATGTGCAAACAAACCAATTAGACCTTAAAGCAGGTGTCTACTCAATTATTTTTATTAATAATCAGAATAAATACTCCAAAAAAGTCATTAAACTTTAATTGGACTGACTCAAATTAAGAAACCCCGATTATTATTAATAATTGGGGCTTGTTATTATATCACAACTTTATCAAAAGTGTCTTTCTTCTTCCGCTGTTTTAAGTCTAATAATTGGTCATCTTGGATTTCCCCGACTGGGAAATATTTACTATTAGGATGTGCAAAATAGAATCCACAAACAGATGCAGCAGGGTACATAGCAAAGTTTTCTGTTAGGCTCACCTTGGTGTATAATTCCGCTTGAAGCAAATCAAATATTTTACCTTTTTCTGCATGATCAGGGCAAGCAGGATACCCAGGTGCGGGTCTAATCCCTTGGAATTTTTCTTGAATCAATTCTAAATTGGTTAAAGATTCATCTTTAGCATAACCCCAATATTGCATTCTTACTTTTTGGTGTAGCAATTCTGTAAAAGCTTCAGCCAATCTATCAGCTAATGCCTTAGCCATAATAGCTGAGTAATCATCTTGATTATCTTCGTATTGTTTAACAATCTTGTCTACACCTTGCCCTGTTGATACCACAAAACAACCTAAGTAATCTGTTAATCCACTCGATTTAGGAGCTATATAATCCGATAAACAAATATTAGGTATTCCTTGACTCTTTTTACCCTGTTGTCTTAGGAATCTAAATGTTGTCAATATTTCCGATTTAGATTCATCCGTATAAACTTCTACATCTTCAGCCCCATTGCTATTTGCAGGATACAAAGCAAAAACAGCTTTAGGATCAACTAATTTTTTATTGACCCATTTATCCAACATTAAATTGGCATCATCAAATAATTGACGTGCTTGCTGTCCTACCAATTCATCTTCAAAAATAGCAGGATATTTTCCGTGTAATTCCCAAGCAATAAAAAATGGAGTCCAATCTATAAATTGTCTAATTTCCTCTAATGGATAATTATTATATAAAGTAAATCCTAATTTATTTGGTTTAGCAATGGGTGTTTCCACATTAAATGGATATTTATTTTCTCTCGCCTCGACAAGGGATAAATATTCTTTATGGAGATTATTTTTCTCAAATTTTTCTCTGATGTCTTGATATTGTTTATCTATATCAATTCTAAAATCAGCAACATCATCACTTAATAATTTTTGCACCACAGGAACACATCTACTTGCGTCAAGTACATGTATAGTTGGTGCATTACTGTAATGTGGCTGAATTTTTACTGCAGTATGTGTTTTGGACGTGGTTGCTCCTCCTATTAACAATGGTTTATTAAACCCTTTACGTTGCATTTCTTTTGCTACGCCTACCATTTCGTCCAAACTTGGTGTAATTAAACCACTTAGTCCAATAATGTCAACATTATGATTTATGGCTTCTTCTAATATTTTAGAGGTAGAAACCATCACCCCTAAGTCAATTATTTCATAATTATTACAACCCAAAACTACACCGACTATGTTTTTACCGATATCATGGACATCGCCCTTAACTGTAGCCATTAGGACTTTTCCTTTCGGTTTGTTGGTAGGATTTTTTAATTTTTCAGCCTCAATATACGGAGTTAAAAAAGCAACTGCCTTTTTCATTACCCTTGCGGATTTAACTACCTGAGGTAAGAACATTTTACCAGCACCAAATAGGTCACCAACTACGTTCATTCCTTTCATTAACGGACCCTCAATTACATCTAATGGACGTTCCAAGGTTAACCGCATTTCTTCTACATCCACATCGATATAATCAGTAATGCCTTTCACCAAAGCGTGAGTCAATCTATCCTCTACCGACCCTAATCGCCATTCTTCAGTTTTTTCCTCCTGTTTTTCCGTTGATTTGTAGTTCTCTGCTAGGTTAATTAAATTTTCAGTGGATTCAGAAGTTCTATTAAATAGAACATCTTCTACTGCTTTTAGTAATTCTGGTTCTATACTTTCATATATTGCCAATTGACCAGCATTCACTATCCCCATATCCATTCCATTCTGGATGGCGTGGTATAGAAAAGAAGCATGGATGGCCTCCCTTACGTGGTCGTTTCCTCTAAAACTGAAAGATACGTTTGATACTCCTCCACTAACCTTAGCAAAAGGGAGATTTTCTTTTATCCATTTAACTGAATTTATGTAATCAACTGCATAGTTGTTATGTTCTTCCATCCCTGTTGCAACTGTTAGGATGTTAGGATCAAAAATGATGTCTTGAGGTGGAAATCCTACTTTTTGAGTCAATATATCATAAGCACGTTGACAGATTTGAATACGTCGCTCATAATTATCAGCTTGTCCCGTCTCATCAAATGCCATTACAATAACGGCAGCACCATAGTCTAATACTTTTTGCGCATGTTCTATAAATGCTTCTTCACCTTCTTTTAGTGAAATAGAATTGACAATCCCTTTTCCTTGCAAACATTTTAACCCAGCTTCTATCACTTCCCATTTAGAGGAGTCAATCATAAAGGGTAGTTTTGCAATGTCAGGTTCTGCAGCCATTAAATTGACAAATTTTGTCATTACGGCAGCACTGTCTAACATCCCTTCATCTAAGTTGATGTCTAAAACTTGCGCTCCCCCTTCTACCTGATCACGTGCAACTTCTAAGGCTTCATCGTATTTTTCTTGAGTAATCAGTCTAGCAAATTTTCTTGATCCTGTAACGTTTGTACGCTCTCCAACATTAACAAAGTTGGTCTCTGGGGTTAAGGTAATTGGCTCAAGACCACTAAGGGTTAAAAATGGAAGCGGTTCTGCTTTTTTCCTAGGATTTAGAGCAGATACGCATTGAGAAATGGTCTTAATATGTTCAGGTGTCGTTCCACAACATCCACCTACTATATTTACAAATCCTTCCTTTGCATAATCTTCTATGACTGCACTCATTTGACTGGCTGTCTCGTCATATCCTCCAAATGCATTAGGTAATCCCGCATTAGGATACAAGGAAGTATAACAAGAAGCGACTTTTGATAAGCTCCTAATATATTCCCTCATCTGATCAGCTCCTAAGGAGCAATTCAAACCGATAGAAAGTAAATTTTTGGTATGTGATAATGATGTCCAAAAGGCTTCAGTTGTTTGACCACTTAGTGTTCGACCACTCATATCTACGATGGTTCCAGATATCATTATCGGGATTTGTAGATTTCCATTTTTTCTACAAAATTGCGCAATTGCATAGATGGCAGCTTTGGCATTTAATGTATCAAAAACTGTTTCCACCAACAATATGTGCACTCCACCTTCTACTAAGGCTTCAATTTGTTCATAATAGGCATTAACTACCTGATCCCAGGTGACAGATCTAAATCCAGGATCATTAACATCCGGGCTTAAGGACAATGTTCTATTTAATGGTCCAATGGCTCCTGCTACAAATCTTGGTTTATTAGGATTGATTTTATTGTATTCCTGAGTTGCTTCAAAAGCCAAGGAGGCAGAAGCAATATTCAACTCCTTAACATAAGCTTCCATATCATAATCTGACATGGCAATTGATGTGGAACTGAATGTATTGGTTTCTATAATATCCGCACCAGCCTCTAAATACTCTAAATGGATATTTTTAATAATATCTGGACGGGTCAACGATAATAAATCATTATTCCCTTTGACATCCTTATGCCAATTTAAAAATTGTTGTCCTCTATAATCTGACTCTGATGGTTTATAACGTTGAATCATAGTCCCCATAGCGCCATCCAAAACTAAAATTCTCTGGTTTAGCAGTTCTTGAAGTTGACTATAAGTTTCAGCGTAGTTTACTTTAGATTTATTTGACACGAAATGGAATTGCGTTTTAAAAATCTTACAAAGTTAAAAAACAATAATTACAAAAATTGATTCAACCTAATCATAATCAGTCAAAATCACAAATTCTATTAAAATTTAACAAAATAAAAATTAAGATTCGATTAACTTTGTAAAAACTTTAATCTATATTTTAAAATGAAAAACCTGAACTTTCACGCTATTTGTATAATCCTTTTTTGTTCTTTTATTACCTTTTCTTGTAAAAAAGATGTGAGTAACGTTCCAATTCCAGGCGGAAAAGCTTCCATCGGGATTGTAATGGACGAATATATTCCAGCAGGAGCTAAAATAAAACTAGACGCCACTTTTACCTCTGTATCAGCAATGAAAAAGTTTTCTATTGATCAGACGGTCACAAAAAAAGATGGAACTGTTATGCCTAATGTATCAATTTTAAAAGATTCTGCTCTGGATGGCTCTTTAAAATATGAATTCAATTACTATTATGATATCCCTGAGGACTTAGCAGATGGCGATATTATGAGAATAAACTATCACGTGACCAATTCTGATGCTACGACAGATTTTGGAAAAAATACGGTGATTAAAGATCCAACTTATGGTTATATTTTCAATCCAACTACTTTAACCATCAAAGCTGGAACCACAGGAAAGTTTACAGTATCTGCCAATTGTTCTGTAAACTACGATGAGTTAATTTTAAAGGACCAGGCAACTCAAACGGTTATTTTTGATACTTTACTATTGCCTAGACAAAAAAATGTCACCAAGGACATCATGCTTAAAATTCCTTCAGGTACAACTGGCACCAAAATCATAGAGTTAACCATGAAGGAAAAGAAGTATAGTCGCAATTTTACAGGCACTTATTCTATTGGCATTAATTAGACTATTCGCACCTGGGATTAACCTAGGTTCCACGAATTTCACTAGATTTATTGCAACAAATCATTGTATTTTGACCTAAAATACAGTAAAATTGGGCATTAGGTAGAAGATTTTATCTACTCTGATTTAATATAACATCTTAATTATTAAGTAGTTAATTGTCTTTATACCCTATAAGAAATTGTTTTTTTGATATATTTGTATATACAACTATCTTTGAATAAAATTTTAGAGTAAAATATTACAATGAAAAAAACAATTTTATCCCTTATCGTAGGATCATTCATGGCAATGACATCCTTTGCACAAAACACTACTTGGTCAGTAGACAAAACACACACAAACATCGGGTTCACTGTTACACACATGATGGTATCTGAAGTGGATGGTAACTTCAAGTCTTATGATGGATCAATTAAATCTGACAAACCCGATTTCTCAGATGCAAAATTTACTTTTTCAGTTGATGTTGCTTCTGTAAACACAGGAAACGATCAAAGAGATGGACATTTAAAAGGAGATGACTTCTTCAGTGCAGAAAAATTCCCTAAAATTTCTTTTGAAAGTACTTCCTTAAAAGCAAATGGTAAAGGAAAATACAAAATGACTGGTAATTTAACAATGAAAGGAGTTACTAAATCAGTAACCTTTGACTTAGTGTATAATGGAACGGTTAAAGATCCTTATGGAAATACAAAAGCTGGATTTAAAGCGGTTGGTAAAATTAAAAGAAAGGACTTTGGATTAACTTGGAATACAATGGTAGAAGCAGGTCCTGCAGTTTCTGACGAGGTTGAGTTAAACATTAAAGGAGAATTTGCAAAAGCAAAATAATTCAAATAAAAATATACTAAATGATTGATTAAAATCATTTAAAATTCATTTCCGTATTGTTAGTTTGAATCCCGATTACTTATTTTTATAAGCAATCGGGATTCTTTTTTGAACTAAGTTAAAAAATAACCTCGTAATTTTTTATAGATTTGTTGCCTTTTCTATCCTCTAACTCAAAACGGATAATGTGTTTTCCGTATTTAAAGTCTTTATCAAACTCATAATAAATCAAATTCTTTTTCAAATCAAATTGAAACAATACCCACTCATTATCAATAAAGCCTTTGTAATATTTGATTCCAGAAACATCGTCCTTAATAATTGCTTTTATTATTTTGGAAGTCATCGGACGATTTGACCTAAAATTTAAGGGAAGAACTAAAGGGGCTGTGGTATCAATTCCAATCCAAAAACTACCAAAAGTCAATCCATAGCCGACTAAAAAACTATCTTCCACAATACCGCCAATGTATCCTTGCATTTGGGATATAACGCATGATTTATTAATCAATCTTTTGGGAATTTGATTATTTAAGATTGAAATTTTAAATTCTTTTTGCATCCCTATATATTTAGGTGAAACATTAATAATTGGACTAAATATTCCTTTTACAAGTAATGGTTTTTCTTTTGAAAAATAACGCATTATAAAGTTGTCATAAACAGAAAGTTTAGGAATTTCTATTTTATAATCAGTCCTATCAATTTCAATGTCTTTATTATATGGAATTATTTGACTAAATTCAGTTTCTTTTACTTTTGTTTTAATATTATTATTAGGAATTATCAAATCATTTTTCCTATTAATGATAAATTTTATATATGCGGAATTTCCTCCAAGGTCAGTGGCAGTAAAATCAATTTTTGTTGTATCGGTGTTTAGATGGACTACTCCTCTATTTTTACTTACTGAGTAAATTTTTAAGGAGTCATGGGGTAACTGATAAGCTCTTTCTATCCACCTTCCCGTTTTTTGTTGTTCCTCAAAATCTGTATGCGCATTAATATATTTCAATTTAGCGAAATCCATTTTTTCCAAATTGATACAAAAATAATTCTGACCTTGAACACACATATTTATTGAATAAGGTGCTACAGTACTTGCAAAATCTTTAAAATGGTCAATTGCTCTAATTCCAATACCAATATTTCCTTTCCCTTCGATTTTGTAGATTCCAGTAATGGAATAAAAGTTACTTCCATTTGCACCAACTGGCATGGTGACAGAACTTCCAAATCCCGCCACTTGACTTAATCCATTTTTATATTTCACTTTAATGACTGAATTAGAATCTAAAGGATATAGTCTAATTAGCTTAAATATAGGAGCAATAATATCTTGAAAATCTACATCCAACATTAGTAAAGGATTAACAGCATTTTCAGTAATGGTTTCTCTAATTTCAAAATGTAAGTGGGGCGCTTTACTACCCCCAGTATTACCTGAATAACCAATTAAATCACCTTTTTTAAAGTAAAATTTATCAGGTTCTGGTCTAATTTCTTGTTCAAATTCTTGGCTTTTATATTGAATATGCTTTACGTATTGCCTAATAGAATCATTAAAATATTTTAAGTGAGCATAAACGGATGTATATCCATTGGGATGGGATATATATAAGCAATTTCCATATCCTTTTCCGCTGACATTAATCCTACATAGCCAACCATCTGCGGCTGCATAAACAGGCAGACCTTCTACTCCATTTGTTTTAATGTCTAATCCGCAATGGAAGTGGTTGGGACGTAATTCGCCAAAACTACCCGCAATACCTAAAGGGATGTTTAGTGGATTCCTAAAATATCCTTTTGGATAGGCCTGTCCTTTTATTTGAAAGCAAAACAGTATTGAAAATATTAAAATGGAAACTAATTTGCTTTTCAAATTATATTATTTTATTTCAAATTCAAATAAACAAGATTCATTTATAAAACCCTTTAATTTGTCACCAATATGGACATTTCCTACCCCCACAGGAGTTCCTGTAAATATTAAATCTCCAGTTTTTAAGGTGAAAAATTCAGAAACGAAAGAAACAATTTTATTCAAATTAAAAATCATATCTTTTGTGTTTCCTTTTTGAACAATTACATCATTTAATGACATTGAAAAGTCGATATTTTGAAAATCTACCGATTCCATAGAATAATCCATCCATTGACCTACCACCGCAGAACCATCAAATGCTTTGCTCAATTCCCAAGGAAGGCCCTTGGCTTTTAAATTAGATTGGTAGAATCTTTCAGTAAAGTCTATTCCAACGGTGTATTGGCTTATATATTTATGTACAAATTGCTCCTGAATAAACTTACCCGGCTTCCCGATTTTGAAGACCACTTCAGTTTCATAATGCATGTCCTTAGACCAAGGAGGAATAAAAAAAGGTTGATTATCCTTTAATAATGCAGTGTCTGGCTTTAAGAATATAACCGGATTCTCTGGAGTTGCATTATTTAATTCCTTTATATGTTCTGAATAATTACGCCCTACACAAATAATTTTCATAGATATTGATATTTTATTTTATGCCTCGGAATTTTTCCTTAATTCTTCTTTTACAAAATCCAACAATTCACTTAAATACGTATCAGAAAAATTAAAGGATATTCCTGCTTGATTATAAATTTCAGGTACTGTTTTAGTGTATCCTAATTGAAGAGCAGATAAATAATTTTCCAATCCTTTCTCTGGATTTAATTTATAATTTTTCCAAACAGCTAATGCACCTAATTGTGCAATACCATATTCGATGTAATAAAACGGAACTTCAAAAATATGCAATTGTTTTTGCCATAAAATTTTTCTGATGTCTTCATAACCAGCCCAATTGACATCAATACCGTGATATTTTTTATATAATTCTACCCAAATATCAATTCTTTGCTCAATATTAATATCTGGATGCGTATAAATGTAATCTTGAAATTCATCTACTAAAGCAATCCAAGGAAGTATTTCTATTACACCTTCTAATTGCTCTTTTATTGCACGTTTTAAATCATCTTTGTCTGGATAAAATTCATCCCACATATCCATGGAAATCAATTCCATGCTCATTGATGCTAATTCTGCAACCTCACTAGGAGTATGTTTATATGCATTTAGTTTTAACTCTTTTGTTAAAAACGAATGAATTGCATGCCCTCCTTCATGAAACATAGTAACTAAATCTCTATGTTTACCCGTGGAATTCATAAAAATAAATGGAATTCCTGTTTCATCTAATGGATAGTTGTAACCACCTGGAGCCTTTCCTTTACGGGAATCTAAATCAAAGAATCCATTCTTATCCATTAAATCCAAATACTGTCCTAAATGAGAATTAATTCTAGAAAAGGATTTAATTGTTTTAGTAATTAATTCTTCACTGTTTTGGTACGGAGCTAAAGCTTTAATGCCTTCAGGCTCTGCATCTGCATCGTAGGGCTTCATATCGGTTAGTTCTAATCCAATTGATTTCCCTTTTTCTTTTAAAATTTCCCCAATAATCGGTGAAATAATGCTTGCTACAGAATCTCTGAAGGATTTTACATCCTCCACTGTATAATCAAATCTGCCTAGACTTTTATATTTGTAATCTCTGAAGTTATCAAAACCAGCATTGATGGCGATTTGATGCCTGATTTTGATTAATTCATCCATGATTTGGTTTAACTCCCCAGCATCTTTTGACCTACGCTGACTAACCAATTCATAAACTTCTTTCCTTATATTTCTATCCGGATCCTTTAAAAATTTTGCTGCATGTGATAAGGTATAATCTGTATCTTGATACCTAATCATCATTTGAGAAATTATATCCTGATACTTCTGAGCCAATTCCTCTGTCTTAACATACAATGGAATATTTTCTTTACGGAATAATTCGATTTCATTAATTACCGAGCGTTTCAAAATAATATCTTCGGAATCAATCAAATCATTTGTAAATGGACATTCAACAAATTTTTTGTTTAGCAAGTCCCCATATGGGGCGGAATTGGGCTTTATTTCATTTATATAAAACTGGTATCTATTTTTAATATCTTCGTCTTCTGTATTGCAGGACAGTTTTATATAACGCCAAGCAAAATCCTCACTAAGAAATCCTTCTAGTTCACTCCAGTCTATTAACCAATCTTTTAATTGATCTAAAGAATTGATTTCTCTTTCGACTAATTTTTCATAATACGGCTGCACAACCTCCCATGAAGATAAATTAAATTCTAAAGGTAAAAAATTCCGTTTTTTTTGCCCAATTTCAACCAAAGGAAAATGAATCATTTTTTCTAAGAAAATAAAATTAGTTTAGTTAGAATCTGTTTTAGTTTTCTTAGCTTTCTTTTTTGGAGCTTCTACTGCGGTTTCGTCAATGCTATCAACCATATCCGAGTTATTTTCAACAACTGTTTCCTCAGTTTTACTTGTCTCTGTACCGGATTCTTCTACTTGTTCTCCAAATTCCAACAAGATGTTATACCATTTAATAACTTTAGTAATATCAGAGGTATAAACTCTAGTATAGTCATGTTCTGGGGCTACTGATAGCATAAAATCGCGTATTTTTTCAGGATTATCTTTTACGGTAACAGGAAGCTGAGTTTTATACATTTCCTCAATTCTTTTGAATAAACCAGACAATTTTAACTCCGTATCATCCATGGTATAAACAGTGATTTCTTCTAATAATGCCACTTGATAAGATGGATGAACTGGCATTCTAACTTTTTTAGAATCCAATGTTTCCACAACTATACTTCTATTATTTTGCGATACAACTTTGTAGAGTCCAGGTTTGCCTGTAATGGCCATTATGCCCTTTATATTAAACATCTTAATATTATACTATTTTAAATCTAAACGGACAAAGATACAGCAACTAACTAAAATTAAGGAACGTAATTTGTGCCAAATCAATTGTTAAGTTAAATTTTGTAGGTTTAACTTACAACAAAAATCCCTATTTTTGTAGCTAATGTTAGGATTAAGGGTCATTTTTAAGACAACACTAGTGTTTTGTTTTGTTCTACTCGCATTTTATGCTTGTAAAAAAGAGGTGGACACTGTTAGCCTACCTAAACCCTTCACTACCTATTATCCTTTAAAATCAGGTAACTACTATATTTATGCCTGTGATTCAGTAAAATGGAATTCATTTAAGAATCAATTTGATACCTTCAATTTTGAAATGAAAGAAACGATAGATTCCTCTTTTATTGACAATGCTAATAACTTGGCCTATATTATCCTTAGACAAACCCGTAAAAATGACAGCTTCACTTTTACAAATGACCGCAGATACTACACCAAAAAAACGGCGAGTAGGGTAGAACGTATTGAGGAAAACATCCGCTATGTAAAATTAAGATTTCCATTAACATTAAATAAAAGATGGAACGGTAATTATATTAATAATAATGACTCTTTAAATCTTGGACTTTACACCAGTATTGTAACGTCATTAAATCAACCTCAAACCATCAATAATCTAAAATTTGATAGTACTACCTCTATTAATTTGGTCAATTATCAGGATTTTTTAGAAAATAAGTTTGCATATGAAGTTTATGCTGCTGGAGTTGGATTGGTAGAAACATTAAGCATTGATACTGTATTTCAACAATTTAGTAGTGGATATAAAAACACTACAGGGAAAATTATGCATCAAAGAATTAAAAGTTATTCTGTTAAATAATTTTTAATGAGACAATTATTAATTTTATTAGTTGTATTACTTTTTTCCAACGTAATTCAATCCTATCCAAAATATTATTTAATTAAATTTCCAGATAAAAGAAATTCAATTTATACCTTGTCTCAACCTTCAGAATATTTATCTGAATCTTCCATTAACAGAAGAATTAATCAAAATTTAAGTTTAGATAGCTCTGATTTACCCGTTTCTGATTATTATCAAAAATTTATTATTCAAAAAGGATATCAATCATTATATTATTTAAAATGGTTAAATGGAGCAGTGATAAAAATTAAAGATTCCCTAGAAGAGATTAAATTAAAATCAGATAATTTTTATTTTGGAATTAAAAGGCTCCTAAAAAAGAATTTAGATACGCTAACTGCTAATAAAAATCAATCATTAACTAATGAAAACAGTTATTCCAAGCTATTAAGAACAGAATACGGAAAGTCTTATGCGCAGATTAACATACACAATGGATATTTTTTACACAAACAAGGATTTAGAGGTCAAGGGATTAAAATTGGTCAATTAGATGCCGGTTTTTACAAACTAAATCAGCATAAAGGAATCAATATTGACAGAATTAAAAGGTATAAAAATTACGTCCAATTGGGCTCTGACTCTGACAATATCGGTACTCACGCCATCCTAGTACTAAGCATTATGCTTGGGGATATTCCAAATGTTTTCTCAGGATCTGCTCCAGAAGGCGATTATTATTGTTATACCACTGAAAATGATACGTCAGAATATCCAATAGAAGAATATGCGTGGCTTAAAGGACTAGAGGATGCGGATTCCTCTGGAGTTCAGGTACTAAACTCCTCTTTAGGATATACCAGGTTTGATTCCTCTATATACGACCATCAAATTACAGACCTAAACGGACAAACTTTAGACATCAGCCGTATAGCCAATATGGCTCTATTAAAAGGAATAATTGTAGTCAATTCCGCCGGAAACGAAGGAACAAAGTCTTGGAAAAAAATTGGTGCTCCAGCCGATGCGGAAAACGTCTTGACCATAGGAGCCGTTGATACATTAGGTGAAATTGGACAGTTTAGTAGCAGAGGACCTACTTCCGATGGAAGAATTAAACCAGATGTTTGTGCAGTTGGTGTACAGACCTATTGTTTAAATCCGACTGAAGACAATAAATTAGAGCAGGTAAGCGGTACTTCCGCTGCAGCACCAATTATAACAGGATTAACAGCTTGCCTGTGGCAAGCATTTCCAAATGCAACTGCCAGAATCATTAAACAAGTCATTATTGAATCGTCCAATCAATTGCACAATCCTGATACAACTTATGGATATGGAATTCCTGATTTTAGAAAAGCCTTTTTTAAATTAACTGCCTTTTATAGTCAAGAAAATGACCTTAAGGTTGAATTATTTCCAAATCCCTCTACGCAGGAAGCTCCAAATATTATCCTATATCAAAAAAACAATTTCCAAGGACAGTTTATTTTGGTAGATCTTTTAGGCAGGATCTTATATGAAAGACAATTGAGTTCCAACACCAATACGCACTCTTTTAAAATACCTCATCAAAATTGGTTGGAGATTCCTTCTGGACAATATTTTGCTATTTTTAAATCCAATAACGGTCAAGTTCTGCATAAAAGTTTGGTAAAAATAACGGAGTAGGTTAAGTTAATTGTTTAAATAGTATTCATTTTTTAACATCCAACTCGTTGAAAATTAACAAATTTATCTTAAGTTTGTAAAAAAAATTTAAGAATTATGTATTGTAGAAATTGTGGAAATGAAGTCTCAGAAAAAGCGGTTATGTGTGTATCTTGTGGTACACCTCCTAATGCTGGAAACAAATTTTGTAACAACTGTAAACGTGAAACCGACCCAAGTGCAGTAATGTGTGTAGATTGTGGAGTACCACTTACTAATCAAGTCAATGGAGAAGGCAAAGATTGGTTGAAAACTTTATTATTTTGCTTCTTTCTTGGTGGGCTTGGAATACATAGATTTTATACAGGCCATACTGCCATTGGCGTTCTTCAATTATTGACTCTTGGATGTTGTGGAATATTCACACTTGTAGACTTAATCATGATCATCATGGGAAGTTATAAAGATTCAGAAGGAAGACTTTTAGTTAGAAAATAGAACAAATTTGAAATATCAATTTCTGATTATTGCAATAATAATCATAGGAATAGGTTTGTTCTTTTTTCCAGTTGAATGGTTAAATAAACAGCATTCTATTTGTTTATTTACCAACCTAACTGGTCATCATTGTTATGGGTGCGGAATAACCAGAGCAATGTTATCTGCAATTCAGTTTAAGTATACTGACGCGTTTAGGTATAATAAACTTATAGTTTTGGTTTATCCCTTGATTATTTTCATTACAATCGAGAAGATAAGGAATTTAAGGCGAATGGAAAAGAAATTTAGAGCCTAATAATTAATATTAGCTATTATAAGCCCATTTCAAGTAAATGGCTCCCCAAGTAAATCCACCTCCAAAAGCTGATAATATTAAATTATCCCCTTTTTTCAATCTTGGTTCATATTCAGCTAATAACAAAGGAATAGTTCCATTGGTGGTATTTCCGTAATGTTCAATATTCATCATTACTTTAGCAGGGTCAAGTCCCATTCTGTCACGGGTAGAATCGATAATTCTTTTATTGGCTTGATGTGGTACTAACCAATCAATATCATCTGCAACCAGGTGATTTCTTTCCATCACACTAACGGATACCTCTGCCATATTGGTCACAGCAAATTTATAAACTGCTTGGCCTTCTTGATAGACATAATGTTGACGGGCATCAATTGTTTCATGACTCGGTGGAAGAGCAGAACCTCCAGCTTTTTGATGTAAGTATTGCCTACCAGATCCATCTGAGTGTAATTCAAAGTCAATTAACCCATTTTCATCTTCTGATGGTTCTAATAATACAGCTGCGCATCCATCACCAAAAATAATGCAGGTTGCACGGTCAGTATAATCGATTATAGAGGACATTTTATCTCCTCCAATAACTATAACTTTTTTATATTTTCCTGTTTGGATGAATTGGCTTCCTGTAGATAATCCATAAAGGAATCCTGAACAAGCCGCAGCTAAGTCAAAACCCCATGCATTTTTCATCCCGACCTTATCGCAAACAATATTTGCTGAGGCTGGGAAAATCATATCGCCGGTTATGGTAGAAAAAATAACCAAATCTATATCCAAAGGACTAAGGTTTTTCTTCTCTAGCAATTGTTTTACAGCACGTTCAGCCATAAAAGTAATACCTTGGCCTGGTTCTTTTAATATACGTCGTTCTAATATCCCTGTTCTAGACGTTATCCACTCCTCGGTAGTATCTACCATGGTTTCTAACTCCTTATTTGTTAATACATAATCAGGAACATAAAATCCTGTGCCAGTAATGGCAGCTCTTATACTAGGTTGACTTTGCGTATTACTCATTTACTTTAACTTCTGGAGTTACAGCCAATTTAATCATTTCTGTAACACCAGACTCAACGATTTTTAAACCGTTCATTATCATATTTTTGTATGCTTTAGGAGTGGAATTTCCGTGACCAATCATTACTGGAGCATTCAATCCCAAAATTGGTGAAGCACCAATTTGCTCATAATCAAATTGATCAAAATAAGGGTCTTTGACTCCTTTTTGTTTGACAATAGTGAAAATTGCTTCGGCTGTTTTAAGAATAACATTACCCGTAAATCCGTCTGCAACTAAGACATCAGCTTTGGAGGAGAAAAAGTCATATCCTTCAATATTTCCAGAAAAGTTAATAGCTGGATTATCATTTAGCATCTGATATGCGCCTTGTGTAGCTAAATTTCCTTTTTCTGGCTCGGAACCAATATTGAGTAGTCCCACTTTAGGATTTTCAATTTTCAAAACTTCTTTAGCATAAATAGCGCCTAAAAGTCCAAATTGAGCTAATACTTCAGGCTTGCAGTCAGCATTAGCACCAACATCTAAAATTAGTCCGGTGGACCCATCTAATTTAGGAACTAAGGACAGCAATGCTGGTCTGGATATACCCTCCACTGCTCTAACAGTAAATAAGGAACCTGCATAAATAGCTCCAGTATTCCCAGCAGAGAGGAAAATGTCCAACATTCCTTGTTTTAACATTCCCAATCCTTTTATAATGGATGAGTCTTGTTTTGTTTTTAAAACAACTGTAGGATGTTCACCCATTTCTACTACTTGACTACAATGAACAACCTTGATCTGTGGATTGTCGATTAAGTTATGAGCAGCCAAAAAAGGGTTTATGACATTTTCATCACCCAAAAGAACTAATACAGTATTTTGTGGTAGGGATGGAAGCACTTCCAATACACCTTCTAAGGCGGATTTTGGAGCATCATCTCCCCCCATCACGTCAAATCCTATTTTATTGACTTTCATTTATTGTTGCAATAAGTAGTTAAGTTTTTTGAGAACTATGTTTTTGGATTGGTAATAAGAGTATAAACCTTAGTTAGTAAGGTGATTAAGCGTTTTCTGCTACTTCATATACTTTTTTACCTCTGTAGGTACCGCATTCACCACAAATTCTGTGATATAATACTGGGGAACCACAGCTTGTACATAGCATAAACATAGGAACATCTGCTTTGTGATGTGTTCTACGTGTTCTGGTTCTTGTTTTAGAATGTCTTCGCTTCGGATTTGGCATAACTTCTTAACTTTATATTATTTTTTAATGAACTAATTTTTTTTGTGGATTTGCTTTAAAGCCGCAAAACGCGGATCTAAAGGTTCCTCCTCTATTTTTGGATTGGTTCCATCCTCAGTAGAATCTTCTTCTGATTTAGGTAACTCATCCTTTATTTCTTTTGTTTCAGGGTCATAATTACTGATTCTTGCTAACATTTCAGGATTACATTCCTTCCCAACGTCCGCACAAACCTTTTTTATAGGAATTTCAATCGTAATCAATTCATACAAGATGGTCGCTAAGTCCAACTCATTGGCATCTTGTGATAAAATTATTAACTCTTCATCTTCCACCCCGTCTGTCAAATCCTTATCTGACAGTTTTACATAAATATGATGCTCATTTTTGAATGGAAGAGGAAACTCATCCAAACATCTATCGCATTCTACATTAATTTGACCTTCTAAACTAATGGTCAAACTAAGCATTGTCTCCTTTTGTTTATCTAATTTGACTTTGGCTTTCACCTCAGCAAACTGAATCAAACTATATTCAAATTCTTTAAAAAAGACATCGTTAATGTCAAAATCATATTCGTGAACCCCAATTTTAAGATTCCCAAAGTTGATATTAAATTCTTTTAACGCTTTCAATTCTAAAACTATTTATTATATGGATGTTTTAATTCCCCTAAAAATAGAGGGCAAAATTACGTAAAATTTCTCAATTGTGGATAGTTTTATTTGCCTTTAATTAAGAGTCTCACCTAGATTTTACACGTAAGTCATCTAATTTTGTTTCTGCTTGAGCCTTTTTAAAGAACTGAAAATAAAAATTAGAACCTATTTTAAGGTCAAAAGTAGGCTAAAATGGGATAATAACTCTGTTAATTCTCTTACTCAGGATAATTCTGATTGGGTTGTTGTGGTAAGAAATGATGCCATAGGGGATTACCTCCTATTTAGACCTTTTATTAAGTCAATCAAGCAAATGGATGCTTTCAAGGATAAGAAATTATTGCTTGTTGCAAATCCATTATGGTCAAACCTAGCATCAGAAATGGATGGTCAATGGATTTATAAAATAGTAACAGTTGACTTTAATTCCTTTAATAATAACAGAGAATATAGGTCTCAAATTTTAAAGGAATGGGTATCAAAGTCCTATTTTGCTTGGATTTATCCTTTACATACAAAGGATACCTTATTGGAAATCAGTTTTTTAAATATAAAAGCAACCTATAAAATAGCTCAAATAGGGGAGCAAAAACATCAATCAAAGTTCGTTCAAAAGTTAATGCCTTTGATTTATACTCATTTATTACCGACCCAACATCAAGTCCAATTTGAACTCCTAACAAATGCATCCTTTTGCTTAAATCTTGGACAAATATTTAAGCCTGATTATCAGGTTCATTACAGTTATCAAATCCCTGAATTTTCATATCTGCAAAATTACCCAAAACCATATCTGGTCCTATTCCCAGGAGCATCGGCTAAATTGAAAAGATGGGATACAATTAAATTTGTTAAGGTTGCGGATGTAATTTGTGAGTTATATTCTAATTTTCAATTGGTTATAGCGGGTAGCCCACAGGATGAACCTTATCAGATGGAAATCTTGAACAGTGTCCAGCCCAAAACCAAGGAAAAAATTACCCCATTATGCGGTAAAACTTCCCTAACAGAATTGGCAACATTAATAAGATTCACTGATTTACTTATTACCAACGATACCGTTGCAATGCATTTTGCAGCTTTGCAAAATATCCCGCTTATTTGTGTTTTGATGGGCGAAAATCCAGGCAAATTTGCCCCTTATCCTAAAGAAATTTATTCTGGCGGAGTTTACCTATATCCACCTGATATTCAAATTAAAGTGGATGGAGGTGATTATTCGGAAAATTTTCCTAGACCTGATATTCAACAAATTACACCAGAAAGAGTAATTTCTAAGGTAAATGAGCTTTTAAATCCTAAACATTAGGAATATACTCAAATATTTCAATTAAGTTTTGTTTAGGGTCATAAAAGTGAGCCACTGTCATTCCCCATTCGGTCATTTCCTTAGGAGCGTCAGTAAGAAATTTGATTCCCTTAGCTTTTAAATCTGAGTAGGATTGATGTACGTCATCAACTTCCAATATTAGCCCAAATTTGATGTCAATGGCTTGTTTATTCATTGCTGAATAGGAGATTCCTAATGCGTCATTCATATCTTTTTTGGCAAAAAGAGCAATTTCTACATGTTCACCGACCCGGAAACTCGCGTAATTTTCGCCTTTTTTGCCCCATGTACATTCTAGATCCAAAACATCCTTATAAAAGGTTAAGCATCTATCAAAATCATCGACCAACAAGCGGACATTATTTAATTTCATATAAATAGGTATTTATTTAATCTTCAATTTCATTGTATTCTTTGTAAAAACGCATAGCCAATTCATCTCGACTTAAGTTTCTCAAGATTTCTCCTCTTGTAGCTAAGGATATCTTCCCTGTTTCCTCAGATACAATTATTGCGATTGCATCAGATTGTTCACTTATCCCAATAGCCGACCGATGTCTTAATCCAAATTCTTGTGGTAAATCTAATCTTTCAGTAACAGGTAGAATGCATCCTGCAGCTCGGATTCTATTGTCTGTAATAATTACAGCTCCATCGTGCATAGGTGACTTTTTCTGGAAAATCGTTTCCAGTAGTTGACAATTGATGCTCGCCTCTATAGGGATTCCGGTTCCTATAAAAAATTGGAGGTCGGTTGCCCTTCCAATAATTATCAATGCGCCAGTGTTTGATTTAGAAAATTTAACACACGCCTCTGCAATTTCATCAAAGTTCACATCAATATTTCCTGGTGTTTTCCAATTCCAAGGAAGTAAATCCTTTAAGTTTGATGTTTTGTTTAGAGGATTATTTTTTCCAATCATCAGTAAAAATCTTCTGATCTCCTGCTGAAACACAACAATCATTCCTAATGCCCCAATGTCTATTATTCTACCTATGATGTTGCTTATTAATCTCATTTCTAAGGCTTTAAACACATGCCAAAGAATATAGACAATAATAAATCCAAAAAAGATGTTTAAAGCTAAACTTCCTTTTATGATTTTATAAATCCCATATAATAAAAAAGTGACCAACACTATATCAATGATGTCCACCCAACTAATGATTAGGAATCCTAGGTCAAATACTTTCATTTAAAAAATTAACTATTTTTAAAACTTGTGATGCTTCTTCTGCATCATGAACTCTTATAATATCAGCTCCAAGTTGTAAAGCTAAGGTATTTAGGGCAATTGTCCCTGTTAAAGCTTCATTTTGATGGACTTTTAATATTTTAGTAACCATCGATTTACGTGATATTCCAACCAAAATTGGATAGTCCAAAACTCTTTTTAAATATGGAATTTGGCCAAAGAGTTCATAATTATGACGCAATGTTTTACCAAATCCAAATCCAACATCAATAATCAAATTCCCAAATCCATTCTCTCTAAAAAATTGAGACTTTTTGGACAGCTCCTCTACTACCTCAAAAGTGACATTGTTATAGGTTGGATTTTGTTGCATTGTTTTTGGAGTTCCTTGAATATGCATCATCACATATCCGATTCCGTTAAATTCTAAATTCCATTCTATTATTTTAGACAACATTTTATTGTCAAAATCACCACCTGAAATGTCGTTTACTATGCTCGCTCCTGATTTCAACGCCTGATAAGCTACTTCCGTCCTAAAAGTATCAATGCTTATGATGGTATCAGGATATCCTTTAATAATGGCTTCAATTAAAGGAATAACCCTATTTAATTCCTCTTCTTGGGATACATCTTCTGCTCCTGGTCTGGTGGAATATCCTCCTATATCAAAAATCCTAACACCTTCTGGAAATCTAATATTAAATTTTTCTAAGACATTGTCTATTTCACTAACCCTACTTTTGTCAAAAAAGGAATCCGGTGTAGCATTTAGAATGCACATAATCAATGGATTAGAAAGGTCTATTAACTTTCTTCTTAATCTAAGTGATTTGTTTGATTTATCCATCCTTAAAAGTTTAATATTGGAAATTTAACACTTTGTTAATATTATATTTAACTTTGATAAATAGTATTCATAACTGTGATAGTAAAGACAAAAAGTGAGAATGATTTTATTACTTTGATTGGTTAATTAATTAAACCGATGCTTAAAATTTATGGTCAACCAGAAAAATATATCGATTGCCTTAGATTAAAACTTCAAAATTCTGCTACAAATTAAGTACAAATTGATTATCTTTTCCCAAAACAGAATCTAATCAAAGGATAAACTCCTCTTCTCACTTCTTTACTATCTGTCTAAATTTAGCCTGAATTTCCGCTTTTCAGAAAGTTTTGTCATTATTTGACCTATCAAACATTCCGCAACTACTCTTAAATTGATACTTATTTGTAGGCAATCCTTAAAATTGCTTTCTTTGATGTCCAGTCTATAGAATAAATGTAATAATTGACCATATTCATTTGGAAGTAATTGATAAATCGGCTCTTTTAACTCAATTTCTAAACTCTTACATTTTTCTAGAAAAGTTGCTTCCTCCTCTTTTAAAAGTTCATTAACCCAATTGGAATCTAACAAGTTTTCAATTTCTATTGTCATAGTCACGATTAGACTTGGTTTTGCTGCCAAAGTTACCCTAAATTTTTCAATTTGAAATATTGGTTTGAGTTTTTGCTTTTTTTAGCCAAATATTTTCATCATATATTATTGATATACAATTATTTGAATTTTTATCCTAATGATTTTTTAAAATTTATCCCTAGATAAATAATCAATAAGTGATAATAACCGTTGTTAGAGTGTAATTTTGAAAAACTAATTCTTGGGATGGTTTAACTGTCCCCAAAGTTAATTCTTTAGTCAACATATATAACTAAACATGAAGAGTAGGTTTTTAGTCATATTGCTTTTATTAATTGGAGTACAAAATCCATTGGTTACTTTAGCCCAAAAGCCAATTATTAAAAAACCTATGACTGTTGGGAATAAACGAGAATCTACTCCAAAAAAAAAGAAGGTAAGAAAAAGGCATAAGTTTGTCCCTAAAACACATCATAATCGTGGAAATAGAAGGTCATCATCTAAGCAATCCTATACCCCTTTTAATCCTTCAACTTTCTTATCCTATCACCGACCGCCCAATAGCATACCTTCCAAAGCTGATTCTTCCTTTTTAAACAAGTATAGCAAACTTTTAAGAGTACAATTAGACTCAAGTACCAATACCAAATTGATTGCCTATGCATCTGCTTGGTTAGGATGTCCTTACAGATTTGGAGGAAATTCTAAATTAGGAACAGATTGTAGCGGTTTTGTTTCTTCCTTATTTAGAGAGGTTTTTAACTTAAATTTATCACATGGTGGAGCCTCTATGCTCAAACAAATGAGTCAAATCATAAAAAGAGGAATGCCATTAAAAGAAGGAGATATACTTTTTTTCCGTCATGGAAAAGGTATTTCCCATGTGGCCATGTATTTAAAGGACCATAAATTTATTCATGCTGCTACCCATTCCCGCGGCGTGGTGGTAGATGATTTGAGAGATCCTTACTTTGCAAGAACATTTACTGTTGCAGGAAGACCAGCAATACCAAATCCATCTGTTACAGGATTCTAAATAATATTAAGGTTAATATGACTTAATTTTGAAAATTATTGTCAATTTACTGTTTCTAAATTAATGACCTCATTTAAACGTACTACTGTAACCGCTGCTTTACCTTATGCTAATGGACCATTACATATTGGACACATTGCAGGTTGTTACCTTCCTTCAGATATCTACGTAAAATATCTAAAAGCATCAGGTCAGCCAGTACTATTTATTTGTGGGAGTGATGAACACGGAGTAGGAATATCCATTAAGGCTGCTGCTGAAGGGTTAACCCCTAAAGAGTTAGTAGATAAATACCATCCAATGATGGACAATGCCTTTAAGTCACTAGGCATTGATTTTGACTTCTATTCCAGAACAACCGACCCAATCCATTATCAAACGGCTCAAGAATTCTTTTTGGAACTCTATAAAAATGATAAATTCATTAAAAAAGTAACAGAGCAATTTTATGATGTTGACCATCAACAGTTTCTTGCAGATAGATACATTTACGGAACCTGTCCAAATTGCGGAAATGACAAAGCTTATGGAGATCAATGTGAAAACTGCGGAAAGTCCTTGGATCCTTTTGATTTGATTGATCCAAAATCGGCTTTATCTAACAAAACTCCAGAAAAAAGATTTACAGAGCATTTTTATCTACCTTTAGATCAATATGAAAATTGGTTGACGGAATTTATTTTAGACAGTCCAGAAAAACAGAAAAATTGGAAAAATAACGTGTATGGTCAGTGTAAATCTTGGATTAGCCAAGGTATGCATCCACGTGCCATTACGCGTGATTTGACCTGGGGAGTACCAGTTCCTCTTCCTGACGCGGAAGGGAAAAAACTTTATGTTTGGTTTGATGCGCCAATTGGCTATATTTCAGCAACAAAAAAATGGGCTCAAGCAAATAATACATCTTGGGAGGAATGGTGGAAGGATGATCAAACAAGATTAATCCATTTTATTGGAAAAGATAACATTGTTTTCCATTGTATCATTTTCCCTGTAATGCTTCACGCTCATGGTGGATTTGTATTACCAGATAATGTACCCGCAAATGAGTTTTTAAACATTGAAGGTCAAAAAATTTCAACCTCTAGGAATTGGGCAGTTTGGGTACACGAATATTTAATCGATTTACCAGATCATCAAGACGCATTACGATATACCTTGTGCGCAAATGCACCAGAATCCAAGGACAACGACTTTACTTGGAAGGACTTCCAAGCTAAAAATAACAATGAACTTTCTGCCATACTAGGTAATCTGATCAATAGAATCAATGTCTTAACTCATAAATTCTATGAAGGAATGGTTCCTGAAATTTCTACTGAACTATCCACTTTGGATTTAGAATTAGTTCAAGCCATTGCTGACGCTCCTAAATTGATTGCAGATTGCATAGAAAACTTCAAGTTCAGAGAGGCTTTAAATATTTTTATGGACTTAGCACGTGCGGGGAATAAATATCTTACAGAAACAGAACCTTGGAAGTCTATAAAGATAGATGAGAATAAGACCAAAACAACTATCCATTTAGGAATACAATTAATTGCCAACCTTAGTATTTTGGCAAATCCATTTATTCCTTTTGCGAGTAAAAAAATACAATCCGCTTTAGGTTTACAGGACTTCAATTGGCATCTTGCAGGAGGTATTGACTTAATCAAACCAGGTTCAACATTCCAAAAAATGGATTTATTGTTTCAACCCATCACTGATGAAATGGTTGAAATCCAAACTGAAAAATTAAATAGAGGGAAACAACAAAAATTAGAGGAGGAGAACTCACAAAACAATACGGACTCAACCATTAATTATCAAGCATTAAAGCCCAATATTGAGTTTGATGACTTCGCAAAAATAGATCTTAGAGTAGTCACCATTTTAGAAGCTCAAAAGGTAAAGGGAGCTGACAAATTATTACAATTCACAGTTGATTTAGGTTTTGAAAAAAGATCCGTAGTTAGCGGAGTAGCACTTCACCTTAGCCCTGAGGAAATGATTGGAAAACAGGTAGTTCTGGTAGCTAATTTGGCTCCGAGAAAAATAAAAGGAGTAGAATCCCAAGGAATGATTCTATATCCTGAAACACCTGGGGGACAACTCAAGTTACTTTGTCCTTATACAGAGGTAGAAGCAGGCAGTGTGGTGGCATAATTTTTTTATGTTAAATAATACCACCAAATATCTGTAAAGTCCTTTAAAATTGACTATCTTTGAAACGGTTTAAATTTCTAAACCTAACCCACAAAAAACTTAAAGTATTTCTTTAACCATTTTAGTTAAAGAATTTTCTAGAATAACTGACAATTCTTCCTAATTAACAAATCTTGTAAAGGGTTTTATAACCTCTAAAGAAACCATCATTTTTGGATTAACCAATGGTTTTAAGGTAACAATCACCCTTCTATTTAGACCTAGTCCTTCATTTGTTAAGAAGTTATTGTACAACCAAATCCAACTAAATCCATACTAAATTCATGCTCCTATATATTAGATCAGACCACCAACTTATGTCCAACGTTGTATTACGTGAACAATTTAGTATTTTACATATACCTTTTGCCTTTATAAGTGCATCAGAAGTCCTAATTATAGACCCTATTCCTAACAATGTCTTACCTACACTACTAACTTCTTTGAAGAAATATGGGATTGAGCTTTTAGAAAATCAAAAGAGTATAAATCTCCAAAAAATAAAAGACACCATTATTGATTTAGTAAATTTAGAAGATAACCTCCCAACAACCAAGATTTCAACTTTTTTAGCTGAAAAATTAAATCTTAGTTATACAAGTATTTCTAATATTTTTTCAGAATTGACGCATACCAATATTGAGTATTTTATTATTCTTCAAAGGATCGAAAAAGCAAAAATGCTCATTTTGGAGGACAATCTTTCATTTACCGAAATTGCGTGGAAACTTAACTACAGTAGTTTAGCTCATTTTAGTGGACAATTTAAAAAAGTAACAGGGTTAACGCCTTCTTATTTTAAAAAGATTGTTCGTAAAAGAAAAACAGAAACAAATAACAATTAAAATTATCTCTAATGAGTAAAAACCATAACACCATAGTTTTATTAGTCGATGATGATTTAGACGATAGACTTTTTTTTCAAGAATCATTTGAAGAAATTAAAATAGACACTACAGTACATCTTCTAAAAGATGGAAAAGAGTTGATGGATCATTTGGAAGATCCTAGTCATAAACTACCAGATATTATTTTTCTAGATTTAAATATGCCTATACTTTCTGGTATGGATTGCTTAGTTAAAATTAGAAAAAATATCTTATGGAAGGATATTGCAGTTGCAATTTATTCCACTTCTTCTTCAGAAACTGACGTAGAAAATTCTTTTATTAATGGGGCAAACATCTACATTAAGAAACCAAATAATTTTGATCAGTTAAGAAAGATTTTGTCTGAAGTGATTATGATAAATTGGCAATATCAAACTTCAGGTTTAAACAGGGATAATTTTATCTTAAACATTAAATAGTTCTTGCTGCGGTGCTTAAAAACACGATTAAAAGGAGCTCATTTTTATTAAGAGGGACATTTATAGTCTCTTTAGTCTTATTAATTTTTATTACACTAGTCTCATTTTTCCATAATGTTAGAGTAAAGGATTCTAGTAAGTCTGTAATGAGGTCATTTGATACGCAGATAAAATTGCAAATGCTTTTGACTTGTTTAAAGGATATTCAAAATACACAAATAGATTATTTGCTAACCTATGATTCAATTTATATATATATTAATCAGTATGACATACTTAAACTAAATCAAATTCATTCTGATTTAGTAAAATTATATTTGAAGGACACTTTACCACTAATAAAATTGAATCAATTAAAAAAAAAAATTGATGCTGATTTGTTGTCAATCAAAATAGATCCAATGAATAAAGTTGATCACAGTTTTTTCATTAATCTACTAAGAACAAGAAATGAAAAGTTAAATCAAGTGAGCTTACAGATTTATGATATGATTAATCTACAAGTAATTAAAATAAAACAAACACAAGATAAACTTCAAACAGAAGTCTATTTAGATCCCTTCTTTATTTTTTTTATATTCTTAATATCTCTATTTTCTAACATTTTTGCCTTTATTAAAATGAATGGAAACCTTAACAGATTAAAAATTGCCAACAAACAGCTTATAATTGACACAGAATCCTTTAAGCACGCTGAAGAAATTGGTAAGTTTTATCATTGGGAATGGAATATCGACCAAGATACTTCTAAGTTTTCTGAAAATCTTTATAACTTATTAGATTTTTCTCCTTTAGATGATGTCATTACCAATGAAATTTATATTCAATTCGTACATCCAGAGGATAGAAATCTTATTTTAGAAGCCACCAAAAAGGCAAAAATCACCCATCTTTACTTCCTGCCTCTATATAGAATAATCCTTAAAAACAATGAATTACGCTACTTTATGTCCGTTGGTAAAACCATAACCGATAAGGAGGGTAACTCAGTAATGATTGGTGTTACCAAGGATATTACCACTGAGCATTTAAATAATCAAGTTCTAAATAGACAAAACAGAAATTTAATCCGTTCTAATAAAGAGTTAGAATCTTTTAATCATATCGCCAGCCATGACCTTCAAGAACCATTAAGGAAAATCCAGCTATTTATTTCAAAAATCTCTGAGCAAGACTTAAATAGTATTTCATTAAATGGAAGAGAAACCATTAATAAAATACAAATATCAACGGACAGAATGCGAAAATTGATTGATGATTTGTTGCAATTCTCCCAGTTTAACAAATCAGATCATTTATTTAATAATATTGACTTAAATAAAATAGTAATGGCTATCAAGCGGGATTTAGACATAGATGATAATACTTTAACCATCGATTTCTTGCCTACTTTAAAAGGGATTCCTTTTCAAATGCATCAACTCTTTTTGAATTTAATTACTAATGCAATAAAGTATAAAAAACCAAATATACCTATTCGGATTTCATTAAAATCAGAACTCGTATCAGAAGGTTCATTTTTAAAGGATTCAAATGATTTTCATAAAATGTATTACCATATTTCAGTTAGTGATAATGGAATTGGCTTTCAACAAGAATATGCAGAATCTTTATTTATTTTATTTTGGAGATTACATCAATCTACCGAATTTTCGGGAACAGGTATAGGATTGGCCATTGCCAAAAAAATAGTTGATAATCACAATGGATTTATTTTTGCTGTTGGGAATCCAAATGAGGGTGCAGCATTTAATATTTACCTTCCAGCTTAATTATAATATGAGATTTTGTCAATATTTTGATATTTGCTAACTGAATGATATAAATCTTTTGCATTTAACTATAATTTGTAATGTTCTAGCTGGACTGAAATTTGCCTCGTTAAGAGGAAGTACTCTTAACATTAATACAAATCATTATGGCAAATACAGAAAACGCTGGAACTCCAGACAAAAAAATCCAAACACCTGCTGAAAATCATAAAACAGCAGCTGATCACCACACTGAAGCTTCAAAACATCACATTGA
>Ga0114962_10000791_pt1 | contig 27573 bp, 24 predicted proteins | sample C_130820_MF_Meta_FD_87017 | JGI IMG/M metagenome (GOLD analysis project Ga0114962, IMG submission 87017) | Freshwater microbial communities from Lake Croche, Canada to study carbon cycling - C_130820_MF_MetaG | ecosystem: Environmental > Aquatic > Freshwater > Lake | place: Lake Croche, Canada...
AGCGGGCAGTCTGTGTAGGGGATCATTTGGCGGGCGTGCTCATGCCCATTGCCGTCTTCATAGACCATGACAGCCGCCCTACCCTGCACCAAGACCTTGACCAGGATGAACCAATCGCCAGTGCCTATCTCATCCACGTGGCTGGCTATGGCGTCCATGATCCACCAGCACTGCGCGCGCTCACTGAGGTAGCAAGCACCATCGGTCAGCAGGTGTCTGCGGCTCAGTCGGTGGTAGTGCATGGTGCCGGTGAACTGGGCCAGGCTGGCCTGATCTAGGCCCATTGTTTGTAAATCGTGATCTGTGTGCATGTGCTGCCATTGCTGTTGAACTTGGACACATGCAGTGTTGTTTCAGACAGTCAAAAGGACAACCGAAGTCCTGGCCAATTGGCGGGTCTCTGGGTACAGGCCTCTGGGAAATTGGCACCCAGTCCCAACCGGCCCAACGCACAAGTTCAGGTAAAGCCTGAGGTCAGACTCATTGCTCCGTAAAAGCCATAAATTCCTGTGGCGGGATGCGCGGACCAGCTGAAAATAAGCGCTTAAACCCGTCAACGCTGCGTCAAACACGGCAGCCGACTATGTTGGGTGCTGACCCGGGCGATCACCGCTTGCAGGGCTGTTTTGGGCTCACACCCGTGTCGGGCACTGAAAGAGTGCCCTGCCCTGGGAAAAATATATGAAAAACATGCTTTTCCATGATTCCGGTGTGAACCTGTTGATTTCATTGAAGAAAAAATCAGCGAAAAAGTTATCCACAAACACACTTTTCTTGGGGCGAAATCAGCCCAAAGTCCAGGTAATTTGGCGGGTTACCGGTTGTCCAGATAAATATGTGAAAACACAATGCAGCTACAGCAAACACACTATTTAGAGGACAACGCACATGGCCCAAGCCCGAACTCTTAGCGCAACAGAACTTGAGCGTCTGCTGGCACACATTGACACACGCAAGTATGCGGCGCGCAACCGCTGCATGATGCTGCTGACACACTGGGCGGGATTGAGAATTGGCGAAGTCGCTTGCCTGCGCTGGAGCGACGTGGTCACGGCAGACGGCGTGGTCAAGGATGAAATCCGCTTGCTGCCCGATATGACCAAAGGTCGCCATCCGCGCACTGTTTTCATCAACATGCGGTTGCGTGAGGAATTGCAGAAGTACGCGGCCACGGCGCGATGTGTGGATCGCAGCTATCCGTTCTTTACCAGCCAGAAGAGCATCAAATTTGGCTTTAGCGCCAACAGCCTTGCCCAGACTTTTGCCCTGCTCTACGCAGGCACGGGGCTCGACGGTGCCAGCAGCCACAGTGGGCGCAGGACGTTTTTAACCTCGCTGGCCAACAAGGGAACGGCGATACACATTTTGAAGACTTTGGCCGGGCACAGAAATATCGCTACAACCGCCGCCTATCTTTACAGCAGCCCTGCGCAGTTGCGGGCGGCGGTGGAATTGGTCTAAGCGGTCAAAGCATACCGAGCTCAGATCTCTGTTTGGGCGGCGGAAATTGTCATTGCCAGAGCCTTTTGTTGGCTCTTTGCTCCCCTGCCGGGTCAGTTTATTACACGCTTATTGCACGGTCAACGCTTTAAAAAGGTCGTGCGTCGCAATAAGTATTTCCACATAACGGGCCGAAGTGGCCTAGTGTTGTTTGCAAGGGTGAATTGTAAAGTTGTAGGTAACTGTGAGATTCAATGTGAGTGCAAATGATGCGCATCGGGTACGTGCGGATGTACATGCCGCATGGGCTCGTGGCGGTGCAGGTGACTATGTTGTCCTACTGGCGCGTCCTCATGGATGTGCAGATGATGCCCATCATCATGCGAATGGGCGTGCTCATGTTCAAGGGCCTCGTGGTCATGTTCATGTCCATGTGACTCGAACAGGTGCAACACCACACCAGCCAACATCAACATACCGCCCGCCAGCAATATCCAGGTTCCCTCACGACTACCCAATGCGAATGCCCCCAGGGCTCCAATGAACGGCGCAAATGCAAACACCGAGCCAGTGCGTCCGGCACCAAACTCACGCTGTGCCAACAAATACAAGCGCAGACTCATTCCGTAGCCCGTGGCTCCGACCGCAAGCAATGCCACTGCGGCTACCAAACTGGGCATAGGTTCGCCAAACATCAAGGAAAGCGCAATCGTGGCTATCGCGCCCAGGCTGGCTTTCGCCAGTACTACTTGACCGGGATCACGATCCGCAACACCCCGAGACAATGTGTTGTCCACACCCCATGCAGCTGTCGCTACCAACACAGCTACCAATCCCGACAATTGGGTGTCACCTGCCAGCCCTTGCTCCAGTACAAGAGCTATGCCACCCACCAAGAGAAAGAGCAAAGCGGTGCCAACACGCTTGTCCATGGTTTCGCCGTAGAGCCTCCATGCCAAAACGGCAGTGAATAGAGCCTCCAAGGTCAGCATGAGCGACGCGCTCGATCCGCTGGTTCGTTGTAAGCCCCAGGCCAAAGCGGCCGGGCCGATGACAGCACCAAATCCGGCCCTGGCGGCAATACGCGGAAAGTCTGAACGTCGTAACGCAGCCTCCCGCTGGGGTGGATGGCGCATCAGCAGAGCGATCACAGCCGCCCCTGCGTATAGCAGTCCGGCTGTCGTAAACGCGCCTAAGCCCTGACCGAAATGCTGCACCATCGGCGTGCTGAGGCCAAACAGCGCCGCTGCCAAGAGTGCAAGTAGACCGCCACGCAAGGCAGGTGTACACATTCGATACATCAGAGCCTTACTTTCCGGGTTTCCTACACAGACCCGAGCCTCAGGAAATATTGTTTCTCGTACTCTACAAGAGACAGGTCATTTGCATGGCCGTGCCTGCGCTTGGGGTAGCGACAGTCTTGGGATGTGTGCTAGGCTAAATTGCTTTCTTTTTTAATAATTTTTTTGTTTTTGCTGCTGTTTTATTGCTTGAGGTTTGATGCTGCTCTTCACATTTTCAGAGACCAGCCCTCAGTACTTCATCTGTTCTTCTGCGCCCGCGAATTCTTGTAGTCTCATCGCTAAAGGCCTAGGTAGTGGTGAATTTAAAACTTATAAAGGATTCATAAATGCTTTCCAAAGAAATAAAACAAATGTATGAGAAGACTGAATTATTCAAAAAAGATGAAAGCCAATCGTACACTTTGGATGAGTTTTCTGAAGACTTAGCTCAATGTGAGTCTGTCATTTTTTGCATAAAAGGCAAGAACATCAATCTAGCGGAAATTATTCAAGATAGAACGAAACTGCTTTTTATAGATTTAAAGGAACAAAATAAAATCATTGACCGAATTTTCCAAAGATCATTTGATCAAATTAAAACCAAAGAATTCTATGTAGAAATAAATGGATTAAATTTGTTCTATGCGCTTTTACAAGATAGCAGAGTGGGCTTATCTTTCTTATTTGAAAATCACGGAATCACCAAAATTAATATAGAAGTATTGTTAGCCAATGTAGATTATAAACACAGTATAAATAACAATTTTTTTGAAAACATAACTGGTTACAAAGAGAAATTTTACGAGCGCAACCAGATCCGACTTTGGATTATTATTTTGATGTTAACTATGGCGCTTTTAACTTTTATTTATAATTAATTGCCAGGTATTATATATCTAGCACCACAGCCATGCGCCCTCATTAAAATGGCGTCATGCAAAGAATTTTAGCTATTTATTTTCTCGCAGTTACTATTTTTGAAAATCCCTAAAATGAGACAATATTTATGATAACAGATACACAAAACTTCTTTGATCACTTCAAAGGTAGCACTGCGAATTTAGGTGCATTCACAAACAGCGAAGCTGCTATTCATGTCCTCGCAACTAGAAAGTACTTTAAGGCTTACATCAAAGAAAATAATATAAACTTTCCAGAAGGCGCGGATGGGCATATTGATAATGACACATATGAGCTAATTTATGAATTTATTAATTTAATTTTACACAAAGTAACAGCAGCGCCGCCGGAAGAATTTTTTGAAAATATGAAATTAATAGACAAAGATGTTTTATCTAAAGTTATGACTTACGTCAATGAATGTCGTGAAGCAAATATGAAGCTGGCAAATGAATCATATGAAATTCAATATATAGCCGGCAAATATATAATCGCCAACAATATCAATTGATACGAGTAAGAAAAATTCTTGCAGCCAAATTAATCAAACTCGTAGATAAGCATGTGCCCACCCATGAATCGCCTGTGGAAAGTAGAGACTTCCACTTCAGGATGCGGCTGCAAAATATGGTCAACCCAGGCGCACTGGGGGCCACCTCAGGGGATCGACACTTGGTGAGCTCTGGAAGTACCGCGTCGGTGATTTTCGGATCATCGCAAGCATTCAAGACGAGAGCATGATCGTACTGGCCTAGCGAGTGGGCAATCGCAGTGCTATCTATCGATGAAGGAAGACTTCAACATTTGATGGGTGGCGGTTTTTGCGTTCTCCGGACCCATATTTCTGCCGCCGAAGTAAAATCACTCCCGCTGGCTTGATTTTGCGATTCAACCCGAGTGAAAACCCAGCAAAAAGTCAGTTTGTTAAATAATGCAAAAAAATGGCTTATTGCACGGTACCATTTTACCCATATAAGTCATCGATTTATAAGGGTTTTTCAGCAGCCAGGTTTTCTGTTAAATCCGAAAAAATCGGTCACAAGACTCACGCTGCTGTGAAGACACAAAAAGCACTGATTTCTCTCAGTGCTTTTCTCACTTTTGGCGGCGAAAATTGTCATCGCAAGAGGCTTTGGGCGACTCTTTGGTCCCGCCGAAAGCCTGTCTATTACACGTTTATTGCACGGCCCTGGACATAAATAGACCTTGGAACTCTGCCAGAGAAACGGGCAACTCCAGCTCCTCACCTAAGGGTTCGGATTGCTTTTATCGGACCCAGAACTGAGCAACTTGTAAAGTGCAAAACCAAGAAATGCACCGCTGATCTCAGCGGAGACAAACTGTGGGGCATCACCGGGATAAATGCCGGCAAAAGTGTTACTCATCATGAGATCAAAAATCGCCGCTGGGCTGGCGAAAAAAGTGCCTCGTTAGTGGTTAGGTCCAAAGGCCTCTGCAATCATCCGGATGCCACCATTACGTTTGCGGGTATCTTGAAGCAAGGTGCGCGCATTGCGCAATACCGCATTCTCGTCAAAGCTCAGGATGCGACCCTCGTCCATAACGAGGTTCCCGTCGATTATTACGCTGCGTACGTTAGCGCCGCGCTCGCCAAAAACAAACTGCTGCAAGGGATCGTTGCAGGGTGTCCAGACTGATGAATGCAGGTCGTACAGCACCAAATCGGCCTTCTGTCCCACAGCGATACGACCTAAATGCGGCTCTTGCATGGCGGCGGCGCCCCCTATAGTGCCCATGCGCAAAACCTGGGCTGCGCTGACCCATTGGCTGAGGTCGGACTCAGAAGTGCGGTGCAGCAACGCGGTGAGTTGCAAGGCTTCTTGAAGCACTAAATTGTCGTTGGTGCTGGCACCATCAGTGCCTATGGCGCAGTTCAAGCCCTCTTTCAAAAATGCGGGAATGCGCGGCACTCCTGAACCTATTTTCAGGTTGCTCTCTGGATTAAGTACGGCCACTGCACCGCACTTTGCCATCAAGGATATGTCCTCGTCGGTGAGCCAATTGCAGTGCGCGCAAGACCAACGGCTATCAAGTGCGCCCAATGAGAACAATTGTGAAACCATTGTGCGCCCGTACTGGGCTTGAGCCAAGGTGGCCTGACGCTGGGTTTCCAAGAGGTGGCAGTGGATGCCCGTGTCATAGCGTTCAGCGATATGCTGGCATGCGACCAAAAAGGCATTTGAGCAACGGACCGGGTTAGACGGCGCTGGAAATACACGAATGCGTCCCGACCGGTGGTCAAAGGCACTAATGCACTCCTCCAACAAGGCCATACTATGCGCAAGAGAGTGTGGTACCAACGGGTTGTAGTCGCGAATAGCCGCGCTCAACCCCGGCGTAATCTGCGCCGCTTCAGGCATGATGTCTGAGTACTCTCCATCAAACACCCGCAGACCCACGACTGCGCGCATTCCAGAGGTCTCCAGCGCAGACACCACCGCGGCAACGTCGCCAACATCAAATCCCTGTTCTGGAAAATGGTCTATGACTGACGTGGTTCCGGAACGGATCATCTGAATACACCCCAGCAGCGCCGACGTGGCGACCTCTTCCTGGGAACGCTTGGCCGTATCTGCCTGGTTAAGCCACATGAAACGCTTGTGGTCCAAGCGGTCCGCAGTCCCATGTGCAGCCTGCATTGGCGAGTGCCAATGGGCGTTGACCAAGCCCGGAGCCAGCAGGCGTTCACTACAGTCAAGCACCTGAACCCCTGGCCCGGCCGGCAGTGAGGGCCCGATTTCGGCAATCACCCCATCGCGAACCAACACGTCACTGCCTCCGGGGGTGTCCTCGTCTAGATCTAGAAAAACGCACACATTGCGTAAAAGCAGGTTGGAGTGAGGCATGGGGCAATCCCTGTTGCTATGGAACTGATCAACGGGTAGCACAAACACGCGTCACCCATCAGTGCCAAGACAGTCAACCCAAATGGGTCAGCTGACAGGAGATTAGAGCATAATGAATTTGCGGCACTTACGATAAACAGTCGATTATCGATATCCCCACCCAATCGAGGTGCCGATATGTTGCGTCAGGCACCGACGCGCTCTTCGCGGATGACCTTATTTCTTTGAACCCAGAGTTTTATTTTTTAAACACTAATTCTAGGAGTAGCACGTGAAGAAATTTTCAAACGGTTTACGTATATTGAAGTCAGCCACGGTCATTGCGATGCTGGTGGGATTTGGAGCAGCCTCCGCTCAATGTTTACCTGCAATTAAGGCCAAGGGCGTCCTGCAATCCGCTGTGGGCCTAATGGGTACCAAGCCCTACGTGTGGAAAAATGAAAAAACAGGCAAATATGAAGGTTTCGAGTCAGAGTTGCTGGAACAACTTGCTAAACGTCTAGGAATCGCCAAGTGGGACTATGTGGTCACCGAATGGACTACCATGATACCCGGCCTAAAAGCAAACAGATGGGATATCATTTTATCGGGCATGATCGTTAACCAAGAGCGCATACAAGGTGCGGGCATCGAATTCTCCAACCCCTATTTTATGCTCTATGACCACGTCTTCGTCAAGAACGACAGCCCGATCAAATCGCTGAATGACCTTAAAGGCAAAACCATAGCTGCGCCGCTGGGCACGCTGGACGCACTGAATGGTCAATTGCTGGTCGATGCAGGAAAAGCTGGCAAGCTAATGGTCTTCAATAACTTTAACGAACCGCTTATGGCGCTCGTAAATAAACAAGTTGACGCAGTCATTCAAGACCAGGGCACTTTCTTCGGATTTAAAGATGAAATGCCGGATCTACGAACCGTTGGCGAGCCCATTTTCTACAGCTCCAAGCCCGAATGGGCTGCTGCCGAAAAGGCGGCTGCTTACCGTCTAGGTGGTACTGCAGTGGGAATACGTAAAGAATGTGGCGACTTGAAACTGGCAATCAATAAAGCCTTGGCCGACATGGATGCGGACGGCACACGCAAGGCCATTCTGACAAAGTACGGAGTATGGTCTGATGACCAAGGCAAGTTGATGAAGTGAAGTAAAGCGCAAGTCCTGGGGTGGCGTATGGGAGCCAAGCAGACCCACCCCAGCTTTGAACCCGAACAGGAAGCACGATGTACGAGTTCTTTTTTATACTGATTCCACGCCACTTGCCCTTCCTACTGGAGGGAGCAGTTGTGACGGTTGAATTGTCACTTTTGAGCATGGTATTCGCTATCACCATCGGCTTGTTGTGTGCTTTGGGACGCACTTCAGGACAGCCGCTACTAAGGTGGGCGATAGCTGCCTACGTTGAGGTCATGCGCGATGTGCCACTGCTCATTGTCCTACTGGTGATTTTCTTTACCCTCCCACATATAGGGATTTCGCTGCCAGGTTTTTGGGCCGGCGTGCTGGGTCTGAGCTTGAATGTCGGTGCTTACTTATCAGAGGTCTTTCGCGCTGCGTTGAGTTCCGTAGACAAAGGGGAAAAAGAGGCGGGCCTGTCTTTAGGAATGTCGCAATTGGAAGTTTTTCTTCGCGTGACGCTACCCCAGGCCATGCGTATCGCCATTCCGACGGTGGGCGGCTTTTTCATCGCGCTACTCAAAGATTCCTCGCTAGTCTCCTTTATCGCAGTATCGGACCTAATGCGCCAGGGCACGATCCTGATCGCCGACACCTTCCGAAGCATGGAAATTTATTTTATGGTGGCGCTGATTTACTTCTGTATGAGTTTCGTCGCCTCGCGCACGGTTCGTCGCATTGAGCACGCTTTCACACCGCGCTATTTACGTAAATTGCCGGAGGCATCGCAGACTTCAATTGGACGCCCCGATGTACTTGTGGGCTAGTCACTCCACAATCCCACCATGGTAAGCCCTGCTGCCGCATCGCCCTTGCTGCATATCCGCGGTCTGCATAAAGCTTATGGAAGTAATCACGTGTTGCGCGGTATCGACCTAAGCATCGCACCGGGCGAGGTCAACTTCTTTATTGGCCCTAGCGGCGGGGGAAAGTCCACCTTACTGCGCTGTATTAATTTTTTGGAAACACCGACAGGGGGCGAAATTCAGTTTGACGGAACTCGCTTGTGCCATGAAGAAGGCGGTCGATTTAAAATGGCCTCCGAGCAATCGATTCGCGCTGCACGTGAGCAAATGCCAATGGTGTTTCAGCAGTTCAATCTTTTCAGTCACCGCACCGTAATACAAAACATTGTCGAAGGTCCAGTAGTGGTTCAGCGCCGTGCGCTGGACCCTGTCATGGCTGAGGCGCGGGTCCTGCTAGACCGCGTTGGATTGTTAGAAAAGGCCAACGCCTACCCGGCGGAACTCTCCGGTGGTCAAAAACAACGAATCGCCATTGCCCGTGCCCTGGCGATGAAGCCGCGTCTATTGCTTTTTGATGAGCCCACGTCCGCCCTCGATCCTGAGCTGGTTGCCGGTGTGCTGGACACCATTCGCGTGCTGGCTGAAGAAGGTCGCACCATGCTGATCGTCACCCACGAGATGAAATTCGCTGCCCGTCTGGGGAGCAAAATCCACTTTGTGGCCGGCGGTGTGCTGGAGGAATCCGGAACCGCGCATCAGATATTTGAAGCTCCCAAGAGCCCCCGGCTACAAGGCTTTATTCGCTCCATCATGGATTAAAGATAATTCGTATTTTCTAGGTTCGAGCCCGGTGGCACCCGCTATCCGACCGAAGTAAAATCGCCCCGCCGACTTGATTTTGCGATCCGACCCGAGTGAAAACCCAGCAAAAGGTCAGTTTGTTAAATAATGCAACAAAATGGCTTATTACACGGTTTATTACACGGTGACGTTTTACCCAAATAAGTCGTTGATTTATAAGGGTTTTTCAGCAGCCAAGTTTTCTGTTAATCCGTAGGTCCCTGGTTCGAGCCCAGGTTGAGGAGCCAACATAAAAAGCACTGAATTTTTCAGTGCTTTTTCTATTTTGGATGTCGATATTGTCGTTGCCAGAGCCTTTTAGCGACTCTTTGCCCCCGCGAACGGCCCGTTTATTACACGTTCATTGCACGGTCAAGGCGATCAAAAGGTCAACGCTATTTTCGTCGAGCAATGCCAAACGGACTTGACGCCGAGGTATCAGCTAGGTAGAAGTACCAGCGACCCTGTGCTCTGACGTGATTCAAGCCTTGTGTGTGCTGCCGCCGCTTCTTTCAAGGCGAATTGCTCCGTTTGTACTGGCAGCAAAACACCCTCACGAAAGGCTTGCCAAACACGCTCAGCCCTTTGGTTAAGCAAAGCATGGGTGGCAACATAGGCAAATGCAACCGGTCGGGAAAAACTAACAGACTTTCCCACTAACCAATCGGGAGATATCGGTTGCAGAGGGCCGCTGGCTTGGCCAAGACTGATCCAATGGCCACAGGCGGCAAGAGCAGCAAAATTCTCCTCTCTCGCTGCATCCCCTAGCCCATCAATGATGACATCCGCGCCCTGAGAAATGTTATGGACTGCGGCGCTGAATGTGTAGTCTGAGGTAACGATCACATGCTGGCACCCATGGTCACGCGCAATACGTGCTTTGGCCTCAGAGCTGACAGTGCCCATGACCAATGCACCCTTGCTTCGTGCCCACGCGCACACCAAAGTACCCACGCCACCTGCTGCTGCATGCACCAATAGCCGAGTTCCCGCTTTGACACGCCCAAGATCGTTCAACAAATAATCTGCTGTGATGCCTTTGAGTAGGCTTGCTGCCGCTGTCACATCATCAATGCCAGCTCCCAAACGCACGGTCCAAGCCGCAGGCACGTTGCGCACTGAGGTGTATGAGCCGGGAGCAGGTCCCATGTAAGCCACTCGGTCGCCTGGCAACAGACTGGTCACATCAGGTCCCACATCGATCACCTCACCGGCTGCCTCCATGCCAGGCGTACCTGGCAAGGGAAGAAGTTCCGGAATCCAGCCTTTGCGCAAATAGACATCAAGGTAATTCACGCCAATGGCAGTTTGCCGAATACGAACCTCACCAATGCCTGGGGGAGGAACCTCTGAGGTTTCAGCCCGCAATTGAACCGCTTCCCCATATTCACGCAATTTGATAGTTTGAGCTGCAAGTGGTGAAGCTTGACGAACAGGCCTAACGGCGGTTGTATGCGCCCTGGTGCGCGCAGAGCTGCTGCCCAGTTGCAGATACCTTTTAAGGTTGACGAAGCCAGCTTCATACACCCCGTGCGCGACCATGTCGCGCAGTTCAGTTTCCATACCAGGAGGTGTCGTAAAAGAAGAAGCCCAGTGCCAAAAAGTCCGCTGACCGTCTGTTACTGGCTTTAAAGTGATGGTGGCAACATAACGTTGCAATGGAACAGTCGCCTCGACAATGGTGTACGTGCTGATGTAGTCTTTATCTGACAAGCTAAGCAGCATCTCACGAATGTGGTTGCCGTCTTGCAAACTGAAGTTACGCACACACCCTATGCGGTCACTCGGTTTGCCGTCCTCAATTTCACTACTGTCCACTACTTCATGCCATTGATCGTGGCTGTTGAAGTCGCGCAAAACTGCCCACACCCGATCAATAGGCGCATCAATGACAGTCGAGCGGACAACTTTTTGCAAAGCCATCAGCGACGTGAAGAAAAATGGCGTTTGAGAGCGTCAAACCCGACTTGAAAAACACCTTGACCAATTGAGTTGGACAACTCTGCTTCGCGCTGCGGTGGGCAGTCAAATTCGGCACTCCACTCGGCGAAACAGCGACCTCCGTCGGTGATCGGGGTCAACTTCAGGGTGGCAACATAGTTGTCAACCCCCATGGGGCTGTCCAAGATACTGTAGGTGCAGGTGAAGTCATAGTCCGACAAAGCCAGTAGGCGTTCACGGATGAGCCCACCATCGCGCAGGTGAAAGTAGCGAACGCAACCGACACGATCTGCGGCTTGGCTATTTTCAATACGGCTGTCTGCAATCGCGGGATGCCATTGAGGCAGGGCATTGAAGTCGCGAATTTTGGCCCAGACAGCATCTGCACTCGCATCGATCACGCTGGAGGTGTAGACCTGAATCAAAAAACTACTCCTTGGGTGCAGGTGGTGTGACAGGGTCGCTCATGCCAGCATTGGCCCCGGAGACGCCTGATACCAAGCGCTGAATATCGCCGCCTTCCAGGCCGATCTCTTTCAGAAGCTGGTCAACAATGGGCGCTTGTGCTCTAAAGCGCAAAGCTGAATTGACAATGCCATCTGCAAAACCGACTTGACCATGGCTGTCCGATCCGCCATGTCCGCCGCCACCAGCTAAGCCGTCGACATGCATGATTTTGATGCCCTCGATACGCTCCATGGGGCGTACCGATTCACGAATAATGGCCTCAGCCTTTTCAACCAAACGCATACGCAAAGCAGATGCCCTTGCTTCGGGGGTCAAGGTGTTGTGCGCCTTGTTCATCAACATCAGCGACTCCGCCTCAACTTCAGCGCGAATACGCTGGCCCATGGCGCGAATTTTTTCTGCATCTGCATCCGCTTCGGCATTGGCACGAATAGCCGCACCTCTGCTGGCGCTGGCGTTTTCTTCGGCCTGTGCAGTTTGAACAATTCGCATGGTTTCGCGCTCAATATCTTGCTGGGTTGCAATGAGTTCAATTTCTTTTTTCCGATTCGCAACCTCGACTTCGCGAGCAGTGAAAACACGTTCTTCCGCACTGACAGCCAAGGCCCGTGCTTCATCAGCCTGGGCCAAGGCTTCACTGTGTTGTTTGCTTTCAACGGCAACGGCAATCGCCCGCTGTTGCTCAGCCAACTCCAAGGCCTTGCGACGCTCGATCTCGATTGATTGCAAGGTTTGTTCTTTTTGAATGCGCTCTTTTTCGATAGTTTCGTCCGAATGGATGCGGGCACTTTCAATGAATTGGCGGGCAATGATTTGGGCGCTTTCCGCCTCACGGTCGCGCTCCACACGCTCGGTCGTGAGTTCAGAGCGCTGGCGCGCCCTGGCAAATTCAACCTCTCGGTTTTGCTGGAGACGAGCCAGTTCCGATTCGCGGTCAATCTCCAGAGACAGCTTTTCTGCTTCAAGATTTTTATTGCGAATCGCGATCAAGGTGTCTTGTTCTACGTCGTTGCGCTGTTTTTTGCGGTGCTCAATTTGTTCTGTCAGTCGGGTCAAACCTTCGGCGTCAAAGGCATTGCTGGGGTTGAAAAACTCCATGCTGGTTTGATCGAGTTGGGTTAAGGAAGCGGCCTCAAGCTCTAAACCATTTTTGGTCAAATCTTCTGCCACTGCTTCACGTACCCGACGTACATACGCACCGCGCTTTTCGTGGAGTTCCTCCATGGTCATGTCTGCTGCAGCGGTGCGCAGGGCGTCAACGAATTTTCCTTCGATCAATTCTTTTAGACGTTCGGGCTCCAAAGTACGTTGCCCCAGCGTTTGAGCGGCCGCTGCCACAGATTCGGGTTTTGCTGCAACTCGAACATAAAACTCTGCAATCACATCCACGCGCATACGGTCTTTGGTAATTAGAGACTTATCACGCCCTCGAATGACCTCAAGCCGCAGGGTGTTCATATTGACGGGAATCACGTCATGCAAGATGGGGAGCACGAATGCTCCACCATCGACCACAACTTTTTCTCCGCCTAAGCCAGTCCGTACAAATGCACGCTCTTTGCTGCTGCGCAGATAAAGCCAATGCAGCAACCAAACCGCGATGGCAACGACGATTGCTAAAACGATGAGGCCGAGTAAAAACTCACCAAATTGAGAGCCCGTCATGGTCAATTCTCCAGCGTATAAAACAAACAAAAGTCAACACAAACGACCTACTTCATTGAAAACCTTGGCGTTGCAGGTTCACAAATTGGCGAGTGGTTTCCGTTAAAGCAATCTCCGTGGGCAGACGTTCCATGGAACTTGCCCCGTAGAACCCGTGCAGCTCTGGGCATTGCTGCAAAATCCATTCAGCGTCTGTGGGCGAGGCGATAGGGCCGCCGTGGCAAAGCAATAACACGTCAGGGTTGACTTTCAATGCAGCTTCGCACCACAGGTGAATGGGCTCTACACAGTCGGTGAGTTTCATGGCCGTGTCTGCACCAATGCTCCCGCCTGTGGTCAAACCCATGTGGCACACGACGATATCTGCTCCAGCTCGCGCCATGTCAGATGCTTGGTCGCTGCTAAACACGTAAGGCGTGGTCAGCAAGTCAAGCACATGTGCTTGTCGAATGATGTCGACCTCAAGACCGTACCCCATGCCAGTCTCTTCCAGGTTGGCGCGAAAAAGCCCATCAATCAGCCCAACCGTTGGGAAATTCTGAATGCCTGAAAACCCAAGGTGAATCAATCGTTGCAAGAATTCTTCCGGCAGCATGAATGGATCCGTACCATTCACACCAGCCAATACGGGTGTGTGTTTCACAACTGGCAAAACTTCTTTGGCCATGTCACACACAATGTCATTGGCGTTGCCGTAAGCGAGTAAACCGGCCAATGATCCTCTGCCAGCCATGCGGTAGCGCCCAGAGTTGTAGATCACAATCAAATCGATGCCGCCTGCTTCCTCGCACTTGGCGGACAAACCTGTTCCCGCCCCACCGCCAATGATGGGCATACCTTGGGAAACTTTTTGGCGCAAGCTGGCGAGAATGGTTTGACGGGCGATACGTGGCATGTTTTTTTTCAGTCCTTCCTTAGGCTGATTTCGCTTGACCGTGATTCTGGGTGCTAATTTCTAGCCATGCATCCACCAGAGCTTGGGCAAAGGCTTCATCATTGATGTGCAAAGGAAGTTTGATTAACTTGTGATGGGCAGTTGTTCTGAAGTTGGCTTGCAAAGCTGAAAACAAAGCTTGATTTGCAGCCGGATCGAAAAAAACCTGCCCTTCTTTGTCAATGGCTGAGACCCCTTTTTCAGGAATCAAGAACCGAACAGGACCACGCATCGTATTCAGCTTATTGGCAATGAACTCCCCGATTTCACGGCATTCTTCGGGGGTGGTGCGCATCAAGGTGACATTGGGGTTATGCCGATACAAAACGCGCCCTTTGAAACGCTCTGGTACCGAGTCGTAAGGGCCAAAGTTGGCCATGTCCAAGGCGCCGCAAGAGCCAACATAGGGCAAATCGGCTTGAGCGAATACATCCATTCGTGTAGGACCCGCAGACAAAGTCGCACCCACGATTTCATCTGCAATCTCGGTGGTTGAGACATCAATAACCCCATTGAGAAGTTGCGACGCTGCCAACTTTTCCATGGATTGACCGCCTGTACCCGTGGCATGAAAAACCAGGCAATCAAAACGATCCTCTAAACGCTTGGTAACAGCTTGGACGCAAGGGGTGGTCACACCAAACATGGTTAATCCGACAGCAGGCTTCACAGTTTCAGAGCCGCGGTGCTTGTGAGTGATCATGCCCGCGAGAGCATGCGCCGCATTGGACAAAACTTTTTCGCTGATTCGGTTGATGCCCTGCACATCTGTGACCGAATACATCATGCAAATATCGCTGGGCCCTACGTACGGGCGCGTATCGCCTGAAGCCATGGTGGACACCATGACCTTAGGAACCCCGATAGGCAATACACGCATAGCCGCTGTGGCCAAGGAAGTGCCGCCCGAGCCACCGGCCGAAATCAATCCACCGACATCTCTGCGCGTACGAATAAATGACTCAAAAGCCAATGCCATCGCTGCAACACTGCTACCCCTATCAGTTGAAAAAACAGCCCGTTCGCCTTGTGGGTGGTGTCTTGCCACCTCGCGCGGATGCACCGACGCAGGGGATGGACGCCCTGTGGTGGAAAGATCGACTGTGACTACTCTTAGCCCGAGCTTTTCCAGACACTGCCGCAAAAAGAAGAGCTCTTTGCCTTTGGTATCAAAAGTGCCAGCCACATACGCTGCCTGACCACTGCTGGCTGCAACAGGAAAATCAAAAACTCGTGCTGCTGACGCTGCAACGTTGGCTAACCCAGCAGAAACCTCTGATGCGTTAAATGCCTTGGTGAATTGCTGACTAAATGGAATATCTTCTGAACTGTATGCACGCTGAACACGCACAACGGTAGCTGGTTCATTGCTGACAGGCTCTGAAGGCGTTTCATCAAACACTTCACCAGAAGCACGAAGACCAAGTAGGCGTTCTTGCAAACCTTTGTCTTGAGCCAACTCAGCAGCTGGCATTTCGTCTTGAATGCGTCCATTGACCATCACTGCCACACGGTCAGCGCTTGCGACAGCAACCCCAATATTTTGCTCAATCAATAAAATAGCGATGCCGTTTTCAGTGGCAAGTTGACGCAGAGAAGTCTCAACTTGCTCGACGATCACAGGAGCCAAGCCTTCTGTAGGCTCATCCATGATCAAAATGCGTGGTCGTAAAAGCAGGGCACGGCCAATCGCTAACATTTGCTGCTCACCGCCAGAAAGCTGGGATCCTCCATTGTTTTTTCTTTCGGCTAGGCGAGGAAACATCGCATACACGCGGTCAACATCGCTGCGCTGGGGAGCTACCAAACGCAGCGTTTCATCAACTGTCAATGACGGCCAAACACGCCGACCTTGGGGAACATAGGCCATACCCCGTCGGGTGATTTCGTGGGGTGACTTGCCTAAAATTTCCTCCCCCGCCAAACGCACACTGCCACTCGCGCCAACCAATCCGGTGAGCGCATTGCACAGCGTGGATTTGCCCATGCCATTACGACCCACAATGCCTAAAACACCCTGACTGAGTGAGAGTGAAATACCTTGCAACACATGGGCTTGGCCATAAAAAACGTGCAAATCCTGAACCACCAGCAAAGGGCCTTTGTAGTTGCGAGGGGGTGCTTCACTAAACCAAGCCATCAGTGCTTGCCCCCCATGTATATGGCTTGCACCTGTGCGTCGTTTTCAATGTCGGAAGGTGTGCCGGTTTTGATCACGGCGCCGTTATGCATGACGGTGACCTTTTCAACGACGCGCAAAGCAATTTCCAAATCGTGCTCAATCAGCACAAAGCTCATGTGAGAAGGTAAATATGTCAACAGTTTGACCAACTCACGTCGTTCAGCAGGTGACAATCCAGCAGCTGGCTCATCAAACAAAATCAAACGCGGAGCGCCTGCCAAAGCAATGGCAATTTCAAGTTGTCGCTGTTGGCCATGGGCGAGATTGCTGACCAATTCATCTGCAATATGCGTGAGGCGTCCGCGCTCTAATAACTCTTGGGTAGCCAATGTAGAGGGATGATTTTTACCTGCCCTCCTGAAACTGAATCTTGAATTGGCCACACCTCGAACAGCAAGAAACAGGTTGTCGCGCACGCTAAGGTCACGGAATAAAAGTGAAGACTGGTAGGTTCGTCGCAGTCCTTTGCGGATACGCTCAAACGGGTCCATATGAGTGACGTCTTCACCAAAAAAACGAATGCGACCCGATGTGGGTGGAAAGTCGCCGGTGATGGCGTTGAACAAGGTGGTCTTGCCCGCACCATTCGCACCCAAGATGGCACGTTTTTCACCGGCGAGAACAGATAAAGAAACATCATCCACCGCCCGTAAAGCGCCAAAGGTCCGTGTCACATTTTCCAAGACCAAGGCCTCGGAAGACATGAGAGGTACTTCGCTGGGCGAAGTAAGCACGGGCCGCGCCATTTCTGGCAAGCTTGAACGCAATGCGGTGATGGATGCCATCAGTATCTGACTAGTGCTTAGTTACGGCAGTCAGGAATATCCCGTGTACCTAAGCCCATTTTCTTGAATTCTGCTTCGGGCAGACCGAGAGTTTGGGTAATTTTAGGAATAGTCTTGACCACTTTATTGAACATCGATCCGTCAGCAGCTTTGGTCACTTCGGTGATGTAGGTGGGGCCAACACCGTTGCGGTTTGCATCAATGACCACTTCGCCCGCTGGGCCGACGAACTTTGTTTTTTGCAGCGCTTCACGGTATTTCTCTTGACCGCCGCTCAAATCACCCTTGACCGCATCTAAACCATCCAAAGCTGCTTTGGTGTTTATGTAATAGAGGTAAGCAAACAAGGAGGGGCTTGGGAAGCCGTCTTTAAAATTGGCTTTGTAGTCGGCAACGAATTTTTTCCATTCTGCTGTGTCAATCGAATCAGCCATAGGTCCAGCTGATGCTGTGCCAAGCAGTGATTCACGGCGTTTACCTTTGTAGTTCAACACCGTTTGGTCGACCGTGATGGAACCTCCCACCATGGGTTTGGTGCCGCCGGATTGCTCGTACTGGGTCAGGAAATTGACGGCATCAGAGCCACCCAAGACCACGAGCAATGCATCCACGTTCTTAGGAATTTTGGCAATGACAGACGCATAGTCTTTGGTGCCCAAGGGTACCCATGCTTTGTCAACCACTTTGCCACCTTTAGCGCAGTAGCTAGCCATGAAGCCTTGCACCTGCGAATAGGGGAAGCCGTAGTCTTCAGCAATCAGGAACATCTTTTTGTACCCCTTGGACAGTGCGTGCTCGCCCAAGCCAACCATCCACTGCGCACCTTCGGTGTTGAAGCGGAAGAAGTTGGTTGAAGGGTCGTCCAATGTGGCAGCTTGTGCGCCGGATGAACCATTTACAAAGGTGATGCCAGCCTGTGTTTTGGCATAGTTCTTCACGGCAATACCTTCGTCACCAGACAAGGGGCCAATCATGATTTGGACTTTGTCTTGCTCTACCAATTTGCGTGTGGCTGCTACGGCTTTGTCGGGGTTGCCGTCGGAAGATCCACTGATGAGTTGAATTGTCATACCACCTGCTGTGCCACCTTTTTGTTTCAGGGCAAGCTCAGCGCCGCGAATGCCATCTTGCCCTGGTACGGCAAATGGACCTTCAAGAATTGAAAGCAGTCCAACTTTCAAGGTCCCTTCAGCGAAAGCAAAGCCAGTAGTGGCCGCCAAAATTGCTGCGCTGATCACAGTACGTGCTAGTGTTCTTTTGCTCGAATGCATTGTTGTCTCCTCAGGTTGAAAAAAGGCCAATGGCCGGTGAAAAGACGCCCTGACCTACTGGCCACAGCGTCAAGTTACCAAACTGATTGATCAAAATTTCAATCATGAGCGGCGACTTCCAGGTGCAGACGCGGTGGATGAATCCAACCAGCGTGAGCGAAATTTGTGCCATAGACCCAAAAGTCCATCAGGCGAGAAAAAAACGATCAATAAAAACACACCGCCAATCACCAGATTGAAGCGTTGCCTGTCCACCAAATCGATTGCAAAGTTTTGCAGTAAGACGAAAGTGATGGCACCTATGAAAGCGCCTAATGGGTGCTTCATACCCCCGAGCACGGCAATCACCAAAATATTGATGAGTGCACCTGTGTTGATAGAGCCAGGCGAGACGCGGTTGTTGTACCAAACAAGAAGAATGCCACCTACAGATGCCAGTAACCCGGCAAATGCATGTGCAGCGAGTCTGTGGGCCGTCACATTAAAACCAAGCGCGTTCATGCGCCTGGGGTTATCGCGGATACCTTGTAAGGTCAAGCCAAAGGGCGCACGAACCAAATATTTGATTGACCAATAGCCACTGAGCGCACACCCGAGCGCAAGAAAATAAAAGGCGACCGGGTCGGTAAAATTGACCTCGCCTATCCTGGGGGCACTGATTTTGCTAAAGCCTTGAAAACCATTGAACAAGACGTAATTTTGTTGCGTCAAATAAAAGAATGCGACACCGATGGCCAAGGTAATCATGATGGTATGAATACCCTCGGTTCTGATCGACAGCCAACCAACCAAGGTGGCAAACAACACCGAGATAAGCATCGCAAAAAGTACGGCTAACCACCATGGCCAGCCCAGACTGATGGCTTGCATACTGCTGGTACCAAATATCGCAATCAGGTAACTGCTAAGACCAGCCACCGTCATTTGCGACAGCGACACCATGCCGCCATAGCCCCCCAAAAAAGTCAGCGATAAAGCAATGAGGCCTAAGGCAAGAGACTGAGCGCCAATTTGGTAGGTGAAGAAAGGAGACGCCACAGCAGGGTAAAGCAACACCATGGCCATGACCACCCAGTGGCGCAGGTGAACGGACGCCCACAGGCGCGACCACCAACCTGTGCCCAGATCAGCAGGTGCACTGTAGCGGGGTGAGCGCGATACGGTATTTTGCACAACAGGCGCTTGTTTACTGACCGTCACCCTCACGCCAGGGGACTGTTTGTTCATGGCGCGACGCCAGTGGGCTGCACTCATGTGGCTTTCCCTAAAACACCGCGCGGTCTGAACGCCAATGCGATGATCATGATGACAAAAGTGAAAACCACGCTGTAGGTGGGCGCGTAGGCTTGACCAAATTGCTCGGCAAGACCAATCAGCAATGCGCCAATTGCAGCGCCTGGCACACTGCCCATGCCACCCACAATCACCACCACCAAAGAGGCCAGCAGATATCGAGTGTCTTCTCCAGGAGAAATCGACAATGCGGTTCCCCCGACGACGCCGGCAAGCCCAGCGAGTCCTGCGCCGATAGCAAAGGTGAGCGCAAAAATACGTTGAACATTGACGCCAGATGCTGAAAGCATTCCTCTGTCATCAACACCGGCGCGAATCATCATGCCTATGCGTGTGCCATTGAGCAAGCCCCATAGCAGCAAACCAATGACGATCGCTATGAGCAACACAACGATGCGGTAGGTGGGAAATTTTTCGATGATGGGCAAACTCATCGTTCCGTAAATCCAAGCGGGTGGATCAAAGGTATAAATCTCCCCACCAAAGTACCAAAGCATCAAATCAGCTAAGACGATGGACAGACCTATCGTTACCAAAGTTTGCCTCAGATCTTCACCTTGCATACGCCTGAAAACCACGATTTGAATGACTACGCCAAGCACAGCAGAAGAAATAAACCCCGCCAAAACGGCTAACAACCAAGAGCCTGTCAGGTCGCCCGCAATCCACCCAACATAGGCCCCAACCAAAAACAAAGAGCCATGCGCAAGGTTGACATTGCGCATTAATCCAAAGACCAGCGTAAAACCACTGGCCACAATGAAATACAAGGACGCCAAAGTCAAGCCGTTGAGAAAAGTCTTCAGAAAAAGCACGACATCTTCAAACATGCCCCAAAGAGCAAGCAGCGACAGTGGCAAGACCAGCAACCACCAAAAAGCTATGCGCCCACGGTTCATGCGGCGCGCTCCCAAGCGCGTTGGCGTGTGGTGGGTGGATGTTTGGCAAACACACCGTCCTTCATCACAGCCAACAGACGCGAGGGCTCTCGCAAAATCGCCAAGTTGATCAACGGGTCGCCATCGACCAACAACAGGTCAGCCAAATAACCTTCTTTGACCAAACCCAGTTCTGTGGGCTTCATCATGATTTGGCCACCGTACAGAGTGCAAGAGCGGATCGCTTCCGTGGGCGTGAAGCCAAGGTAGCGCACAAAGAACTCCAAGTCACGTGCATTTTGGCCGTGGGGCGTGAAAGCAAAACCATAGTCTCCACCTGGCATGACACGAATGCCCCGCTTGTGCATGGCAGAGAGAGATTTCAAAGCGGCTTCCCACTCTATGCCATAGCCCATGCTCTCTGCTTTGGAACGGGTGACGCCCCATTCAGAGGCCTCATTGAGCAATGCGTGAATGATGCCAATTCCTGGCACTACAAACACGCGGTCTTTGGCAGCTTCGAGCATGTCCAAGGTTTTTTCATCGCAAAAGCTGGCGTGGTAAATGACGTCAATGCCATGGCGCAAAGCTTGTTGTACGGAAGGTCCAGAACGCGCATGTGCCGTACCGCGTTTGCCACGTATGCGTACTTCCTCCATCGCCGCGCCCACTTCGGCATCCGTCATCCAATGGGTTTGCGCAGGTGAGTCTTGGGTAAAGTTATCGCCAGACAAATTCAGTTTGATGGAGTCCACGCCGTACTTTAAAAACAAACGTACACATTTACGCATCTCTTCTGCGCCACTGACATTGGCACCAAAGCTGAACTCCGGAAAGGGCAAATGAGGCAAGGTTTCATCGCCCAATGCACCCAGCACGGTGATTTCTTGGCTGGCCGCTAAATAGCGGGGGCCAGGGATTTGTCCGCTGTTGATGGCGTTGCGAATGACCACATCCAAACGCGGTTTGGCGCACGCCGCACCCACGCACGATGTCCACCCCGCCTCTAAATAGATTTTTGCAACCTTGGCACTCCACAAAACATGCTCTTCCAAAGGCATGGTTTGAATGCCAGCCAAATTGGCCGCGTTGTTCCAGGAGAAATGGGTATGGGCCTCGCACATCCCTGGCATGAGCGTTGCGCCTGCAGCATCGACTTGCACGGCGTCTCCCGCTGCCATGGGGGCCGCAGACCTGCTAATGTATTTGATGCGATTGCCTTCCACCAAGACACTGCCAGGGTAAGGCGCTGCACCCGAGCCATCAAGAATACGCACATTGGTGAATAGCGTTGCTGTCATGACTGTCTCCTCTTGAAAGCTCAAGCGGCCCAACGGGTGGGCGGTGTCTGACGAGAAGGGCTTTCTCGTCTACTGACTGAGGGCGGTTCACGATGAAATTTGCCATCTTTCATGACAGCAAGAATGCGCGACTTGTCTTGCAACACCGTGATATCAACCATCGGATCACCATCAACCAACAAAATATCAGCCAGATACCCTTCTCGCAACTGCCCCAGTGGTTCTGCACTGCGCATCATTGGCGCTCCCCAAGCCGTTGCACTGAGCAAGGCTTCGAGGTTAGACATGCCTATATGTTTAGTGAAATATTCAAGGTCTTTGGCGTTGGTTCCATGCGGCGTCCATGCAAAACCATAGTCACCCCCGGGCATGATGCGCACGCCGCGTTGATGCAAAGCACGCATGGATTCAATAGCTGCATCGAGCTCTTTGTAGTAGCCCATTTTTTGAACGACATCAGGGGTGAGGCCAAACTCTCTAGCGTTATGGCATGTATTGATCAGCCATGCAAGCCCAGGCGCAATGAAATGCGCGTTGCGATTTTGATCTAGCAAATCCAGCGCTTCGCTGTCTAAAAAGCTTGCGTGGTAAATGACATGTATGCCTTGCTTTACGCATTGTTTTACCGACCAAGTAGACCGTGCATGGGCCGCAACCCACTTACCCCAACTTTTGGCTTCTTGTACACAGGTCGTGATTTCTTCTTCAGTGAATTGACTTTGCTCGCTCGACATACCGGTGATGGATTCACCAGAGAGGTTGATCTTCAGCGTATCAACACCATATTTACAAAACATACGAACACAGCGACGCATTTCGTCGTTGCCGCTGACCACTGCGCCAAATGAAAACTCTTGTTGAGGTAAATGCGGTTGGGTACTATCACCCAAACCACCCGGCACCGTGATTTCTTGGCTGGGTGCGGTGTAGCGCGGACCAATGATGGTGCCGTCGTTGATCGCGTTGCGAATCACAACATCAAGCCTTGGTTTGGCCGCCGCTGCGCCGACGCAAGAAGTCCAACCCATATCGAGGTAAAGTTTGGCCACTTCTGCGCACCACAAAATATGCTCTTCAGGCGGCATCCGTTGTATGGCGTCTAGACTGGGCTGGTTGTTCCACGAAAAATGGGTGTGAGCTTCGACCATCCCTGGCATCAAAAAGCATCCAGCACCATCAATAACAGTTTGACCCGCTAAGGGCATGTTCCGCATACCTTGATGCGTTCGGGTGACGCGGATAATTTTGTTACCTTCAACCAGCACTTCGCCGGGGTAAGGCATGTCCCCTGTTGCGTCAAATACATTGACATTGGTAAACAGCACTTGACTCATGTGTGTTCCTTCAAGCGTATCGTTTTAAAAATGCACGTGCTTCACGTGCACATTCGTGGGGTTTCTCAACGGGAGTCCAGTGACCACATCGGGTGATCACTACAGATTTGGCAGATTTCATGCGGCGGGCCAAGGCTTCAACTGCTTCTGGAGGGGAGACTTTGTCTTCTTCACCCGTAACCAGCAAAACCGGCGAGACGATGCTTTCAATATCTGCACTGCGTGCTTGTGACAGCACTTCACAAGTGGCTGCGTACCCAAGGGGTGACTGTCGCATCAGACTTTCACGGACATAGGCATACGCACTGGGGTTGTTCCTTTTGGTGTGCTCAGAAACTGCTGTGGTTAACAAGGAGTCCGTCACTTCCTGAAGACCTTGGATACCACCGCTGCGAATTTTTTCTGCTCTATTGCGTATGCTTTCACGGGCGGCTTCAGGCGGCTCTGCCAAAGGACCAAACAACACCATGCTCTTAACCAACGAAGGCGCTGCAACGGCTAAGTGCTGAAGCACGATGGTACCCATGGAATGTCCTAGCCAATGTGCTTGAGCGATGCCTAAGCTTTTGCAGATAGTTTGCAGACATTGAACCAATAGGGCCAGGCTTAACTCTTCTTGGGGTAGCTTTGATCGACCACTTCCAGGCAGATCAATGCGTATCAATCGTTGAGCGTCAAGACTGGGATGCATGGCTGACCACGTATTGGAGCTTCCGCCCAAACCATGCACGCACACCACCGGCGAACCCGTGCCGCTTTCTTCCACAGCCACATGGTCGATCAGGTAGAAACTCATTCCGGCGTCTTCGGTAGGGCGAGAATTTTTTTCGACATCTTGCAGACTCCAAATGCCAAACTTCAAGGATCTGGCTATAGACTGTCGCAAATCGGATGAGACGACCGTCTCATTTCTTCGGTCCATCCTAACGCTTGAAAGTCTTGCGCGAAAGTGACTGAATCTGTTTTTTATCCTGATTTACCCTTATGGTAAAAAAAATACCACCCCCAACTCCGGATACATGGTTAGCGCCATTGGGGGTCAAACAAGCTACTTTTAACCAGGTATTGGGAATTGCTCGCCAGAAAATTGAGTTAACCGGGTCCGCGCCTTCTGTCTCGGGGCTTGCATTGCTTGCAGGCGTGTCCCGGGCAACGGCTTACCGTTGTTTCCCTAGCCGGGCAGCGATGTTGACTGCAGTGGTCGGAGCTTCATTAGGCCCCATGCGTACATTTGCATCGGATCATTTATGTGGCGTGGACAGAGTGATGGACTTGTTAAAACGAAGCCTGCCGCGATTAAGTAAGAATGAAATGTCCTTTCGAACTGCTGTGCAACTCTCGCTAGAGCAACGTGCGCTAACCTTGGCGGGGCAATTGAAAGAACCCTCGTTCAGGCGAGGTTACAGAATTCAAATACTGGCACATGCCATGGAACCACTCAAGACCCAACTGCCCGAGGATATTTATTTGCAATTGCACAAAGCTTTGTCGGTTGTCTATGGCATCGAGTCCTATATTGTTTTAAAAGATATCTGGAGTGAATCTAGCAAACAGGTAGAGACCACAGTACTGTGGATGGCCAAAGCATTGGTAGAGGCGGCCCAACTCCAAGCTAGCGCTCGCATAAACTCACAGCCAGTTAAAGCTTCACGCAGTCAATCTCTAAAAGGAAAAACATGAAGTTAGCCACATTTATTTACCAAGGTAGCCGACGTGTTGGACTTTTAAGTGACGATGGATTAAGCGTCCAAACACTAGACTTAAGCAATAATGAAAATGAGCGGGGTATTCTCGCCCTCGTAGACCGAAAAATCACCGGGAAACCCTTTCCAGTTGTTAGTTCCGTTTCAATAGCTTTGACGGATGTGAGGCTAGAGGCGCCAATTCCTCGTCCGATGAGGAATATTTTTTGTGTTGGAAGAAACTACCATGCCCATGCAAAAGAGCTTTCCACAACTGTTTTCAAAGACAACTACGCAGACCCTAATGCTTGGCCAATAGTCTTCACTAAAGTACCTGAGTGCGTTACTGGAGCTTATGACGATGTGCATTTGCCCTTGAATATTTCGCATCAAATCGACTACGAAGCAGAGTTATTAGTTGTCATTGGCGTTCAAGGTAAAAATATCTCCAAGGCTGACGCTATGTTTTATGTGTATGGCTATACCATGGTAAATGATGTGACTGCAAGAGATGTGCAAATGCGTCACCAGCAATGGGACTTGGGTAAATCCTTTGATACCTTTTGCCCAATGGGTCCTTGGGTCGTCACTGCCGATGCCTTTGATGGCTTGAATGCAAATGTAAAATGTTGGGTCAATGGTGAGTTGCGGCAAGATAGTAATACCGCGAATATGATTTTCAATATTCCGACCCTTATAGAAACGTGTTCTCGCGGAATTACTTTGTACCCTGGGGACCTGATTGCAACGGGGACTCCTGCGGGCGTAGGAATGGGTCTAAATCCTCCACAATACTTGAAGCACGGCGATAAGGTTCGCATAGAGATTGCGCAACTCGGCGCAATTGAAAACACCTTCATTGCTGTAATCTAAGGAGTGAATTAACATGATTCTTGGTATGAACCATTTCACTGCTATCGCCAAAGATCCAGAGGCTACTTTGGATTTTTATGAGCGAATCATCGGCTTGAAAGTTGGACCGCGCCCAGACTTGGGGTTTGCTGGTGCGTGGCTGTATGCAGGAGAAACGGCCGTGCTTCATTTGTACTTTGAGCGTCCTATCCCCAACCCACCTGCAGGCGTTATAGACCACATGGCTTTCACCGCACAAGATTTAAAAGCTGTGAAATCGGTTTTCGACACGTCAGGCTACCCCTATAAATTGCAGCACCGACCAAACGGGCCGTGGCAGATTTTTTGCGAAGACCCAAGTGGTGCCAAAGTAGAGCTTAATTTCAGCCCGCTTGAGACCTTGGATTGAATCAAATTGAAAAGCCCTTGAATTACTTCAAGGGCTTTAAATTTGGTGGCCCTTCTTGCCAAGTAACGGGATACAGACTTGCCCTGAGTACAGCTTGATTCATGAGACCAAAACCTATGAACACTGGATTTAATCCTTCTCAGGCCTTTAGCCTGCAAGGCCAAACAGCAGTTGTCACAGGCGGGGGTAATGGCATAGGTAAAGCGGCTGCCCTGGGTTTGGCGCGCTCGGGAGCGCATGTTGTCATCATGGACCTTGCATTTTCAGCAGCACAATCCGCAGCCAGTGAAATTGTGAACGAAGGGTTATCGGCACAAGCCATCTGTGCAGATGTCAAAGATGAAGTCCAAGTCGATCAAGCCATGAAGCAAGCTTATGCGCATCGTCAAAGGCTAGATATTCTCATCAACAACGCAGGCATAGCGATCAGAAAGCCAACGATTGAATTGGACTTGGCCGACTGGAACCGTGTTTTGGAAGTCAACCTCACAGGCGTATTTTTGTGCGCACGAAGCGCTGCGCGTTTCATGATGGCGCAAGGAAGCGGTGCCATTGTTAACATGACCTCCATCATGGGGCTGTCGGGCGGTGGTTTGTATCCGAATATTTCTTATCAATCTACCAAGGGTGCCATTGTTAATTTAACGCGGGCCTTGGCGGTGGAGTGGGCCCCGCATCAAATACGTGTCAATGCCATTGCCCCCACATGGGTGCAAACCGATTTCATTAAACCGCTGATGGATCAACCTGGTTTAATTGAGCAAATCAAAGAACTGACGCCCTTGCGACGACTTGCCAAGCCACAAGACATTGTGGGCGCCATGGTGTTTTTATGTTCACCCTGTGCGAGCATGGTCACGGGCCAAACTTTGGCTGTTGATGGTGGCTTTTTAGCGCAATGACCTTCACAATGGTTAGACCGATATTGATTGGAATGCCAGACCTCTACATCGCTGACAGCCGCTTAGCCAAAGTTCGCAGTGGAAAGACGAAAGCAGTTGGCCTTGAGAGGTTCAAGACATGGTGAGTTCTATCGATGCTGGGAGACTTCAACATTTGATGGGTGGCGGTTTTTGCGTTTTCCGGACGCATGTTTCTGCCGCTATAGTGAAATCGCCCTGCCCCGCCTGACTTTTCAATCCGACCCGAGTGAAAACCCAGCAAAAAGTCAGTTTGTTAAATAATGCAACAAAATGACTTATTACACGGTTTATTACACGGTTCCGTTTTATCCATATAAGTCATTGATTTATAATTGTTTTTCAGCATCCAGGTTTTCTGTTAATCCGAAAAAATCAGATACAAGCCACACACAGCCGATCCAACAC
>Ga0114962_10000793_pt1 | contig 27560 bp, 21 predicted proteins | sample C_130820_MF_Meta_FD_87017 | JGI IMG/M metagenome (GOLD analysis project Ga0114962, IMG submission 87017) | Freshwater microbial communities from Lake Croche, Canada to study carbon cycling - C_130820_MF_MetaG | ecosystem: Environmental > Aquatic > Freshwater > Lake | place: Lake Croche, Canada...
CGTCGATAGCCTCAGAACCACCGAAGGTGGTTCAAGGTTGCAAGCTTCGCTTGCTGACCCGTTAGGGCTATCTATGGAGAATCGCCGTTTTGCGCCACCTGGCGGTTCTGCAAAACGTCCAGAAGCTTCCACTGATAATTCATCCAAAATTAGCGATTTGGAAACTATTATTGTTACATTGCAAAAACAATTGATCGAGAAAACAAAAACTATACGCGAATTATCAGCTAATACTTCTTCATCATCCGTCACACCCGATAACGAATTGCAAAATATGGTTGTTATGTTACAAAAACAACTGATTGAGAAAACAAAAGCATTGCGTGATCTTGCCAAGACAGCACCAGTTAATAACACTGAAAATATGCAAAATATGCAAAATATGATTAATATGCTACAGTCTCAGTTAGTAGAAAAAAGTAACTCAATCCGCGATATAAATAACAAAATCATTTTAAGCAACAATGATAATTCCGTCTTAACCAACAAGGTCAATGAAATGGAAAAAATGATTGAAATGCAAAAGTCTCAGCTAGCAATGTTTGATCATCTAAATAATACCGTAATTTCAAGTAAAAAAGATAATCTTGTTTTAACCAACAAGGTCAATGAAATGGAAACATTGATCTCAAATCTTCAAAAACAATTGGTGAATAAAAATAATGAAATGAAAAAAATGCTGCCGCCACCACCGCCACCTTCTTTTACACGTATACCTATTATTGAAGAGAACGAACCTCTTACTGTTAAATCAAAAAGTGATCCTGAAATCACTGTTTCAGCGGAGGACTAAAGCAGGGGAACCTACGGTTCCCCCTGCGACCCCCTCCCTCAATTATATTACCTTATTAGGTAACATAATTATTTATTCACTACTTTTATTAAAATGCTTTTTTCATTAAAAGGGAGGGGGTCGCAGGGGGAACCGTAGGTTCCCCTGCTTTAGAAGTCTTCATCTTCATCTTCGTCTTCTACCACTGCATCCTTCTTAATGTTTTTGTCTAAATATCTATAAATACGTCTAATATCTAATTTTGTAATGGTATAATTTTCAAACATTTTTTCAATTTCGATCAATGTCTCTGTTTTATTACTAAAATCTCCTCCATTACGTAGCCGTAATTCCTGAAACATCGATACCAAATCTCGTTTGTCCATATCCAACTTCTGACATAAATTATAAATAAATAACATATTGTTATATTCAGTAGAATATTTTGTGAGAACCTTTGTAAACCTTACTTCATTGGGTTTAAATAAATTAAGGTTCTCTGGAAAGGTATCATGGTAAATCTTATTGCTGTAAAATGTTTTCATTAATGAGCTCATTTCGTTAAATTGCCAGATCTGATTTTGAAATGTAATACGATCTATGTAATCAGCATAACACATATTCTTTAATATGCACGAGTAAACCGGAAACGATCTATCTATTTCTTTTTTCTGTAACATATCTACAATGTTTTCGTGCCATAATAAAGCTACAATCGTACGATCTGTTTCATTCATATATTTATTATGTTGCTCTAGTTTTGCCGGTTGATTTATTAGCGACTGGGTAATTTTTTTTGAATCTTCATTGAACGATTTATTGCAAAAAATTTGTTGTATCTTTTCTTCGGTTAATAAATCTTCCCGTTTCGTATTACTAAAAATGTCTTTCACAAACATTAATTTACGCATATCCCCCTGAATATAATTTAGTACGGTTGATTGATAATTATTCGATTTATCTTTTATAGTTGGAATTATCTTCTGGAGAACCTGCTTCATTTGACTTGGAATAGGTGTTTTTAATTCAAACGTATTACATACTTTCATTAACTCTTTTATTTTTTTATCAATATAGTAATTTCCAATGCATATTATCGGGTTCATAGTAATGCTCTCTAGCCTTTGTTTTTTTGTCTTCTTTTGTCTTATAATTTTTATGAGTGCGGTTATTCCTCCCTTGTCTCCATTATTCATTCCGTCTATTTCATCCATAACAATGGCCAATTTTTTTACTTTTCTGGTCATCATTTGGAGAACATTCCTATTCGATACATTATTACTTGTAATTGTGTCTATTAATGCCTTATTTCTTACATCCCCTGCGTCATATTTTATAATGTCGTAGTCTAATTCTTTTAATAAATCTACCACGAATTGAGTTTTACCACAACCTGGAGAACCATAGATATATATTCCGCGTTTAAATGCTATATTTTTGCAATTTTCGTCGAAAGATAGCAAGATTTTTTTAATATCGTTTGCTATTGTCTCTCGTTCGAGAATACTATTTATATTTTCCATAATCTATTTTATGTAAAATATTCTGTTATGATTATATTGTTTATGTCTTTATTATTATTAGGGGAACCTACGGTTCCCCCTAAGACCCCCTCCCTTATGAGAAGGTTTTATAATAAGAAATAATTATGTTACTCAATATGCTAACATAATTAAGGGAGGGGTCGCAGGGGAACCGTAGGTTCCCTGCTTAGTGTCTGAATGTGCTGAAGTCTGCAGTTACCGGCATATAAATGCTTGATCCTTTCGCAGGCAATGTCCCGTAATACGAATATTGGTCCATTGTTTGTGGACCGGCCGATGATATTTGACTGTATCCTGGTGTTCCTCGTCCTGTTGATCCTGATGGACCTTGAGCACCTGGTCCACCTGAACCTGGTCCACCTGAACCTGGTCCACCTGAACCTTGAGAACCCATTCCTCCTGAACCTTGAGGAACTTGAGAACCCATTCCTCCTGAACCTTGTCCAGGTGCAGCACTATCTCTATCCCGTTTGTCCTTGATCAATCCTACAGTACCAGAACCTGCACTCTTTGCTAGATCTACTGCTTCGTGTGCTGCGCCCTTTAACCCTGACCCTACACCTTCAGCCGCTTTTCCTATACCACCGGTTACATCCTTCACTGCCCCACCTACTGTACTAGCTCCCGTTTTTAGTACGTCTGCTGCGGTATAACCAAGTTCTTCAATACCAGCTACTGTACTATATTGCATTAATGATAATCCTCCTGCAAGTGTGTTTGGATCAGCATTACTAGAAAATGTTCCTTTACCTATGTCACTCTTCCATTCTATATCATTACCATTGGCATCTTTTTTACCAGTTGTCGGTGTTCCTTCACCAAAAAAAGAATGTTCGTCTGTTAAATTATCAACAATTCCTTGTTTACCCTTTTCTCCTGATACCATTGTCCCACCATTGCCCGATTTAGTTCCTGATCCGCCTTGGCCACCACAATTCGTACAAACACCTTTGTTATTTGAACAGGAAGGGCACGATGGACACACTGGGGGTACTATCTGTGTCTTTAAAATATAATCGTCTGAATACCCAGATGCTGTTGGTTGTCCACCATTATTACCACCATTCTGCCCCCGTTGTTGGGCTCCAGAGGAGCCACTGCCAACTTGTCCACCACCACCACTTATAAAAGTATTAAACAATGTCATTAGTCCATTCGCATTGGATCCTGAACCTGTATCAACCGCATTTGCAGTAAAACGTACTGCATTCGCTAGTGTATATCCAGTATTCACCTTATTACTAATGATAGCCACTAATGTATTCGTGCCATCAGGAATATATAAAACAACATTGTTACCCAAAATATCTTGGATTATATTTGGACTAAATGTAATACTTTGTACTGTTGACGGTGTATTTGAAATCGTATTGGGTGATGTAACATTTACACTAGTTATAGGATTCAATCTATTATATATTGTTACTGCCTTGGGTGTATTTTGGGTTTGCACAATCAAACATCCGTTTGTTATATCATATTTTACATACTTACTTAATTGATATAGTACCTTGTTAGGATCATAATAATTATCTGAGACAAAACCATTGTTATTTGGGTCTATATCTGTTGACGGATTACTTAATCCAGTACTTTGACTTGGAACTCCAGTAGCAGGATCCGTTGGCCAATTATAAATATTTAAAACATTATTAGTTGTACCATAGGTTCCTACGTGAGTATTGTTAGTAGTATCTAAAATATGTATGTATGTATTCGTATTCCATGGGATATACATCACGCAGTATTTATCAGTATTCACAGACTTGGAATTATAAACAAAAGTACTATAACTAGAACTCAATGTGTATCCACTTTCAGCTGTATTACTCTGCGTAAGTGACACATTTCCATTATATGTTCTGCTATTACCAAAATTACTCCTAGGAGTTATTGTTGTACTTGTAATAGTATTACCTATCAAATCTACGCTACCACCTGTAACATATTTTGGTGAATCAATCTCTATTAAATTACCATTTCCTGTATCAAAATATAAATTGTCAAATAATTTTGTAACTGGTTTGTTTGAATAGGTAGGAATAGTTAAAGCATAAGGATTGCTTTGCGTAGATTTGTTAGACTGTTGATACGAAATGAACCCTTCTTTCCATACACTTTTTCCTACAATCACTGATACTACTAAAACTATTAATAAAATTAAAAATAATAATAATGCAGTAACTTTCATATTAATGTATAGATTATGATACGAAAAAATCAGGGGAACCTACGGTTCCCCCTGAGACCCCCTCCCTTTACTTAGCTAATTCTCCTTTTTACTGAGGGAGGGGTCGCAGGGGAACCGTAGGTTCCCTGCTCCGTAGGTTCCCCTGACTATATTATAGAAAATTGAAATAAAGCCTAAAAATATACTTTTAAATTATTATTATGCCTAAGAAAGATCCTGTTTTATTACAACGTTTTCATAGTGAATCTTCTCTCTACGAGTTAGCATTGGATGAAGTTGGTAGAGGATGTTTGTTCGGACGTGTATACATTTCTTGTGTTGTTTTACCTAAAGACCCCACCCTTTTTACAGGGATTGATGGAACCAATATTAAAGATAGCAAGAAATTTTCTTCTAAGAAAAAATTAGCCGAAGTTGCCGAATATATTAAAAAAAATGCATTAGCTTGGCATATTTCCTATGTTGATGCGGATGAAATCGACAAAATCAATATTTTACAGTCTACGATGAAGGGTATGCACGATTGTATCGATCAAATCTTTATCAAATTAGTTGGAGGACATCATATGATGCAACAATGTCTTGCTACGGTCGATGGTAATTATTTCAACCCATACAGACGGTTCGATCTCTCTAACAATACTATTTGTGAATTACCGCATATTACCGTAGAACAAGGCGATGCAAAATATATGGGAATTGCTGCAGCATCTATTCTGGCCAAAAATGCACGTGACGAATGGGTTCTAGAAATGTGTCAACAACACCCTTTACTGGTAGAACGCTACGGTCTTGATACCAATATGGGTTATGGCACAAAACGACATATGGACGGAATTCGAGAACACGGTATTAGCGAATGGCATCGTAAAACCTTTGGATCCTTATGTAAAAGCTCGGATCTACAAAAAATAGATTTGTAAAACAATATAAAAACAATTACAGATAAAATGTAACAGGATGTTGACTCGATCTAAAGCCGTACTCGTGAATAATTTCTTTCAAGAAAATTCGCCAAATAAAAAGACTAGTGTTTCTAAGAAACCTGTAAACCTGTTTACTATTATGAAAACTCGTTCGCAAACCCGTAACAAATTAAGTATTGATACTTCTTATAGTGAAGGTTTTTCGGAGCAGATCCCCTGCTCTAGATCATCATCACGACTTGCTAAACACAGTGTAGATGTTGATTTTGATGGAGCTAGTCGCGAATGGCGTAAGAATAAGCAATCTATGGGCAATGGTTGTTATAGTTACAAATAAATAGCAGGGAACCTACGGTTCCCCTGCGACCCCTCCCTTAATTATGTTACTTTATAAGGTAACATATTTTTTATTATGCAACACCCCCTTATAAAGGGAGGGGTCGCAGGGGAACCGTAGGTTCCCTGCATTAATAATAATAGTCCCTTATTGTAATGGCCAATCTTCGTGTTTATCATAATAAAGACTTGATGCGGGAAATCTATTTGTTTGACCCCACCTTCCGTATTTTTTTCAATGAAAATTGCGTCAGAAATAAAGTCATTTTAGAAGCTGCTCACGATTTTTGGTGGAAAAAATACATAAAATATTTACGTATGTATCGTGATGAAGACAGTCTTAAAGCTATCAAATATGTTTTAGAAATACAAAAAGGGTTTTTTGATACACTACGTCAAATTTCTCCCGAAAGCTTCTTTGGAGAGGATGAATTTACAGAAAATTGAATTATTATTGTTTTTTATAGTAAAAACCAATAATATAATGGAAAATATAATGGAACGACATTGGCACGGTATTCCCCGTCCGTGGGATCGATATATTGGTAAAACTTACGGTAAATATACATTGACAAGTTATCATAATCTTCCTAATAAGGATCCGTCAAATAGTCCACCTGTATATGAATTTAACTTGATAGATTTGGATTCTAAAACCATAACCGTAGATGCGTGCAATATTTTACAATTAGAAAAATATTTTTGTAACTAGTAATATAATGATACTAAATGAAATTATTTCGGGATTATTGATCTCCTTGGTTATGATACCAGAATCAATAGCATTTTCTTATATCTTAGATTTACCTGCAAGTACTGGCATTCAATCCGCAATGATAATGAGTTTTATTACTTCTATATTTGGCACACCAGCACTCATTTCTGGTGCAACTGCATCGATCGCTACTAGTTTGTATGGTGTTGTAAAATATATTGGAAAAGAATACATACCTTTAACAGTGATTTTAGGTGGAATATTTCAATTACTCATCGGAGTTTTAGGATGGCATAAGCATATAGATAAACTTCCCAAATCGGTAAATTCAGGTTTCCTCATTGCACTCGGATTATTGATAGGTTATGCACAAATCACTAATTTTAAAGATCAAAAAAATAATTGGTTTCAATCTGATCTTATGTTTAACACCATTTTGTTTACCATCATCGGATTGTTCATCATACAATTCAGTTATATTTATGTACATTTTTCACGTACAAAAATTACTATCCCGGGAGGACTTATTGAAATTTTGTTATTAACCCTATTTTTCTACTTTTTCCCGTTTAATGTTCAACATATTAGTGATAAAGGTGAATTACCGCACTCACTACCTGCGTATCAAAATCCTTTACCTAACAACTATAATATGTCCAATATTGCCAAAACCATACCTTTTGCCATTGCTATGGCTACCTCTGGACTCATAGAATCTTTGATTATGGTTGCACGTATTAATATTATGAAAAACAAGGATTATAGTGGTTTCAATGAAGTCATTGTTCAGGGGTTTGCAAACATCGTTAGCGGATTTACAGGAGGTATGGGGGGGTGTGTCCTGGTAGGTGAAAGTATGATGAACTTGAACAATGGTTCAGAATCACATATCTCGTCTTTTTTCACTAGCTTGTTTTTCATCTTATTCAATCTCTTTTTTTATACTTTGATCAATAGGATTCCGGTTTGTGCTATCATATCTATTATGTTCTACATCGCTTACCTAACCGGTGATTGGGAAAGCTTGATGAAACAAAAGGGGAAAAATCTATATATTACTATTGTCACATCCTTGGTTGGATTCTTGACAAGTAGTTTGACATTGGGCGTCATCATTGGTTATCTTAGTAGCGTGGTTTTACGATAAAAAAAGAGTCTCCATATTTTGTTTCGAAATAGCCATATACTTTGTCTCTCGGTCCATCACGCTATAACCTATTAAAAATTGTTGTTCACGTTCCATATAAACAAACCCCAAAGTGTATTCTACTTTTTCTTTTTCAAAGGTGAATAACCTCGTATATCGTTTTAATTGCATTGAAAAAACATCCAATACCACCACAATATGATAATAATATCGACGGTCTTCGTAGCTTACTACGTGACATATAAACCATATCTCTTCACCGATTCTTACACCATTCGTTGATCCACGAACCCATCGGAAAAAATGGGGTGTGTTTTGTTCACTTGTTATTTGCAATCTCTTAACAATCTGTCCTTTCTCATCTATTTTTTTATCGGGATCCTCGATCACATTCCCTATCTTAAGCGGATACCAACCGTAGATTGTTTTCAATTCACGATCCCCATTCTTAAACATTACCCAATTTTTCTCAATGTCCTGCTGATCGTCAGTATATACCAAATTCGACGATACGCTACCACCAGTCTTAATCGTACCTGTTTCTATTACCATCTTACTATATCCGAGCCCTCTATTTGCATTAAAATACAGCGTATCATTGTTCGAGAAAAGTCGTACGTCCTCCAACCCTACATACAGCCCATCATAACATTTGTTGTAATCCAATTCGTATTCGCTGTTCTTTGTCCAATAGTCTAATCCATCATCCGCCGATAATCCTCGAAGAGGATTATCTAAGGATGATCTAGGTTTTGAACCGCCTGTCGGCTTTTCAAAACCTTCAGTATCTATATGTGCCATTATGTTTTTAGTTAAAATCTTATCATCATAACTATACTTTCCTTGATCGTCAATACGGTAAGATACATAACGTACATTCACATACATACGATTTTTATTAGATTGATCCATACATAGTGATGGCGTGCTCGGCACATAAATCGTATTATCTATCCTTTTCTGACCTATACTCTTTAAAATTTCAAGATTTCTAGCGTTTATTGGGTTCTCCATCTCCTTCAATGATTTCGCGTAAAATTTATAATTAGAAAGAACATTACGGCAAATACTTTCGTCCGCTACTGGATGTGCTAACACTTTCATACACGATTGGGTAATGTCTTTGTTCTGCGTATTACGATAATAAGCCAAAATCGTAAATTCATAATCCAATTTGAACTCGTAAATGTCTTTCTCTAAAAACAAATGGTCATTCGAATTGTCGTGGGATCGTTCGTAGTCTGCCATTTCGTAAAACGCATTGGCCAATATGTTTTTACCTGTGCTACGATAATAATGAATCATCTGATACAGGTTCTCGATACGATTCGGATAAAACTGATATCCCTCCATCCAATAATGAAGTGCATTCGGAATATCTCCCATCGATCGATAACATTTTCCTATAGAGTAATAGGAGAACCAGACCTCTTGATGCCACCCCCCTATTTCAATACGTTTCTTATAATATTCAATTGCCTTATCATATTGTTGTGTGTTCGAATAAGAATTGGCCAAATAAAATGTATATCTGTCGTTGTTCGGGTTCTCCTCTAACCCTTTTAATAGAAGTCGTATATCACGCTCAAATTTGTCAGCTTTTGCACCTCCGTCCCCAATATCATCGATAAATAACAAAGCCTTGTCTATCTCGCGATATTCTGTTCCCTCAGTAGTTTTCACATACTCGTGAGTTACCCCCCAATACGAATATTCCGGATTGTTACGCAAAATACGCACATTCTTATAGAAAAAAGCTTCACTGCCTTGGAACAAATAATACGCATCTTTATCCAGTGATTTTCGGAAATTTTTAGGACATAGTTTGGGATTAATTGTGAGAACCATATCCGCATCTAATAACAACAAATAGTCCGCATTCGGCATCCCAATGCAACTTTGTAAGGCGAATGTACGATTGTGACCAAAATCACGGAAAGGTTCTCTAACAATCCTACCTGGTTTGTTATTTTCTTTGAAAAAATTTTCGATTAATTCCACAGTATTGTCCGTACTTCCTGTATCACAAATACAATAACTATCTACTAAGGGGAGAACCGAATTTAGGAGTCTTAAAATCACTTTTGATTCATTCTTAACAATCATATTGAGACAAATTTGCTTGGTGGTAGTTTCTAGGTTCTCCATCATACCTTATTTTTATTATTATTATTATTGAATTTTTAAATGATTTATATCATATTATAATATAACGATCTAACAATAATAATGTCTTTTACCAGATTCAGCAGTGACAAAGCACGTATTGAAAAACAACTTGAACAGCAAACATTTTCTGCAAGATATATGTTAGATAAACCTGGTTATGGAGTAAATAATATGACATTTTTAGAAGATCCTCAAATACGTTTACAGGGTTGGGGTGCTAATTTAAATATGAATCAAAATCCTGTAGATATAGAATCAGATTTACTTACATTATCAAGAAAATATAATAGAGATTTAGTAGATGTGAATGACCATAAGAAACACGGTATTACAATGCAACCCGTAAATTGGGGAACCTCTAATCCGATCATTGATGATAGTCGAGCAAGTTGTCCTGCTTGGATGTTCAGAGATGTAGTAAATAATCGCTGGGAAACACCCCTTTTAAATCCTCAGAACAACATTGAGAGACCTTTTAACTTTGATATTCAGACCCGTATTTTAGAAAAAGACAATTTTAAAGTTGTTTATCCAACAGTAAGATAATATAATATATTATTATAATAACAATAATATATTAAATGGAACTTGGTGTACCTGCTATTGCTATTGGTTTATTATGGTTAGCTACTCAACAAAAAAAGAATAAAGAAAACTTTACAAGTTCTCAATTACCTAATGTTAATATTCCAGATGTCAATTACCCAGAAAATGGTTATTATGAAGCAGCCAACCCCGAAATAGATCAATCCGCCGAATTAACAGTCAATAATCGTTACGATGGTGAGGGTGCTTATACCGATAAATATTTTAATGCGAATATGAATCAGTCCAACCTATCTATGCCTTCTACAGACAATTCACCCCAATTTTATTCGTTAACCGGTGAAAAGGTGTCCGCGGAGTACTTTAAACATACCAATATGCAACCATTCTTCGGTTCGAAAAGTCGTTCAATGATGACCAATGGAAACGTAAACGAAGGACTTTTAGACAGCTATTCGGGTTCAGGTTCTCAGTCCATCACTAAAAAAGAACAATCCCCTTTGTTTGCGCCTAATGAAAATATGCAGTGGGCACACGGCGCACCAAATCGCAATGATTTTTACCAGAGCCGTGTCAATGCCAGTTCGAAAATGTCCAATGTTTTACCATTTGAACAAGAACACGTTGCCCCTGGTATTGGTCTCGGTTATGGTACAGACGGTTCGGCCGGCTACAATTCCGGTATGTTAGGTCGTGAACTTTGGATCGATAAAAATGCCGATCAACTACGTACTGCTAACAAACCCAAGGCTACTGGTCTTTCTTTATTAGGCCACGAAGGCCCCGCTAATAGTCATATCAAACAAATTGCTACTCAAGAACAAATGGGTATTATGGAAAAGAATCGCCCCGAAACTGGGTTTGCTTGGGATACACGTTCTGGTTCAGACGATATTGGTCGTCTTATGCCAGGTAGTGCATTAGAACGCGGTCCTACAATGCGTGCTATTCCGGTTGAGCGCCTTCAAAGCCGTCCTGAAACTGCTATTTCTTACACTGGTGTTGCCGGTGGAATGAACGAAGCATCCTATGTTCCCGGTGAATATATGCCCACCCATATGCAACATTTGGGTGAAGTACCATTGGCCGTTGCCAATGCAGGCGGCCGCGGTTACGCTAACGACGGTGATTATGGTATCAAAGCACAAAAAGCTTATCCTAACAATCGTACCATAGGTCAAAACAATGACGGATATTTTGGTGTGGTTCGTGGTAGTATGGGTGCGGTCGTAGCTCCCTTGCTCGATATATTACGCCCGAATCGTAAAAGCAATGTGATTGGTACTCTACGCCCTTACCAGAATCCGGAATCGACCGTAAAACAATCTTATGTATTTAATCCGGCCGATCGCCCAGCCACCACGATTCGTGAAACTACCGAAAATGGCAAAGGGCATTTGATTGTCAGTGGACAACAAGCCGGAGCATATCACGTAACCGATCAACAAGTTACTAACACGAACCGTAATGAAGTCGGCACATTTGGGTATATGGGTGGTTCGAGTGCTGCAGCTGGGGCGCGCCAAATGTCCTCTTACGAAGCCAACTACAATCAACGTAACAATGATATTAAATCTAGCACCATTGAAGGTCGATTGGTACCTGGCAATATGAGCCTGATGAATGGTGATATTAATATGCGCCAAACCTCACGTGATGATATGTTGAAAAATCAACGCGCAATGATCGGTTCTATGCCTGGTCAAATTCCCGATGCTGTTAATATGGGTAAACCGTCCGGAAACTCCAATCAACTGTACTCGAATATACAAATGGATCGTAATACCCCGGATATTACTAAGATGTTAAAATCGAATCCTTATGTCGTTGATTACCGCAGTGCTCTCTAATTTACACCCTTGAACATTTTTTATCAATATATACATATATTGATAAAAAATATAAAATCGAGCCATTATAATTGTGTAATGAATTTATACATTTTATTACAAATATTAGTAATGAAAACCACATTCGTTGCCGGATTCCCGAAGGGAATCCTAGTCGGAGGACCCAAAGGGTCCTCAACCGAGCAACCTTCGGTTGCCAAGGACAACGAATCGAGAAAACGTCTCGAACCACGAAGTGGTTCTGTACGTTTTACTCCAATAAGTTTGGTTATGAATAATAGTCCGAAATATTGTATAAATTGTAAACATTTTGGTGAATATAATATTTACGATAATTATGATAATAGTATTATTGGTAAAACATCCCGCTGTTCAAAATTTATTACAAAAAATCCTATATCAGGTATAATAAAACCAGATTCGGCAATAAAATGCAGAAATAATGAAGAAATGTGTGGAATAAATGCCACATATTTTATACCAAAAAACAGTTCTTTGATTGATCAGAGGGCTGAAAGCCTTCTAACTACTAACTTAGTAGGTGACCTTCGGTCACCGGTCATGGACCGAAGGTCCCAACCTTGCAGCCCCATAGGGGCTGCTGAGGATAAGTTTGATAAACCATTTTTTGCACATAAAAATATTAAAGCGTGTATTGATTGTAAATTTGGTATACCATATATATCCAATAATCCATTTGATGAACGTGACCCTATTGATTCCAATTATAAATGCAAAAAGTTTATTACAAAAGATATTATTTCTGGTAAAGAAATAATTCAATTAGCAATAAAATGCAGAAATAATGAAGCAATGTGTGGAATAAATGCCAAATATTTTATCGATTCGAAAGATAACGAAACGAATGAATGATCCTGAATACATTCTTCTTAGTAGAACCTTTAGTTTTTATTTCGAACCGCTTGTCGGCTTTTCAAAACCTTCACAATTGATTATCTTTATCGACAAAAACTTCTTTTGATATATTTTTGATGATTTTGTCACGGGTTTTGTCGTCTCCCTGCAGTGTTTGTAAATAAATTTTGTCTTTTAACAAGTTATTCGGGGTATTATTCACTCTGGCATCCGGGTTCTCATTGCACCAATCACGGAGCGCAACTACATTCCTATATTCTATTTTCTCTAGGATTTGTTTTAATCTAGTTTTGTCTTTGTCATCCTTGTTCCAAGCTGCATTTTCCTTCAGATAAATGGTATCTCGTTTGGAATCCGTGCAATGAATCGGACGTTTGCTTACATCCATATCCCTTAATTGTTTGATAAGAATGTCGGATACACCATTGACAAATCCAGTATTACCTATTAACAGGAGATCTTCAAAGGTAATACGAATGCTATCTAAGAACTCTTGAATAGTCATTGCATCTTTACAAGTTTCATTTAAAAAGAAATTTAAATTAAACTTTTGATTGTTATTAGTAACATTACCATTAATAGTATTAATATTATTATTCGCAGGTTCTCTTTCTGCAAGTTTATTTATCAATTCTGATTTTTCATTAGAATAAGTTGTTAGTATGCTCTTTGTTTCCTCTTGATGTTTCTTCGTTTCTTCCTGATATTCCTTGGCTTGTTGAACTAACAGGTTCTGTAGGTTCTCATTTTGTTGAATTAATTTAATAATTAATGATGTATCTATAGGTGGGTTCTCTGTGGAAGAGATTTTATTTTCCTCAGGAGAACATTTCTTTGAATGACACCATAATCCATTTCTTGACTTAAACTCCTTATTGCATATGGTGCAAGAATATACATTGATACTTTCTGATACTTTCTCGTCACCAATTGTCACATTTGTCACATTTTTATGTCGTGCAGTCATACAATGTTTTTTATAATTACTTTTAACATTGGTTATGTAGTTACAACAATCACACGAAAATACTGATACACTATTTATACCTTCTGATACTTTTTCCGTCACCATTGTCCTATATTCTAGTGACAGAAAAAGTATCTAAACCCTTTGAAAAACAAAATATTTGTAAAATTCTTATGCAGTCGTTTGATTTTTCCTATCAATTTTTGTTACTATTATGGTAACAAAAGTAGAAAAGCATAGTTTTCGCAAAATGCTCATTTCAAGACTTTTGGGCTGGACATTTTTTTGGACATTTATTTTTGTCCATTTTCAAAAACCTCGGTCGACTTTCTTTCACGTTTTTTTACTAATACAATAAATTAGAAAAGGTACTTAAAGAAATCAGGGAAACCTACGGTTTCATCATAATATTTATTTTTACTTTATTAGTAGCATAAAAGGAGAGAAGGAGGGGGAGATTTTTTTGTTAAAAGCAGAAAGACAAAATAAAAATTATGTTATCATAAGGTAACATAATCTAAGGGAGGGATCATAAGGGAACCTTCGGTTCCCTTAGTAGTATATAACCACATAACCTTGGTAACCACTGTTGTTCTCAGAACTAGTAATACTTCCACCACCACCACCTCCATAATAGGTGGCGCTTGCACCAGATATCCCACTATTAACACCATTACCACCCCCAATTGCCCCCCCGGTTCCACCGTAACCACTTATCCTTGACCCTCCACCTCCACCGGCACCCATTTGGTATATCAAATCTACATCATCCAGTGAAACCACTGCACCATCACTGCCATTTACACACGGAATAACTATGTAATTTCCAGTATCATCACTCCCCCCTGAACTTCCTGAACCCCCAGTAATATTGTTTACTCCACCTACTCCTGTTCCACCCGATCCACCTCTTCCACCTCTGCCACCAAATGCAGTAGTAGAATTCCCCCCAGCTCCACCTCCGTTTGCAGTTATAGTTACATTGGATCCATCAGTAAAGGTGGTGCTATACCCATTTCCACCATTGACAGTCTTAACACCTCCGTTTCCAACCGTAATAGAATAGGTTGTAAAAGTGTCAACCGTCAGATTACTACTTGACACCGGTGACCAACATATACCACCACCGCCACCACCACCGCCACCAGAAACATAAGTTATTCCTGCAAATTGCAGTGATCCACCAGATCCACCAGATCCACCACCACCAACCAACAAATAACCTACCTGAGTATCTTGTGAAAATGTGATAGTGGTATTCCCGGTAACAATCCAATAATTATACGTACCATAACTGGTGGAGGTAACATTGGTTGGCGTACCAAAATTAGGCGGAGGATTCGAAGGAATCGATGTAATAAAATTGCTCGATATTGTGGTAGACACCCCCGCACCGTTTGTCGCGACAATTTCATAAATATATGTATTAAATGGTAGATTGGTATCTATTACGTATCCAGTGACAGAAGTTTGCGGACTCGACGATGTCGGGTAATTCGCAGAAGAACCCGCAGGTGTTCCGGTAGTGGGACTAATGCGATTCACCGATATACTAGTATATTGCCCGGTCCAATTGAGTTGAACACTATTAAACGTATATGAAAATTGTGTCATAGCTACATTTACCAGTGTCCATACCGACTGCATCGGAAAAGTAGGTCCCGCATTTCCAGACGAAAAAGGTACGATACTATACGAATACGGAGTATTTGGTAGCACCGCATTATCCGTAAATGTTGATCCGGATTGATTATCGAATGTTACGATTTCACCTGTAATCTGATTATTACGTGTAACATTGAATGTCATATAATTACCATTTATGTTGATGTTGATTTGATTGCTGGTTACAGTTCCATAGGAAGCTGAATTGATGACTTGATTACCAAATCCTACTCCTGATAGAGAACCAGTTCCAAACATTGTGCAAGACCCTATAAACGTTGTCATTTATATATGCTTATAATTTTACATCATATAATTTTGCACATACACTTCGCCAATATTCGTGTTTTTCCTGCATTTTATCTGCGTGACATTCGTCTACATAGGGCAACAAATCATAATCATTTCGAAATTCCATTCTTAATATGTAATCCATATCACAACCTACGATGGTTCTTAAGAATACGTCGTGTAAATAGACGTCTAAATTTTCATATAAATAATCGTTCCAATCTAATATGTATTCTGGTAACTTGGGATCACCTATTGGAGGATGCGGTTCATTTTTGGTATAAATACTTTGTCTGGCTTGTATTACCCCGGTAACACTATCTTGGTTCTCTGTTACGCGATATTGATAGAGTCGCATATCCAATCTTCCAAAAAAATGCTCTTGGCTTAGTCTACGTAAATACTCCCCGAACAGCACATCACAACATTTGTTATCAATAATGTCCGGATGATCCATAATCGCTGCATAAAATCGATCCATTATTGATTTATGAACACAATAACACCAATATTCGTGTCGATGTTCTCGATGATCCTTTTCACAATGTGACTCATAAAGTCCAGCGAAAATCTTAGTAGGATCAGTTACTTGTTGTTGTATTATATAAATACTCTTGATCAGGTTCTCTACTCGTGTCGGATCGTACGTATCATCATCATCACAAAACATAATCCATTTATGTTGTGGTTTCATTACACCTATTATTGATAAAAAATGGCGCATTTGGGGCGTTTTATCCGATTGAACCAAGATATGGACGGACGGATACCCATTATTTCCGAGCCCTTCTAAAAAAGAACTCTTAGTATCATCATTTTCAAAAGAAATAGATAAATAAACAGGAATAACAATGGTTTGTTTTAAAAGAGAACCTAAACACTCTAGTAAATAAGATATTCGTTTCGGATTGGACAAATGCGAAGCAATTCCGATGCAAAATGAAGGGATTGATTCCTCCATAAGAGAACTTTATAATGTTAAAATCACAATTTTTATATATTTTTTTATGTAAAGTGATTTAGAAAATCGGCGTTTGAAATGAATAAAGATATGGTAAAAACTAATGTTACGTTTGTTACATCTTGGATACATATTTACAAAGATACTGTATTTGACAACAAAACTTCTGATTGGCGATTTGAAAATTTTGAAGTAATATTGAGAACCGGAATCCAAATTTGTATATTTGTTAGTCCCGATTTTTATGATAAAATGGCGGAATTAGCTGCTCGTTATGAGAACCTGAAAATTATGGATACCATTTCTTTAGAAGAAACACAGATTTGTAAGATTTGTGATGCTGTTAAGAATGATGGTGTAGAATTATTAATGCCGACTAACCGTCATCCTAAAAAGGACAGTTACGAATATCTTATTTTAATTAATTCGAAAATTCAATTTATAAAGACGGCAATTGAACGTAATCCTTGGAATTCTACCCATTTTGCCTGGATCGATTTCAGTATTGCCTATGTGTTACGAGATAAGCCTCGATCTACCGAATATTTAAAAATGTTGGCTACTCGTACCTATGACGATAAAATGTTGGTGGTTCCGGGGTGTGTCGGTAAATTTAACGAAGATAAATATGATCAGAATGCTGAAGGCATTCAACAACTAACGAAATCGTTTGGAGAATTATACAATTCCCCCTTTTGGCGTTTTTGTGGGGGATTTATGTTAGGTGATAAAGAATCATTGTTATCTTTTCACGATCTATATTTTGAACATTTTGAGAACTTTTTACGAGAACATCGTCATATGGTCTGGGAAGTCAATTACTGGGCTTGGTTAGAAGGTACGAAAGGATGGTCCCCTACGTGGTATTCGGCCAACCATAATGACTCCATTTTTTGCCTTCCCGCCCAATTTTATGTAAAATGTTTTGATAACGATTGTAATAAGATCTTGTACGATTACCCGGAATTATACGAAGAAGAGAACCTGATGTTACCATCATCATCCGCTTATATTTTTTATGAAGGAAAACACATATTAAATACCCGATTTGTGAATTATTCGTTTACCCCGGAAGGGCGCTACTACATCCGCCATCCGAATCGAACATTGGTTACGAAAAATATTCGGTCTTATCTGGATGTGAATCTTGTACCTTGGTGTTATGGTAAAATGTTGGATGAAACTGTCGAATTAGAAACATACGACAGGTTCTCAATGGGTCTGGAAGATATGCGTTTGTTCGAATATGATAACAAACTCTATTTTGTTTCTAGTAATGCAAACTATGTTCCTAATGATAAGATACGTATAATTATGGGGGAATATAACCATTCTACACTGTCATATAGTAATTGTCGGGTATTAGAACCACCGACGGATACCCATTGTGAGAAGAATTGGGTACCCATCACTACCTCTTGCGGGTTGGGATTTATATATTCTTGGTACCCATTTCGTATTGGTTGTTTAGATGATAATAATAAATTAGAAATAATCAGCGAGAACCCTATTTACGCTCCCCACTTTCATAAAGTACGTGGTTCGAGTATTTTTGTGAATGACGGGGGTAAATTGTTAGGTGTAGTTCATTTTAGTGAAGAGGGATCCATACGTAAATACTATCATATGTTGGTGCGTCTCGATCCCGTAACTTTGATACCGGTTGAATATTCCGAGCCCTTCTGTTTCCTACATCACGGGGTAGAATTTTGTATCGGGTTCTCCATTTATCTTCATCAATATGCTTTTTGGGTATCGAAAAAAGACAATGATGCGACAATGATTTTACTAGACCGTTCTCTAATTGAGATGTACAAAATTGATACGAATTGTTAGATATTGTTAGATATTATTAATGATATCAAACTATTATGAATCTATTTATCCTGTCACTGAATTTCAAAGAGTGTGCGGAATATTTATTTGACAAACACGTCAGTAAAATTTTGCTAGAAGCTGTACAAATGCTCTGCACTAATATGCACATTGTCGATCCGGAGAATGATGTTGCTAATAAAATAAAACTGTATAAAATTGCTCATAAAAATCACCCAGTAACGATATGGATGCGCAACTCTTTAGAAAATTACGTATGGACACTGGATTTAGTGGAAGCTATGCACGACGAATGGAAATACCGTTACAATCATCCCCCCGAAAAGATGCATAAATCGTATGTGGTTGCCCAGCATCTAAGGAAACACGCTCCGACCGCGGAAAAATTCCCCTGTAGAGGATTGACACCGTTTGCACAGGCTATGCCAGTTGAGTGCAAACGCGATGATCCGGTTGAGGCTTATCGAGCCTATTATCAAACCGCGGAAAAACGGCGGATAGCATCTTGGAAACGGAGGGAGCGGCCTTCATGGTACCAGAATCTTACGGTAGAAAAAAAACGTCGGAAATTAGTTATTAGATGCCCCATAAACCCATAATAGAGGTTAATAAAAAAATTCATTATTAATAAAAACTTAAATAATACATTATTATACTTTACATAATGGATAATAGTAAAACAGAAGAAAAAAAATGCGGTTGTTCTGACCATTTCCATCAGGGTGTAATATTAGGATTATGTGTAGCCGCAATAATATTGGCTATAGTGGCGTTATGTATATAATACGGCTTCGATCTTCTAAGAAGTCGCTTTGCGACTTCAAGATTGGCACCTTCGGTGCCTGATCGATGTCCACCGTATGTCTCACCGACTTCGGATTGAAATCCTCCGTCGTTGAGACTACTCCATACAAAAATCTAACAATATAATAAATAATGACTGATTATATTGTGGCAATTCCCTCTTATAAACGTGCTGAGGTTTGTCGTGATAAAACATTGGCGATGTTAAAACATAACAAAATCCCTGCCAGTAAAATCTATGTCTATGTGGCGAACAAAGAGGAATACGATGAGTATGTTAAGGTTCTCGACAAGGTCTCTTACAACAAATTGGTCGTGGGTATCAAAGGTTTGGTTCCCCAACGCCAATTCATTATGTCGAAATGGCCACAAGGCAAACACATTGTTTTTTTTGATGACGATGTGGCCAAAATCGATTTGACCTTGTCACCTATGTTCAAGGGGAAATCATTGGATCATTTTTTTAAGACCGCTTTTGACGAATGCAAAAAACAACATTCGTTTATTTGGGGGGTTTATGCGGTCTTTAATCCCTTCTTTAGAAAGGGACGCTCCGAAATATCGACCTGTTTGAATTACATTGTGGGTGCATTCTATGGCATCATTAACCGTCCCAATTTGAGTGCGATTAAATTGACGCTTACCAAGGAGAATGGACAAAAAGAGGATGTTGAGAGAAGTTTGAAATATTTTATTAATGACGGCATTGTGCTGCGGTTTAATCGTGTGGGGTTCCAAACTATTTATTATGGAAAATCCGGGGGTCTAGGTACATTCGAAGATCGTTTAAAACCAATGCGTGAAGCATCACAAAAACTTTTAAAGGCTTATTCAGAATATGGCTCAATAAGTACAAAATCAACAGGCATGACAGAATTTAAATTAAAAAAAATTCCTTCAAAATATGAGAACAAAGGAGATGAAGAAAAGAAAAATGTTACAAAAAGGAACAAAACGAAGAAAAATAAGACAGCTAAGAATGGAATGGGTCTATGGTAATTTCTCATAATATTATAAGTAGATTACTAATTATATTATGACGATTATTAAGAAAGAAAAGAAAGGGAATGTACAAATACTTACGGTTAAAAAAGACATTGACGATGAAAAGATGGAGAAGAAAATGAACACCTTCATAAAACGTGATGATATCGATACTATTATTGATTATGACGCGGACGTTTATACAGAAGACGGCAAATTACTTTTAAGATTTAGAAAAAAAGTTCTCAATAATCAACATATTGATGCGTTTTATGAAAATGTGATCAAGTTTGCTAAGAACAAGAGTGGGTTGCGTGGTAGTGCTTCAGGAAGTAAGAAAAAGAATTATTCTGATAAAAAGGTGATGTCGAACATTTTCGGTTATTTTGATCGTTGGTCTCCCGGTCAAAAAGCTGTGTTCAAAAAACGCGGAAAAACACCGTCGATCGCAGTACGCGAATGCCGTTTCAATATGGATTATCCGGAAGAATACAAAAAAACCATACCGCTTATCAAAGACATCGACGAATTATATTCGAAATTGACACCAGAACAGTACAAATTACAACGAAAAGCCGCAAATCAAACTCATTTTAAAATTCCTGGTACATCATTTACTACCATCACAACTAATGTAAACTACACTACTACGACGCATCAAGATTCGGGGGATTTTTTGCCAGGTTGTGGTAATTTGGCAGTTATCGAGCGGGGGAAATATAAGGGTGCAGAAACCTGTTTCCCTCAGTATAAAATTGGTGTGGATGTACGTAGTGGCGATATATTATTTATGGATGTCCATCAACCTCACGCCAATTTACCATTGATATTGGAAGATAAAGATGCTGTACGATTATCCATCGTCTGCTATTTACGCACCAATGTTTGGTTACGAACCAAAAACAAGACACGAAAATTTTATGAAAATCATAACCGAACTGTGAAGAATTTACGAACAGCCAAAGTTTCCAGGTAGCCTGCGGCTACCATCGAACTTAGTAGTTGGGTTCTTCGAACCCTGACCAAGCCCTAATAATTTCATACTATTATATAGTTACGTATTATGAAATTTTTTAAAATGAATATTAAAAAATGTCTGCTAGTTATTTATTTTATTATTGTAGCATTATTGGTTATCTTCTTACTATTAAAAATAAATTTATTAAAAACATTTCGAGAAGGTCTTACCACAGGAAACATTAATACAGGAAATACGAAAAAAGTTTATGGAACTGACACACTTGCCGTGAATTCCGGTCTTACGATGAAAGTAAAGGTGGAGAACACTTTTGGATCCAAAATAGATCCTAATCCAAATGAACGTTATAGCGCATTTATTGACACCTTTGATACTCCGGCTATTATGAGTGGCAATAGTCTAGCTGTTTTGCCTTATTATGTTTCGCAAAAAGTAATTGATACGAGTAATATTACCCTAACGGTTCAACCATTAACCGGACGAACTCCTGTAAATACGAACCATTATGAAGATGCTTTCCCTCGTATGTTTAAGCTTGATGTATTTGTCGACTTTAGCTCGATCCCTTTCCGTTTAGACAATAATACAGATTCTACAACTGTTTCAGTAGATAGTAACGGGGTTCTCAATGCGAATAAGGTTGCTATTATTCTTGATTATTCTTCAAATAGTATTGGATATGTTAAAAAGGATATTTATGACCCAACACATTATTATATTACTGTTACTACTCCAACTACTATCATTAAAAAGGTGGTTTTTACTTGGTCATTATATGATTTATGTCGAAACTGGTTACCAAATAGTTTTTCAGGTAATTGCCAGACTTATGGTAATTGTCATTTATACCCTTTCGATAAGTTTTATAACAATTTCCCTGGGTATAGCTACTTAGGTAATCTTTTTACGGGTAATAGTTATAGTGGTAATGTTACTTTTGGTAATTGCAGTCCAGGTGCTCCTAGTTCTCTATGTTCAGGAACTTACAAGGTTCCTACTATCACTTAAGGGAACCTACGGTTCCCTTATGATCCCTCCCTTTATCAAAAAAATTGATTTTTAAATAAATCAGAGTTTTAATATCAAATCTCTTTAAATAGTTTTCGTAAAGTATTTAAAAACAATGTCGACAATCGTGATTGACCCCCCTCAACGTAAGCGTTATGTTCTCGTCTTTGATGTCGAGACCACAGGTCTTATCCCCAAACAGGGCAAGGGTGCATTGCATCCTATTCATATTACCGAGTACCCTTATATCATACAATTTGCATTTGTACTGTATGATATGATCGATGGACGTATTGTCCAAATGTTTGATTCCTATGTTCGTATTCCTGATCTGGTGCCTATTCCAGATAAAGTGGTTGAACTTACCCATATAAATAAATTGATGTGTCAAATGCGTGGACGTCCGATTGTCGACTGCTTGGCTGCATTTACAGAAGCATATAAGGTGGCCGAGTGTGTCGTGGCGCATAATTTGGAGTTTGATCAGGAAATGGTGATGATCGAAATCGAGCGGAATCGCTACGATATTATTAGCCGTTGTCCCCAGATTTTGATGTTGTTTCAACCGATGAATGAAAAAGTTCGAAATTTAGAACGGTTCTGTACGATGAAACAGGGGACAAATTTGTGTGGAATTGTTAGTGGAGGCGGAAGCGGGGGGCGACCACCGAGACTCAAGTGGCCGCGACTTGCTGAACTATATGGGTGTTTGTTTGATGGTGAGGTGGTTGACGGACTCCATAATGCAATGGTAGATGTAAATGCTTGTTTAAGGTGTTATTTAAAAATGCGTCATAATATTGTTGGGCCTATGTTTTAATTCGTTATTCTAAAAATAAAATGACGAATTTAATGTTTACGTTTCGATCTCTTAGCTTTCTTGTTTGTTTTTGATTTCTTGGATTTGTGGTTTCTTTTGGATTTCTTGTGTTGTTTTTTTGTTTTTCTTTTGGAAGAACCACCTCTACCACCATAAGTTGGATCATCTATTACACCATAAGGATTTTTTCTATATGAGGGGCCCTCACCAGGAACAGCAAACCTAGGACTATTATCAATAGCATCTAAAGGATTAGTTTCTTGTATATTAGTACATTCATCAATTAAATCTTGTAAATTACTAGTATCCATGTCAGTGTAATCCATTTCATCTTTACATAATACAAAAATAATAAATCTAATTTGTAAGTTTTCATTTATATTGTTTTCATTATATTCACTAAGTCTTTTTTGTATATCATAATACTTTTTATATGCTAATTTTATTAGTAATTTTATATAATTATTATCATTTAAAAATTTTCTAATTGATTCTATTGTAATCCCGTCATCCAATTTATTTGTGGTCCAATTAAAAGCATTTTTATAAATAACTGCCTCTATTTTAGATAAACTTGCATATTTTTTGTCTTGTTCATCAATAGAACGTGTAATAATCGGATTTACTGCGACTAATATACTATTATGTAATTTACGAGATAAATTATCAACTATTTCAAAACTTTTTTTATTAAAACTTTCTACAAATTCTCTTAATGCACTAGCCAATTTTAGTTTAAATTCATCAGATTCTTGTTGTTTCATCATTTTTTCTTCGTTATCTTTAAGAAATTGTTTATCACCTTCTGAAAAAATTATATTTTCATCTTCTACAATTTCGACATCTTCATCTAGTTCCATTTTTCCATCATCTACTTCCCCTTCTTCTTTTTCATTTTGTAAGATTTCCCAATCTTCTGCAGCATTTTTAAATCCATTCATTTTTTAAAATATTATCTATATAATTACATAATATTTTTAATAAACCCCTTAAGCACTACACATTTCACAAACCTCATCCTCCTCATATACCTGCCCTCCTCCTAAATTCTTCTTCTCCGGTTCAATGGTAAACTGTTGGGCCTGATGTCGCCCCCGACGTCGCAAATAATAAATTCCCGTCTTCAACCCTTTGGACCAAGCGTAGAAATGCATCGATGTCAACATATTGTAATTCGGGTCTTCCAACCATAAATTGAGCGATTGACTCTGGCACACAAACGCCCCTCGATCCGCTGCCATATCAATTAGCGTACGCATCGGAATCTCCCACACCGTCTTATATTTCTCCCGGATTTCCGGAGGAATCGCCTCAATATGCTGCACCGATCCGTTATTCGCAATGATATTGTTCTTTACCTTCTCGTTCCATAAGTCCAGTTGGATCAAGTCCTTCATCAGGTATTTATTGGCTAAAATAAACTCCCCGGCAATGGTACGTCGATTGTAAATATTGCTCGTGATCGGCTCAATACACTCATTATTACCCAAAATTTGGGACGTAGATGCAGTGGGCATTGGTGCGAGCAAGAGCGAATTACGAAGACCGTACATCTGCACATATTTTTTCAAATTGTTCCAATCGTAACGCGATTTCTCACCAGGTAAGTTCGGTGTCACATTCCATAGATCGAATTGTAATTTTCCTTCGGAGGCTGGACTACCCTCAAAGGTTTCGTAATGTCCGTATTCCATAGCCATTTGACACGATTGTTCGACAGCCCCGTGATAAATCGTCTCGAAAATCCGGTGGTTGATTTTCTTCGCTTCCTCGCTCGTAAAAGGGAGGTTCAACAACATAAATACGTCTGCCAGACCCTGTACTCCGATACCAATCGGTCTATGGCGCATATTACTGAGCCGGGTTTTCTCAGTCGGATAATAATTAATATCAATGACCTGGTTCAGGTTGTACGTAACCACTTTTGTAACCTCGTGCAATTTATCATAATCAATCGTAGGTTTCGCTGGATCAGTGGTATCAATAAAAGAGGGAAGAGCAAGAGAGGCCAAATTACATACGGCTGTTTCATTGGCATCAGAATACTGGATGATTTCACTACACTGCCCCGTTAGTATACCATTGAAAATACCCATACCACGTTTGGTTTCTGTAAAACAGTAGGTGTCAGATCGGCGACCACTGTGGACAATTTTCGAAACTCGTTTTTGATACACCATTTTTTTGTCTACATCACTATTTAATTCTTGATTTTTATCGGTGATTTCTTGTAATAATGCACCGTTTTTCAATGTAAGACCTCGCTCTATGAGTATCATCATATGATAAATAGGTACTTTTACATTCGTGGAAATGGATGTTTCTTCGATATCACAATCTATTCCACAGGTTTGCAACATATATTTTATTTCTAGAGCGAGAGATGTTTCCCCCTTTTTTATGACAACACAATTATCTCGAATAAAACCGTCAATATCACATAATCCAGCAAACCAACCTAATTTATATTCCAAACTGTCATTTACAGGTACATACCGTATATCACCAACATTGGATGATAAAAACAAAACACGACTAACGAGTTCCTTACCCAAAACATTTTGAATATCTTCGATTCTACGGAAATACTGGATATTTTCAATAACATCTGTTTTTGTTTCATCAATTCGTAACATAGGAACATAATTCGCATCATTTGTTCTGTATTTGGTGATATCATAATCCAAATATCCAGCAGAGCTAGTTAATACACCGTGTGTATAGGCTGGTAGATAATCATCATTATAACGATCTATTCCGTCTAATACTGGAAGGGTATGATTAATAATTACATCATCAACAGATAAATGGTACGCCTCGATTCGTAGAGGATTTGCTGGTCCTTCAATGAAAAATTTATGGTATTTTGTACAATTAAGACTGCTACCATCGTCCAAATGCACTTCGATCAATTCTTGGTCTTCACCTGTTTTACAGACTACCGTTTCAGAGAATTCTTCGCCGTTCCAAACATTGACGGTTTGATCGACCAATGTGTCAATACGAAAATACCCTTTATCCGTCAATATCATTGTCTCTGGTGCCACACACAAATTCGACGACTTGATTGTCCCCACATTTTGTTGATTTGATTTTTTGTTCGCAGCATCTTTATAGACCAAATAGGGGGTACCGGTCTCCATCTGAGCGTCGAGCACTTGAAACCAGAGATCACGGGCTTTGATCGTGGCGCGCCCTCTGCCTTCTTGTTCGTATTTGGTATAAAGTTCGACAAAAGCGTCGCCGTATACGTCGGAAAGTCCGGGGCATTCGTCGGGGCACATCAGCGTCCACTGTCCATCGGCTTTGATACGTTCCATAAACAGATCGGGGATCCACAACGCGTAAAAAAGGTCACGGGCTTTCAACTCTTCATCACCGTGGTTCTTACGCATCTGCAGGAAGATCTCGACATCGGCGTGCCAAGGTTCCAAATAGATAGCGAAGGAGCCGTTACGTTTACCACCCCCATTTTTAACGAGTCCGCTCTGCGTCAAAAAATTGTGATGATCCGCATTGTCGACTTCAATATCAATAACACGACCTTCATAATCAACAATAAACGTATTATTAATAACACGACTGAACAAATATCCGTTATATTCAAAATAATCATTTTTATCAGGTGGACACGTAACATCTATTTGTAGAATCCTATTAAAATCATTAATAGACATTTGTAACGTAGTATTATTACCCGAGGTTAGCACACCTAATCTTAGCAGCATATACCGTAAATGATTATGTAAATTTGAATTTTTAGAATGAATGATAAAGACAATATTTTTTTCGTTCAAGGAAAAATCGTGGGATTCTAACATACCCCGAATCAGTTTCAGGAGCTTGGGCTTGGGGAGATGCAATAAAGTGGGAATACCCTCGTAAAACATTTCGTAGGTAAATTTAAATCGATTGATTCTGGTCCATTCGAAAGTAGTTATGCGGTTCCGAACTTCGTTCTTCACCTCAGCACAACCGAAGGTTGTGCAAGGTTGCAAGCTTCGCTTGCCGACCGTATGTTCCATAAACTCCGCTCTCACGAGCTCCGTCTCTGGACGTTTTGCAGAACCGCCAGGTGGCGCAAAACGGCGATTCTCCATAGATAGCCCTAACGGGTCAGCAAGCGAAGCTTGCAACCTTGAACCACCTTCGGTGGTTCTGAGGCTATCGACG
>Ga0114962_10000794_pt1 | contig 27549 bp, 24 predicted proteins | sample C_130820_MF_Meta_FD_87017 | JGI IMG/M metagenome (GOLD analysis project Ga0114962, IMG submission 87017) | Freshwater microbial communities from Lake Croche, Canada to study carbon cycling - C_130820_MF_MetaG | ecosystem: Environmental > Aquatic > Freshwater > Lake | place: Lake Croche, Canada...
GCCGCACCCAGTAGATGCCCGACCTCGTGGGCCAGGGTGTAATTAGAGCAGTAATACCCTTGGTTTCGGCCATCGTTGACGACGCCATAGGCGAGGTCTGATGACAGAGCCACGCCTTGGCTGCCGTTGACCCAGGCCTCACCGCAGGAGAAATCCTGATGCGTTGAATCGAAGGGCCTGACCAAAAGCACCAGATCTGCGCCAAGGCGTTCTCTTTGGCTTTTGGTTTTTTCAAAAGGGGCTTCACCCTGAGTGAGCGCTTGAAGGCTGGCACGGTTAGCGCCTTGATCGACTTGGGTGACCTCCTCAGACCTCACCAGATGAAGGCTGATGGGCGCGCGACTGTCCTTGAGGGCTTGATTAGCCATCGCCATCAGGCTATTCAGCCGCGTTCCGATCTGATCGCTCGGAAACTGGTTTGAAAAGAGCAGAAGCACATCAATCACGCTGGTTTTGCCCCCCCCTTCGAGGGCAGAGGCGAAGCCAGAATCCGTGTTTGCGGCGGAGAGGGAAAGTGCCGAGGCTTTTTGCGCGGAAAGCGGCGGAGCGATGGGTGGGGGCGCGGGCCAAAGGCCAGGCACCTCATAATATCCCTGTTGAAAGCCGGCGGCGCTGAGGTCGACTAACCACTGACCCGAGGGGTCCGATTCGAGTTGAAAAATTCCTTCAGGCGTCGTGATTTGCCCATCGATCTGATCGCCTTCCCCAAGGGTGATCAAGGCTCTTGAGAGGCGGCTACCGTCACCCTCTAATTGACCGACCCACGTGGTGTCGCCGTTTTGGTGTTGCTGGCGATCATCGTGGCGGATCGTATAGTCGCCCCCTGGGAGGCTCAGTTTGACCGTGTCACCCATGGCCATGCCTTCAAGCTGCGATCTTGAGACAGTAATCGGATAAAAGGATCCTTTGGGATAGCCCCTGTAGCGTACCGGGGCCTTCGCGGGGGGTGATCGAAAGGTGAGGAGGGTCTTTTCTTGTGGCCTTGATGGCGAAAGATCCTTCCCATTGCCACGGCGCCCCGTGACCCGGATGCTGACCCATTGACCAAGGCCATCCCTGATACCCAGCCAGTTATAGGCCCTGAGTTCGGCTTGGAGTTGAGTCTCACTCGCCACACCCTGTTTTTTTTGAACCCAATCATCCTTGACTGAGGGTGCCACGTGGAATTTTATCCCCAACGCTTTTCCGAAAACAGCGAGATGCTCACCGAGGGTCTCCTCGGGATTTTTTAACGCTTCCTCACGGAGGGAAGGCGGCGGCGAAGGAACAGCGGCGATCATGGGTTTGGATGAAAGGCTGAGGAGGAAGGCCAAAAAGAGTGGCGTCCTCAGTGTCTTCATGCTCCGATTCTTAGTGGTCATCTTCCGTGGAACTTATGGCTGAAGGGGGGCGCCCTCATCAGGAGATAAATCCCCATCAGTCGCGCCGGCGGCTGATGGGGGATCATCCTTAACTGGCCGCGAGATGGATGACGGCACCCAGACCTTGCTGGAGCTCATGGAGCGAGATGAGACCGTCATGGTCGTCATCCATGACATCAAAGATGGCATCGGCGCCGAGCCACTCCTCGCGGGAAATGATGCCATCGCCGTTGAGATCGTAGAGGCTGAACAGCTGATGGGTGGATTCAGCTATGGCGGTGCCGCCTTCGAGCTGACGGAGTCTTCGGGCGAGAAGCGCTTCGGTATTTTCCAGCGCCTTGGTGAAGCCCTGAATGCCTTCGGCTAACTTGTCGCTGGCCATCCGATCTTCCTGATGCATCCGATCAAACGTCGCCTTGTCCATCGCGATGGGGGTTTCCGCCGAGGCCGCGGCTGCGGTTGGATCGAGCTTTCGGGTGAGGGGGGCATCGCTACTCTCCAATTCCTTCAGGAGATTGGGCGAGATGGTGAGAAGGTCGCATCCGGCCAGCTCCATGATTTCACCGAGGTTTCTAAAGCTCGCGCCCATCACCTCAGTCGTGTGGCCAAATTTCTTGTAGTAGTTATAAATGCGCGTGACCGAGAGGACCCCCGGATCTTCCTGCGAGGTGTACTCTTTTCCGGTGTCTTTTTTGTACCAGTCAAGAATTCGGCCGACGAAGGGAGAAATGAGGGTGATCTTGGCTTCGGCACAGGCAATCGCCTGGTGGATCCCGAAAAGGAGCGTCAGGTTGCAGTGAATGCCTTCCTTTTCGAGGGTCTCGGCGGCGCGGATCCCTTCCCAGGTGGAGGCGATCTTGATCAGGACGCGCTGCCTTGCGATGCCCTTGCTTTCGTACTCGGCGATAATTTCTCGCCCCTTCTGGATCGTGGCTTCAGTGTCGAACGAGAGTCGTGCATCGACTTCTGTCGAGACGCGTCCCTTGATGATTTCGAGGATCCGAAGCCCAAAGGTGATCGCCAGTCGGTCAAAGGCGAGGGCGATTACTGCGGCGTCCTTGGCCGATGTCCCAAGGCTTTTGCGGGCCGACATCAGGGTCTCATCGACGACATCCTGGTATTCAGGCATTTGTGCGGCCGCGGCGATTAACGAGGGGTTGGTCGTTGCATCGCGGGGGGTGAATTTACGAATGGCCTGAAAGTCGCCGGTATCAGCAACAACAACAGTCATTCCACGTAATTGGTCAAGGACGCTCTGAGTCATGGTCTCTCCGGAAAAAGGGCTTAATGGCAAAGATGATGGCTTGGAATTGTCCGGCTACCTGATGGCCGGCCGGACCCTGTGAGTGATTAGAACCAGTGATGGTGAAAAAACGTTCCCTCCGGCTTATCGACCCGCTCGAAAGTATGGGCACCAAAATAATCCCGCTGGGCCTGGAGGAGGTTGGCAGGCAAACGCTCGTTTCTATAGCTATCAAAGTAGGCGAGTGCCGCTGAAAAGGCGGGTGCCGCAACACCATATTGAATGGCCAGTTGAACGACCTTCCGCCAGTTCGCCTGTGTCCCGAGGATGATATCCCTGAAGTAGGGATCCAGAATCAAATTCTTAAGCGCCGGATCCTTGCGATAAGCCTCGGTAATGCGGTTTAAAAAGCGGGCTCTAATGATACAGCCACCCCGCCAGATAGCGGCGATGTCCCCATAGCTGAGTGACCAGCCATAAAGTTCCGATGCGACGCGAAGCTGCGCAAAACCCTGCGCGTAGCTGATGATCTTACTGGCATAAAGCGCATCGCGAACCGCGTCGATCAGTTCTTGACGATCGCCTTGCCATGCGGGGGTTTCAGGCCCGGTCAAGACCGTTGCGGCATGCACGCGCTCGGACTTAAGGGAACTGAGGATGCGGGCCTCGACGGCACTTGCGATCACCGAGAGCGGGACACTCATCTCAGTCGCATGCCCTACGGTCCATTTGCCTGTGCCTTTCTGTCCGGCCTTATCGACAATGACATCCACCATCGGAAGCCCTGTTTCAGGATCTTTCTGGGTAAAGATCTTCGAGGTCAATTCAATCAGGAAAGAATCAAGGTCGCCCTGATTCCAGGCTGAAAAGATCTCGGCAAATTCTTCGGCGCTAGGATGGATCGTCGCCTTGAGGATGGCATAGGCCTCACAGATCAACTGCATATCGCCGTATTCGATGCCGTTATGGACCATTTTCACATAATGTCCGGCGCCATCGGTCCCCATGTGTCGGCAGCAGGCCTCACCCTCGGCGATGGCGGCGATTTTGGTGTAGATCGGTGCAATGGCCCGCCAACCTTCCTCAGAACCGCCGGGCATGATGGAAGGTCCCTTGAGGGCGCCCTCTTCACCGCCTGAAACACCCACGCCAAAGAAGTGAATTCCTTTTTCTTTAAGATATTTCTCCCGCCGTTGCGTATCGGTCCATAAGGAGTTGCCGCCATCAATGATGATGTCGCCCGCATCGAGAAGGGGAATTAATTGCTCGATAACCGCATCTACGGGGCCGCCGGCCTTGACCATGATCTGGATCTTTCGTGGACTTGATAAAGCGCCAATAAAATCCTCAAGGCTGTTGCAGGGGGTGATGTTTTTTCCTTTGGCACGGCCTTCAGCAAAAGCGCGGGTTACTTCCGTGGTCCTATTGTAGACAGCGACATGGAATCCTTTTGATTCCATGTTCAACACAAGATTCTCACCCATTACGGCAAGGCCAATTAGGCCGATATCACACTGACTCATGGTGTCTCCTTTGGGGGATGGGTTGATGACGTTAAAGGGTGAGGCTCAAGGCGCCCTGATCGTGCCACCACGGGATTATTTGTTATCTTTGTTATCAATGTACCGCTTCAATAGGCCCTCAGTGGATGCATCATGCGACTTACTGAGGCTCCGTGCTTCAATTTCTTCCTGAATGGTCTTCGCCAGCTGTTTGCCGAGTTCGACGCCCATCTGATCAAAGGAGTTGATGTGCCAGACCGTTCCCTGAACGAAAATCTTGTGTTCGTAGAGGGCGATCAGACTCCCTAGAGTCCTGGGCGTTAATTTTTTATAAAGAAAAGAGTTCGAGGGGCGGTTGCCGGCGAAGGTTTTGGCGGCTGCGAGATCATTGAGGGCTTCACCTGTGAGCGTGGTTCCTTGAGCGATCAATTCAGCTTTTGCTTCGGCGGTGGTCTTCCCAAGCATCAAGGCTTCGGTTTGAGCGATGAAGTTGGAGATCAGCAGATCGTGATGCTCGGTGCGCTGATTGTGACTTTCAATGGCGGCCAAGAAGTCGGATGGGACCAGGGCGCTTCCTTGATGCATCAATTGGTAGAAGGCGTGCTGACCATTGGTTCCTGGCTGACCGAAGATGATGGGTCCGGTGCTGTAGGACACCGGATCCCCATCAAGGTCAACGGTTTTGCCGTTGCTCTCCATGTCGCCCTGCTGCAGATAGGAGGACAGGAATTCAAGGTATTGGTCATAGGGAAGAATGGCGTAGGCGTCTGCTCTGAAAAAGTTGTCGTACCAGATGCCTAGGAGCCCCATCAGAACGGGAATATTTTGTTCAAGCGGTGCCGTTCTGAAGTGTTGATCAACCTGATGCGCCCCTGCCAACATAGACTCAAAGGCATCCATGCCAATCCCCAAGGCAATGGGGAGGCCAATGGATGACCAGATCGAATAGCGGCCACCGACCCAATCCCAGAATTCAAAGATATTTTTCTCGTCAATCCCGAAGGCAGAAACCTTTTGGATATTGGTCGAAATGGCCACGAAATGTTTCGCAATCGCGGCGGGATCTTTGAGTTTCGTCAACAACCAATCCTTAGCAGAATGGGCGTTGGTCATGGTTTCAAGGGTCGTAAAGGTTTTTGAAGCCACACAGAAAAGGGTGGTCTCAGGATCGAGGGGCCTTAAGGTTTCAACGAGATCGGCCTCATCAACATTGGAAATGAAATGGACCCTGAGGGTGGGATCGGTGTAAGGCGTCAGCGCCTTAACGACCATCCTCGGGCCAAGATCTGAGCCTCCAATCCCGATGTTGACCACATCGGTCACCTTTTTTCCGGTAAAACCAGTCCATTCACCAGAGCGCACTTTCTGGGTAAAAACTCGCATGCTGTCGAGGACCCGATTCACGTCGGGCATCACATCTTGACCATCGAGGAGGACTGGATGGTTGGAGCGATTTCTCAGCGCGGTATGCAGTACCGCGCGGTTTTCGGTCAGGTTGATCCGTTTCCCTAGAAACATGTCTTCGCGCTTCTCTTCAAGATGAGAAGCCTTAGCCAGTTCTAAAAGCAGGGCGAGTGTTTCATCGGTGATGCGGTTTTTTGAGTAGTCAAAAAGGATGTCGTCCAGCGTCACTGAGTAACGGTCAAATCGGCCTGGATCGGCCTTAAAGAGGTCCCGCATATGGGCATGAGCCATGAGCGAATGATGTTTGACAAGGGATTTCCAGACGGGCAGCTGATTCGGCTGATTCATGGTCAAGTTCTCGATGATGAAGTGGGTTCTGGTGGCATGTTGTCGGATGGTGTCGGCAAAAAAAAGGAACGCTATCGGTTCCTTTCTTTCTTCATGAGTCAGCCCTTATTGAGCCATTTTTTACCGTCCCCGCTTAAGAGTTGATCCGACGCTGCTGGACCAAAAGATCCGGAGGCATAGTTTGGGAAATCTCGCGGCTTCAAGGCATTCCAGACGTCAAGGATGGGCTGGATTAAGTTCCAGCTGGTTTCCACCATATCGGCCCGTTGGAACAAGGTGGCGTCTCCCACCATACAGTCGAGCATCAGGCGTTCGTAGCCGGTATCTGGGGTCGCGCCGAAGGCATCGACATAGTTAAAGTCCATCTGGACCGAGCCAAGGTTCATGATCGGTCCTGGCTTTTTGGCGCCAAACTGCATGGAGATGCCTTCATCCGGCTGAATGTGGATGACCAGTCGGTTTTCCTGAAGATGATCGATCGCGGTGTTCTTGAAAAGGACAAAGGGGGCCTTTCTGAAATTGATCACGATTTCAGTTGTGCGCGCGGCTAATCGCTTGCCGGTGCGAAGGTAAAACGGCACATCCGCCCAACGCCAATTGTCCATCATCAACTTCATGGCCACGAAGGTTTCGGTGCTTGAATCGGGTTCGATCTTTTCTTCGTCGCGATAGGCGATACAGCTTTCCCCGTTGATTTCGCCAGCACCATATTGGCCTCTGACGACGCGAGCTAGCACTTCCTCCGGTGTCAGCACCTGAATGGCACGCAAGGCTTTGGTCTGTTCATCACGAACCGCATTGGCCTCGAAAGAGACCGGCGGTTCCATGGTCGTCAGCGACAGCAACTGAAAGAGGTGATTCGGAACCATATCCCTCAAGGCGCCTGAGGTTTCATAGTAAGGGCCGCGTTGACCAACACCCACGATCTCAGATGCCGTGATCTGGACATTATCGATATAGCGCCGATTCCAGATGGGTTCAAAAATGCTGTTGGCAAAACGAAGCACCATCAGATTCTGAACAGTTTCCTTCCCAAGGTAGTGATCGATCCGAAAGATTTGCTTTTCCTTCAGAACGTTCTTCACCTCGATATTGAGCTCCATCGCAGAAGCCAAATCCCGCCCGAAAGGCTTTTCGATGATGACCCGGCGCCAGCTATCGTTATCCTCTTTGGTCATCCCTACAGCACCGAGCTTTTGAATGATGGATCCAAAGAAACTGGGAGCCGTCGCCAGATAGTAGAAATGGTTGTTGCTGATTCTCTTTTCGGTCTTAATCGATTGGCAATGGGCATCAAGACGGCCGTAGAGCCCGTCATCACCAAAATCGCCATTCACGTAGGTAATGCGGCTGCCAAACCAGTTGAGAATCTCAAGATCAACCTGATCTTTGGCGTACTCCCGAATGGCATCCAACATCTTTTCGTTGAAGGCCTCTTGCTCCATGGTCTTTGAACCAATCCCGACAATGGCAAAGTTGGGTGAGAGTAATCGGGCCTTGGCCAGATTGTAAAGAGCAGGGATCAGCTTTCGTCGGGTCAGATCGCCGGTGGCACCAAAGATAACCATCACGCAGGAATCGGAACCTCGATTAGCAACGCTTGGGTTGTTGTACTCACTAGAACTCATATTGACTCCTGGTCAAGGCGTTAGGTGGAGGGACAGAGGATCTCCATCTCCATGCTAAAGAACTACTATTCCTTATCTTGTTAGCTCTGGCAACCCTAATAAAAACCGGGAAATCAGAGTCCTCTTTTGTTTTATTGATGACTTCAGTTGAGGTCAGTCTCGGCCCTTAAAGTTCAGGGAAGATGATAAAGGCGCCATATGACAACCCTATGGCGTGGCTAGAGACCCTAAGGATTCCACTGGACATCCGTGTTGATGCAGAAAGAGTCGGCCGATCAGGCGAGCAGTCAGGGGTAGATTGGCGACCTTAAAACAGTTGAAACCTCGCCAAATACGTTGCCAGGCCGCCTGCGTGGCCTCGGGTCCTTCAACGGCTTGAAGGGTTTCAAGATAACGCTCGATCGCCCTCAGGGCGCGAGCCGAATGACCCGAGGCGAGATTATCGATGCTGAGATGAAGGCCGACGATAGCTGGATTGATCTGATGATGACGGAGAATTTCGATGGCCCGGAGGTAATGTGTCCCAAGGCCGCTGGTTTCGATGGCAAGATTGAGACCCAGACATTCCGCCGGATAAATCGATTGGAGGGCGCCCATCGACAGGAGAGTGCATGGAAAATCGAAGGCGGCGTTCAATAGTCGTCGATCTTGTTGAAAGGCCGTGGCCCTAAAATCGCCTATCTCGATGCCTTCGCTGATCAGGAGCTCTCGATAAATGTTGGGGTGATTCCACTCCGGTTGGCCCTCGCCTAATTCATCAAAGTGGATGCGGATCAGATCGCGATCCCAGGGCCTTAGCGCCTCTGAGGGTTTCTGGAGACCCCATAGCCAGGCGCCGTCGACCAGAATGGCGGGCGACAACTGTAAGAGAATCCAGTGACAGAAGGCTTTGTCGACGGTGATCGGTTTTGGGGAGCTTGGATGACGATCGACGGCCTTGCGGTGTTGCCCCCGGACCCATTGATCTAAGGATGCCGGATGGTAGGGTTGCGCTTTGGGCAAGAGGCCGATGCGGGTCCAGCTGTCGGTTCTGGCCAAAATCGCTCGAAGCCAGGCGGCTGCTCTATCCGGTGCTTCAAGCGGCGACTCCGTTTGAAGGAGCGCTCCATAGAGCTCCCGAGCCCCTAGGCGGTCCTCCCTCATGGCTGCGGCGGTGGATCGTCGATGGACCGGCTTAGGGTCTCGCTGGCCGGTTCGGCAAGGTGTCTTTGGGACCAGGGTTTGAGGGTTCTTCATCCAGCACGAGGCGATATCGCGCTCACCTTGGGTAAAGACGCCATACATGGGGCCGCCGAAGTTCATCGCTTGAAGCAATCGGTGGGCGACCGGGCACTGCCTTTGGCTCTCGTCAGGGGCCTCTAGAGCCTCAACGATCGCCCCGGCCGCGTGAGGCCCTTGCCTGAACCAGTCATCGAGTGACTGTCCTTTCAGCATTACCCCCCCATGGTAGCCGAGGGCTTCAGGCATTTTGCCTTGAATGATTCGAATCATCGCCTTTGTGGCGGGTTCGAACTCGCCTTCGGCCGCGGCATGGGGGGGTCCTGATAAGGCGTTGAAGGAGGCCCTGTAGAGGGCTTCTCCGATCAGCAAGCGATTTGCTTCTTGATCATTGAAAGCGGCTTCTTGAAGCGCCTGTTCGGCCAAGATCCGGTGTTGGCTTCGACGCTTCAGTTGAATCTCATTTTCAAAATCCTCAGGCGGTCTTTTGAGGTGGGTGAGGGTGAATCCGATGATTTCTGGAAAGTAGCGGATCGGTGAATGCTGAAACACGAGGATGATGAGAACCATCGCGCAGCCTTCAAGATTCAAGTCATCGATAAAAAGAGCGGGATATTCAAGGCGGTGAAAATGGTCGCCTTGACGCGCATGATAGGCTCTGAAAGCCTCTCCCGATGAATGCTTGGGGGTCCCAAGCCCGAGGCTGTCCATAAAGATGGGGTGCAGCCGGCATCTTGAAGACAGATGTCCGGTGGCGGGTGCGAAAAGCCCTGCCAGCCACAGTCCATCCATCAAAAAGAGAGGGGCCAGTCGGGCGCTCTTGGAACCTGAAAGCCGATTCAACAGGGGGGGTGGCGGCGATTGGCTGATCTTGAGGCGCTGGCCTTCAAACCATTGCCTCGCGGCGTGAAGGGCCTTGAGCGTCGCGGGATCTCCCGGGAGCCCCATCAGTAAGTGCCGGCAAAGGTGGGCAAGACCGCTCATCAAATGCCCCGATTTTTTTTGAACAGAGTGTGGCCGATAACGAGGCCATCAAGCCCTGAACCCAGGAAGACGCCAAAAGCATCTTCGACCGAATGCACCATGGGTTTGCCCATGACGTTAAAGCTGGTGTTGAGGAGGATCGGAATGCCGGTCTTGGTATGGAAGGCTTCGATCAGGGGATAAAACTCTGGATTTCTGATTTTGGTGACCGACTGGAGTCGGCCACTGCCATCGACATGGACGACCGCAGGCACCCGCTCCCTCACTTCAGGCCGGAACCTGAGGGTCCGCTCCATGTAAGGCGTATCCTGGTAATCCTCGAAATAATCAGGACCATATTCGTGAAGAATCGAGGGGGCATAAGGCCTGAATCGCTCGCGGAATTTCACGCATGCGTTGATTTTGTCCATCATCTGCCGGGGTCGTGGATCGGCCAGTATGGATCGATGGCCGAGGGCTCTTGGGCCAAATTCAGCCGCGCCCTGAACCCAGCCGATGATAGCCCCCTCGGCGAGGAGATCGGCCGTTTTTTGATAGAGCATGGATCCAGGGAGATCCTCGTGGTCCAGGCCTGAAAAAGCCTTGAATCGTTCGAGGGCATCCTGATCAATATGACTTCCGAGGAAGGGGGTCAAGGCGCTCTTTCGCGGCGGGAGATCTTGATGATCTTCTCTGTAGGCCAGCAAAGCGGCGCCGAGCGCAGTGCCGTCATCGGCGGGCGCTGAAGGGACATGCAGTGATTCGAAGGGGGTCGCGCTTAAGATGCGGCCGTTCATGACCGAATTGAGTGCGCAGCCACCGGCGAGGGTCAATTGTTTGACGCCTGAGCGCTCGGCGAGCGCATGGAGCAATTGATGGACGGTTTCGGTGAAAAACTGCTGGCCGGTAAAGGCGAGATTGGCGGCGGCCTCAGGCGGATCTTCAGGGCGGCGTTGCCGAGTCTCCAATTGCTTTAGGGCGTGAAAGAAGGCGGTTCTGTCCTGGATCAGAGAAAGGCCACGAACCCTGATCATGGCTCGCAGCCAACCCATCACTTCGTGATCTAATTGGCCATAGGAGGCGAGCCCCATGACCTTCCACTCTTCGCCCGCCATCCAATTGAAACCGCACAATTGGGTCAGCTTCATATAAAGAAAACCGAGGCTTTGAGGTCCTCTTGAATGGCTGATGGGCGTCAGTTGCCCCCCTTGTTGATGAAAGAAGGCTAAGGACCCTTCTTCACCGTAGGAATCAATGACCGCACAGGCCGACTCTTCAAAGGGGCTGCCATAAGCCGCAAGGGCCGCGTGACAGAGATGATGGTCATAGTGACGAAAATGGACGCTGGCGCCTCTGTAATCGGTTCGGATGAGTCGAGCGAGATTCAGTCCAACGCGCTTCAGGGCATGGTGCTGAAGCGCTTGCATGTGGTTGAGTTCCCACGTCTCAAGACACGTGGTTAGTTGACGGCCTTGGTAGCGAAGAATACCTTCTGGGGAGAGCCAGGAGAGGTTTTTGGCGAGATGTTCATACCAAGGCCTTCGCGCCTTCCAATTAGTGGCGACGATGAAGCGGGGGGTATTAGGCGCTAACTGCTCAAGAATCTTCGGCAGTTCAAAAGGATTGTCAGGCTCACAGTTGAGCGCGCGTTTGTACTGGAGGGGACGCTCCAGAGCCTCAGCAAAGAGCACGTCACCCCCTTCGTCGATCACGGCGAGAGCGGGATCGTGGTAGGTCGCGCCGAGACCCAGGTAAATGGCTGGGGCACTTTTGTGGCCTTTCTCGGTCATTGTGAAGACTCTAGCTGATCGTCGATGGTGGCGGCTCGGCTTATTTTCCTTAGGAATTCTCTCATTGCTTTCGACCGCTATGAAACCTAAAAGGTTCGTCTTGCCCTGGTGGATCGGTTTTAGCGTGTCGCTGCTGTTACCGATGACCTTTCTTGTTTTTCTTCTTTCAGGGCCGCACAGTCCCTGGTCGGCGGTCGCTTTTACGCTCCCCGTCTGGGCCTTGATCGGATGGGATTATCGGGCAAAAAGCGAAACCCGATGGATGCCTTCCAGGGCGCCACACTGGTTCTTTGATGGTCTTCTCTACCTTCTTGTCCTACTGCAGATTCTCAATCTTCTGGCGATGGGCATGATGCTCGGTGATATCCACTGGGGTGGACTTTATAACAACGCCACTGGTTTTTTGAATTTGGTGGTTTTGAGAATCCTCGGTGGGACCACCCTTTGCTGTTCAGTGATCGCCCCGGCGCATGAACTCATTCACCGCCGCGCTCGCGGGCAGCATTTATTAGGTCGTCTTATGCTCCTGCTGACCTTCTATGATCATTTCGCCATCGCCCATCGGCAAGGACATCATGCCCGTCTTGGGAGTCAGGCGGATCCTTCCACCGCAGAGCCGGGTGAGACTTATGAGGCCTTTTTCTGGCGTTCTTTGAATCGTCAATGGCGCATTGCGGTCAGCGCACAGCCTCATCGGGTGTGGCTTGGCGTCATCGTCGAGGGACTCTTGATGCTGGGTTATGGGTGGCTCTTTGGGGGGTTGGCGCTGTTTGCTTGGATCTACATTAGCGGGGTGGCCATTCGGCTGCTGGAGTCGGTCAATTATTTTCAACACTACGGCCTGACGTTGGGCGCCGCGCACTCATCGAATACGGCCTGGTGCTGCGATTCCAAGGTGAGTTATTTCCTCTTTTTGGGACTGACCCGGCACGCGGATCATCATCGACGGCCGGGAATCCCTTACCCCGAACTGCAGTCGATTCCGCATGCCCTCAAGCTTCCTCATGGCTATCTATGGACGGCCATTTGGGTAAAAAACAGAAACAGTGACTTCCGCCGCTGGGCCCAACGTGCGCTCATGAGGGTCGACCGGCCGGGGAGCACGATGTCCGGCCGGTCCTTATGGCTAGCGCCCCCTCAGGAGACGATAGGTTTTCCCCGCGAGGAAAGCGCCTATGAGCGGAGCGACCCAGAACAACCAGAGCTGGCCTAGCGCCCAACCACCGACGAAGAGGGCAGGGCCGGTGCTTCTTGCCGGGTTGACCGATAGGTTGTCGACGGGAATGCCGATCAAGTGAATCAGGGTCAGCCCAAGGCCGATGGCGATGGGTGCAAAACCCACGGGGGCCTTACTGTCGGTGGCCCCTAGGATAATGATAAGGAACATGAAGGTGAGCACGATTTCGAGGGTCAAGGCGGCGAGAAGACTGTATTGGCCCGGCGAATGATCACCATAGCCATTGCTAGCAAAACCGCTACCGACCACATCAAAGCCTGCCTTGCCGCTTGCGATGAGGTAAAGGACGGCAGCGCCGGCTAAGGCCCCTAGAACTTGGGCCATCACATAGGGGAGCACCTCCTTAGCGGGAAAGCGCCCGCCTGAGACCAGTCCAATCGTGACGGCAGGATTGAGGTGACACCCTGAGATGTGGCCAATGGCATAGGCCATCGAGAGGACGGTAAGACCAAAGGCGAAGGCGACCCCGAGGAAGCCGATACCCAGTTCCGGATAGGCTGCCGAGAGAACGGCGCTCCCGCAGCCGCCAAAGACCAGCCAAAAAGTCCCCAAACACTCCGCAGCACTTCGACGCATGATATTCATGGGTTTTTTCTCCTTAAAACACGTTATCTTCGTGTTGATGATTTATTTCATTATCGTGACGGAACGATCCTGTCGTCCCGCTATGAACCCTATTCGAGAATCCGAAAAAGGGCAACCAAAGGCGCTTAGGGCGGCCTTCAAGGTCTTCTCATAGGGGGAGTTCGGCTCCCTTAGGGGCTGCCCGCGAGCCCTCCTAAGGTCTGCGGATCTATTTGTCCCTAAACAATGATCTTGAATTTGAATGGAACAAGGGGGGTCCCTTGTCTATAATCACCCCTTGTGCGGATGAACCCCTGTTCCAAAGGACTTCAAAAAGTATGGCGGTTGGCTCAAATTCCCAAAATATCCAGAACCTTCAGTTGACGCATGATCCCGATCCGGATGAAACCCGGGAGTGGCTTGATTCCCTCCAGGCAGTCATCGGATCACAGGGGATTGAGAGAGCCCATTTTCTCATAGAGAACCTGGTGGATGAGGCCCGACGGGCGGGTGCAAATCTCCCTTATACGGCGAACACCGCCTACATCAATACCATTCCCACCCATTTAGAAGCGCGATCGCCGGGTGATGCGACGATCGAGCATCGCATCCGCTCCTTTATTCGCTGGAATGCCATGGCCATGGTCGTCAGGGCCAACCGCAAATCCACGGAGTACGGTGGCCATATCGCAAGTTTTGCCTCGGCTGCGACCCTTTACGATGTCGGTTTTAACCATTTCTTCCGGGCCCCGACCAAGGAGTTTGGGGGCGATTTGGTCTACTTCCAAGGACATGCAGCGCCCGGTATCTACGCCCGCGCCTTCATGGAAGGACGCCTCAGTGAGGAGCAGCTGGATTATTTCCGGGCCGAGATCGAGGGCAAGGGTCAGGGTCTGAGTTCATACCCCCACCCGTGGCTGATGCCTGATTTTTGGCAGTTCCCAACGGTATCGATGGGGCTTGGGCCGATCATGTCGATCTACCAAGCCCGCTTCATGAAGTATCTTGAAGATCGCGGAATCCAGTCGACCGCGGGGCGAAAAACCTGGTGCTACTGTGGCGATGGCGAAATGGATGAGCCTGAATCGCTGGGCGCCATCGGTCTTGCAGGGCGTGAGAAGCTCGACAACCTCGTGTTCGTTATCAACTGCAACTTGCAGCGTCTTGATGGCCCGGTTCGGGGTGATGGCAAGATTATTCAGGAACTGGAGGCTAATTTCCGGGGCGCTGGCTGGAATGTGATCAAGGTCGTTTGGGGGTCTTATTGGGATCCCTTATTAGCGAAGGATACCAAGGGACTTCTCAGGAAACGGATGGAAGAGGCCGTGGATGGGGAATACCAGGCGTATAAGGCCAAAGGCGGCGCTTACACGCGGGAGCACTTCTTTGGTAAGTATCCTGAACTGAAGGACATGGTCGCCAACATGTCCGATGACGACATTTGGCGGCTGAATCGGGGTGGCCACGATGCCCACAAGGTCTATGCCGCCTATCATGCGGCCTCGAACCATGCGGGCCAGCCGACCGTCATTCTTGCCAAAACGGTCAAGGGTTATGGGATGGGGCCTGTCGGTGAGGGCCGGATGTCGACGCATCAGCAGAAAAAGCTCGATGACGCATCGATCAGGGCTTTCCGCGATCGTTTTAAGATCCCCCTGGCCGATGACCAGTTGGCGGATGTGCCTTACTATCGGCCCGCGGACGACAGCCCTGAAATGCAGTACATGCAGGAGCGCCGCAAGGCCCTTGGGGGGCCTTTGCCTCAGCGGCGCCGCGATTCACCGCACCTCCAGGTTCCCGATCTCCCGCTTTTCGAGAGCATGCTGAAGAGCACCGAAGATCGTGACATGTCGACCACGATGGCGTTTGTCAGGATTTTGACCCTGCTGTTGAGAGACAACAAGATCGGACGTTATGTGGTGCCGATTGTTCCTGATGAAGCACGGACCTTTGGTATGGATAGTCTGTTTCGGCAGTACCGAATCTATTCATCGGTCGGCCAGCTCTATGAGCCTGAAGATTCCGATAGCGTGATGTACTACCGGGAGGACAAGACCGGGCAGATTCTCGAAGAGGGGATCAACGAGTCTGGCGCGATGTGTTCTTGGATTGCGGCGGGTACCGCCTACAGCAATCACAATGTGCAGATGATCCCGTTCTATATCTACTATTCGATGTTTGGCTTCCAGCGGGTCGGTGATCTCATGTGGGCCGCCGGCGATATGCGGGCCAAAGGTTTCCTTTTAGGCGGCACCGCGGGCAGGACGACCTTGGCCGGTGAAGGCCTCCAACACCAAGATGGTCACAGTCTCCTCGCGATGTCAGCGATCCCTAACTGTGTCGCCTATGATCCCTGCTATGCCTACGAATTGGCCGTTATCATTCAAGATGGCCTGAGGCGGATGTATCAGGATGGCGATCAGGTCTTTTATTATCTGACCGTCATGAACGAGAATTACGCCCATCCCGCGATGCCAGAAGGCTCGCGCGAAGGCATCGTGAAGGGGATGTACAAGATCAAAGATGCGGGTAAAAATGCCAAGATTCAGCTCCTTGGGAGCGGCACCATTTTGAGAGAAACCTTGGCGGCGGCCGAGGTCCTCAAGACCCAGTTCAAGATCGATGCCGATGTCTGGAGTGTGACCAGCTTCAATGAGCTCCGGCGTGACGGCCTTGATGCGGAGCGCTGGAATCTCTTACATCCTTCAAAGCCCCGGCGTATCAGCTATGTGGAGGAGCAACTGACAGGGACCAAGGGTCCGATCGTTGCGGCCTCTGACTACATGCGACTGGTCGCCGATCAGATCAGGCCTTTTGTGCCGAGAAGTTATTCGGTCTTGGGAACCGATGGGTTTGGTCGCAGCGACCGTCGCTCCGAGCTTCGTAGGTTCTTTGAGGTGGATCGCAATTACATCACTCTGGCGGCTTTAAAGTCGCTGGCCGATCAGGGCGACATTCCGGTCAAGGTGGTCACCGACGCCATCAAGACGCTGGGCATTGATCCTGAAAAACCCAATCCGCTGACTGTCTGAGGATTTCCCATGGCTGCCGTTCTCAAAGAAGTTCATGTTCCAGATATTGGTGATTACAAAGATATTGAAGTCATCGAGGTGCTGGTCAAGCCGGGTGATGTTGTTCAGCCTGAAGATTCACTGATAACCCTCGAAAGTGATAAGGCCGCCATGGAAGTGCCTTCTCCGGTCGGTGGGACAGTGTCTAGCCTCAACATCAAGCCAGGGGATCGGGTCAGCAAAGGATCCCTCATCCTGTTGCTTGAAACCGCCACCGAGACGGTCCCAGCCGCAGCGCCGGTGGAAGCGCCCAAAGCGGTGGCAGCCCCGTCCATTGAGCCAATCGCTCCGCCGCTAGCCCTGGTCGTTCCGGTGACCGCTCCTTCGGTCCCTCGTCTTGAGAATGTCACGGTTCCTGATATTGGCGATTTCAAGGACATCGAAGTCATTGAGGTCTTAGTCAAGCCGGGTGACGTGGTCGCTCTTGATGATTCCTTGATTACCCTTGAAAGTGACAAGTCAGCAATGGAGGTTCCTTCCCCTTTAGCGGGGGTTGTGAAGGAGATTACGCTGAAGCCTGGAGATCGGGTGAGTAAAGGCGCGTTGGTCTTGGTGATGGAGGTTCAGAGCGCGCAGGGGGTGCCGGCTGCTGTTCCTGAAATGGCCCCGTCGGTGGCTGTGATCGCCCCACTGGCCCCTGCGCCCCCGCTAGCGATCGCGCCTCCGGTCTTGTCTTCCTCCGAGAACGGGGTTCCCCCCCACGCAACGCCCGCCATTCGTAAATTCGCCCGTGAATTAGGTGTCGATCTTCATGAGGTCAAAGGCACTGGGCCCAAAGCGCGGATTTCACGTGAGGATGTCCAGGGCTATGTCAAAGCCAGTCTCGCGGGCGCTGCTGCTAAGTCCTCTGGCGGCGGCCTCGGGTTTGGTCTCCCTCCGGCGCCCCTGGTCGATTTTAGCCGGTTTGGCGCGGTCAACGCAGTGCCCCTTTCAAGGATCCAGAAGCTCTCAGGCCCCAACCTCCATCGTAATTGGCTCTCGATCCCGCATATTACTCAGTACGATGAGGCGGATATCACCGACCTTGAAGCCTTCAGGGTTTCTCTTAAAAGTGAATCTGAGAAGCGCGGCATCAAACTCTCGTTTTTACCGTTTGTCATGAAGGCGCTTGCGGCGAGTTTGAAAGCCCATCCCACCTTTAATGCCTCCTTGGATCCCTCTTTGGAGACGCTGATCCTCAAGCACTACGTTCATATTGGGGTGGCCGTCGATACCCCTGAAGGGCTGGTCGTTCCCGTGGTTCGGGATGTCGATCAGAAGAGCGTCTTTGAGATCGCTCAAGAGTTGATGGATTTGAGTCAAAAGGCACGCAATAAGAAGCTTCGGGGTGCTGATCTTGAAGGGGGCTGTTTTACCATCTCAAGTCTTGGGGGGATCGGCGGAACCGCCTTTACGCCGATCATCAATGCACCCGAAGTCGCTATTCTGGGGCTTTCCAAAAGCCAAATGAAGCCCGTCTATCAAGAGGGTCAGTTTGTGCCGCGATTGATGCTGCCATTGTCCTTATCCTATGACCATCGCGTGATCGATGGAGCCTCAGCGGCCCGCTTCATTGTTCATCTGAGCAGCACACTGGCGGATCTTCGGCGCGTTCTGCTCTAAATTCTGAGCGCTCCTCAGCCTCATCACTATCAAGGTATTTCAGCATGAGTGATCCTTTGTCTTTCCACGCCGAGGTTTTGGTCCTTGGCGGCGGTCCAGGAGGCTACACGGCGGCCTTTCGTGCGGCTGATCTTGGTCAGAAAGTCATTCTCGTTGAGCGTTATCCGACCCTGGGTGGGGTTTGTCTTAATGTTGGCTGTATCCCCTCGAAAGCACTCCTCCACACGGCGCAGGTCATTCACGAGACCCAAGAAAGTGAGCACACTGGCGTCCATTTCGAGCCACCGACGATTGATCTAGATAAGGTCAGGGGTCACAAGAATAAGGTTGTTAAGACGCTCACCATGGGGCTTGCCAGTATGGCGAAGCAGCGGGGTGTCGAGGTGATTCAGGGCGTCGGGCAATTTAGCTCTGACAAGAGCTTGACGGTGACTGGGGCCGAGGGATCAAAAGAAATTCGCTTCGACACCGCCATCATCGCGGTGGGATCGCAACCGGTGAAAATCCCCGGTTTTCCCCATGATGATCCAAGGCTCATTGATTCCACCGGAGCCCTCGAATTGGCCGATATCCCTAGTCGCCTTCTGATTGTGGGCGGGGGGATCATTGGCCTTGAGATGGCCACGGTTTACCATGCCCTTGGATCGTCCATCACCGTCGTTGAGTGGATGAATCAACTGATCCCTGGCTGTGATGCCGACTTGGTAAAGCCGCTTCATCAAAGGATGATGAAATGGTGTGACAAGATTCACTTGAAGACCAAGGTGACCCGAATCGAATCCAAAAAGGAAGGCCTTGAAGTCTTCTTTGAAGGTGACGATGTGCCTGCCTCCCTGTTATTCGACAAGGTGCTGGTAGCGGTAGGTCGACGGCCCAATGGATTGACGATTGCGGCAGAGAAAGCCGGCGTGAGGGTCGATGAGCGGGGTTTTATCCCGGTCGATAACACCCAACGAACCAATGTTCCTCATATCTTTGCGATCGGCGACGTGGTGGGTAACCCCATGTTGGCCCATAAGGCAACCCATGAGGCTAAAGTGGCCGCCGAAGTGGTTGCGGGTCATAAGTCGGCCTTTCAGGCGTTGACGATCCCATCGGTCGCCTACACCGATCCTGAGCTTGCTTGGATGGGTCTTAATGAGACACGGGCGAAGGCGGAGGGAATTCCCTATGAGGTCGCGACGTTCCCTTGGGCCGCCAGTGGGCGTGCGCTTGGGATGGGGCGCCGCGAAGGTTTGACCAAGATTCTGGTCGATAAAGAATCAAAGCGCATCCTTGGGGCGGGCATGGTGGGTCCGAACGCTGGTGAATTGATTGGTGAAGCGGTCCTCGCTCTAGAAATGGGGGCGGACATGGAAGATATTTCTCTCACGATTCATCCCCATCCGACGCTTTCAGAAACCTTCCCATTAGCCGCTGAAATGATTGAAGGGTCCATTACGGATCTTTATATCAAGAAATAATGCTGCTCTTTTTTGCCTGATACGGCAACACTCTATGTTGAGGTTAACTGAAAACTGACCCTGCTCAGATGTGAATGATAGTCGGACTGTAAAGTTGAACAAAAGCGTCGTGTGTCATTAGACGGAGTGGCTCCACTAATGCTTGCGCAACGATCATTCTGTCAAATGGATCGTGATGATGGTGCGGGAGGTCGGATACGGCGATCGCGTGCTCTGGCGCAATGCTGAGGATGCGATATCCGGACGTTTGAAAATATCCCAGCGCATCCTGACCCGTTATTGGCATATCCCCTCGATCCAGCGAGTGTTTGATGCTGATTTCCCAAAGGCTTGCAACGCTCACGTAGACGGTCGTTCGGTCTGCCGTGATGAGTTTCCTTGTATCTGAAGATAATCGTGGGCTATCAGTAATGGCCCACAAAGCAACATGGGTATCCAGCAGAAGATTCAATGGTCCTCCCCTAAAAACAACCGGGCCACTTCGTCATTATGCGCATCGATATCGTCGGGCACGACGAAAAGACCTTTGGCGACACCCATCCTATGGTCAGTAGACACCGAATCCAGAGGAACCAGTTTCGCAGCCGGTTTCCCGTTTCTAGCGATCACGATTTCTGTTTCCCGCCCCTGTTCAATCGCATCGACCAGGCGAGATAAAGATGTTTTGGCTTCAAGCATATTGACTGTGGTCATAAGAACCTCAAAATAGAAGGGTATGATATCTGGCTAAGTCTAGTCTAGTCTAGTCTAGTCAGTGGATAAATATATTCTAAATTGACGTCCGCCCCGCCCTAAAAACTGGGGATTCCTTCTGCTGGATGGGATGGTATCCTTCAGTGATCCTCGTCGGCATGACGGTTTGAGCAGATTGTCCAAATGTGCGATGTAACCCATGACGATTGAGAACAAAATTTTACCCAGAATGCGCGAAAAGCCCCGCCCTTCAGGACGGGGATGGATAGTGCAGACGGCGTTAGCCGTCCCCTCTTAGGCCACCGCCTGTTTGAGCAAAGTCTCAACCAGATTCGACAGGCTTCGATTCTCATCCTCTGCTCTCTTCTTGAGCAAAGCCAGAAGGGCTTCATCTATCCGAACATTCAACGCGAACTTTGCCACCTTTCCTCCCGTAATAGTTTGTAATACAATGTAGCCATTAACACTTCATAATCATACATTAAAACGCTATGAGTGAGGGTGCGAGACAAGCACTCTGCCTTGTTGCGTCAATGGGCCTTTGAAGTGAATCAGGTCTGGAATGAGGCCAACAGCCGTTCGGCTGAGCTTTCTTGGGTTCCAATCCCCGGCTTCGGTTGGATGAACCTCGGAACATCCGCTTTCGACCTTCAGAAAGACCTCAAAGACTTCAGCAAGGAAAGAGCCCCGAGTCTGCATAGCCATTCTGTGCAGGAAGTCATCGCCGTTCACGCCAAGAGCCGGAAGCAGTTCAAGACCAACAAGCTCAAGTGGCGCTGCTCTGGTGGAGCCAAAAGAGCTTTGGGGTGGGTTCCCTTTAAGGTCGGCTCTGCGGTTTGGAAGGATGGCCAGGTTCGATTCAACGGGCATTTCTTCAAGGTCTGGGACAGCTACGGCCCGAGCCAATACAAGTTCCGCTCCGGCTCTTTCTCTGAGGATTCCCGTGGGCGCTGGTATTTCAATGTCGTCATCGAAAGTCCTTTAGAGCAAACCAAAAACGCCTCAGCAATCGGGATTGATTTGGGCTTGAAGGACTACGCGACTTGCTCGAATGGCGTCAAGCTCGAAGCCAAGCAGCAATACCGCCAGATGGAAGTAAAGCTCGGTATCGCTCAGAGAGCGGGAAACAAAAAGCAAGTCAAAACCATCCACGCGAAGATTAAGAATCGTCGCAAGGACGCACTACACAAATTTAGCCGTGAGTTAGTCAACAACCACGGTACAATCGTCATTGGCAACGTTAGCAGTTCCAAGCTGGCAAAGACCAAGATGGCTAAGTCCGTCTTGGATGCGGGTTGGTTCATGCTCAAGACTCAACTTTCGTATAAAGCCAAAGGGCAGGGAGTTTTGTTTGTAGAGGTCGATGAGGCGTACAGCACCCAAGCCTGTTCGTGCTGCGGGAGTATTCCTGCAAGTAGTCCGAAAGGTAGGACAGGACTTGGAGTAAGAGAGTGGGTTTGCTCGGACTGTGGAGCAGAGCACGACCGCGATATCAACGCGGCTTGCAATATACTCAATCTCGGCTTGGGATACCAAGCTCCGGTAGACGGAATCCCCGCACTTTAGGGCGGGGAGGTATCAAAAACTTCTCTTCCATAGGTGTGACAATGAAAGCGCTGATCATCCTTCTTTCTGGTTTATTTGGGCCATGTATATCTCATGTTGCTTTTGCTCAAATCGCTGAACCCATTGAAGCAAAAAGTCAACAGCCAAGGGTCCTCGCGCCGCAGTCGACAGAAAAGCCTATGGGTCAGTCATCAGCTCCAGATGGACCATGTAGCGTCAATACATTAAGAGGCACTTACATTTTCAACTTCGAAGGATCGATCGATTCTGGGTCCACGCAAGTTCGACAAAGTGGTGTTGAGGCTTTTGATGGAAAAGGACATATTACGAGCAAGGTGACCACTAAGAGAGGCAGCCTTGCCACCCAGTCTATGGAAACATATTCGGTGACCTATACCATTAACCCCGACTGCAGTGGGAAGCTTTCCGATGGAAATGGACCGTATGCGGATATTTTTGTTGACCCTGCTGGTAGCTCATTCCATTACATTTTCACACGCCCTTCCTATCTGATTGCCGGAGAAACAAAAAGGACATCGAAGCGTATCCTTTCTTTAGCGCCATAGAGGGCTTCAGTTTGTCCTTAGGATCGCATGCCAGCGCTTTTGCTGAACCCAGATTCCTAAGTCCAAGGATAGAATCCAAAAAGTGAAGGAGGGTCTTGTAGGATCAAGGGTTTGGGTCCCGGCAGTCTTTTTGTGTGGTGGAATATCGTTCAGCGAAGAGGGGCGCTATCCGGGGGGAGGTGCATGAGGATCTGGGTCTTGTTAAAGTCTTGGTCGTTCGTCTGGATCTGAGTCCATAGTGGTTGAGGAGTCCCTCGTGTTCAGACGGGGTCTCTGGTGGGGTAGGGCTTGATGATCTAGATGCCTTAAAAGCATCTATCCTCATAGGGCCTTAAAGCCCCGCCTCCTCGCTGATCGCGTTCATGGCGTTCCATCGCAGCCTGTTACGTACCGAACTATCTGAGACTATCCCAGCCATTTGATTCCGGGATCTTCAAGGGTGTTTTCCGCCACCCTCCCTTAACTATCGCGAGACAACGACAGGCATAAGAAAGGCTGGTGCTCCTCTGTTATCGTTGGACTTATCACAGATCCACCATATCAAGACCAGCCCAGCCTATGTCCCGGATTGCCCTCCAGATCGTCAATGTCAAGAGAGGGAAACGCGCGCATCCTGTAAAGCTATGCACACAGAAAAGGCTGCTTTTGGTCGGCAACACAAGTTCGACCCAAAGCAAACCTTGCAATCAATCCTGATCATTCACACGAATCAATAACCCTGAAACAAAAAATCCAGTGCATCCATAATCTGTACCCGCATATCTGCAAGCGAGGTCACTGGGGATTTCAGCACTCGCTTTGGGACGGCACCCATCTTTGGCGTTTCCAGAAGGAACTTTTGTCCTGAAATAGTCAGAACCGGGGTTAATCGTGTGGGCAACTGTACATTCGGGAAATCTTCGACGTTGCGTAACGGAACCACCATGCGGCTATCCAAACCATCAAGCAAGTCAGTCTGGACATCAATCAGATAGGGCGTGGTGCCTGCGTGTTTTCCGGGATTTTTATAGACATCAAAGCGCGCCATCAAAAGCTACTCCATTCATCCAGTGGCAAGCCTTCGGCTTCAACTGTTGCGTTGTAAGCGGCAATGAAATCGGCGTGTTCCTCACGCCAACGACGTGCCTGCTCGCGTTGCACAACCTCGCGCAAGTGGGCGTCACATACTTGGGAGATGTTGATATCCAGGGCTTTAGCGGCGGTGAGAACATCAGTGCTGAGGGTTAGGTTGGCCGCACGCTTGCCTGAAGCATTTGAACGGGTATGCGTATCGTATTGATTTGAAGCCATTACATTCTCCATGCGCACATATGTATGCGCACATCATAGCCCGCATCGTAGGCAGAGTCTAATATCAACAGCTACGGCTCATGGCCGAGTGAACCGCCTCAGCTTCCGATTCGACCTCGGGCAAGACTTCGCCGGTGATGATCTGGATTGTGAGTACGGCCAGAAACTTTGATGGGGTTTTTAGACTCTCTCGCGGTCCAGCAAAATCAAGCCCTCCACAGTCTCGTATATTCGGTTAAAAAGGATGGAAGAACCCTGTTGCATGTAACTTGTTCTGCGCCTACAATGTTTCATGTAACTATACTTCGGATTCCCTCATGAGAACCACGCCCGTGAACGCCCGCGTTCAAAAACACCGCGACGCCCTCCGTATGGCAGGACTTCGCCCTATACAAATCTGGGTCCCCGATACACGACGTCCGGATTTCGCCGAAGAGTGCCGTCGCCAGTGCCTTCTTGTGGCTCTGGCTGATCAAGCCGATGCGGTCATGCAAACGTTCATGGATGAGGCGCTATCAGATCTGGATGGCTGGACAGAATGACCCGCGGCGACCTGGTGACCATCGCCATGCAAGGTGATTTTGGCAAACCCCGCCCAGCCTTGGTCATTCAAGCCAATGTCTTTAATGAACACGTGAGTGTGACTGTTCTACCCATTACCAGCACGCTGGTTGCCGCCCCCCTGTTGCGCGTTACGTTCAAACCCAGCGCAGAGAACGGGTTGCTAAAGCCATCACAGGTGATGGTGGACAAAACTATGACGATCAAACGCGACAAAGTCGGGGCTTCATTCGGGCGTATCGAAGCGGATGTGTTAGTCGAGGTTGAGAGATGCCTCGCTGTATTTCTTGGAATCGCAAAATAATGTCCGCCAGAGGGTCTATCGCGCTCACCATATAAAACAGAGCGTTAGGCGTAAATGTCTAGCCCTTTCTAGTGTCTTAAGAGTCCATGGGGAGCATAAGCTTCATGTATGAGGGCATCGTCGGTATACGAACCGAATGCTTATAGCCGTGCACGACTTCCCACAACTCTGATGGCCCAGCCAGAAAGCTCCCCGTCTTGATCCGCGGTACCCAGCCCCCCCGTTGTTGCTTGGGACTCTCCAGAAATACATAAACTGTGTTACCGACCCTCACCGAGCAGTTTTTTGCTGGATCTCCCAGTGCCCAAGACCCCGCATATCCGTTCACGAGGTTTGATCAGGCGGCCTTTTTTTCGATCTGATGCGGGGCCGGTATTGAGTGGATGTCATCGATGGGCAACCTGATGGTCACGGCTTCTCCTCTTTCAAGCCGCGTGAGGCATGAACCCTATAAAAGGCCAGTTGCGGGGTGCAGAGCACCCAAAGCCATGTATCCCTTTGTGGTCGCAAATTCAGACGATAACAGTCTTCGATCTGTGGATGCTGAGGGCTCGTAACTGTTCGCCGAAATCTGCACTTATCTATGAAAATATCAGCTTTTCTCCTGAACCTTCAGCCATTGAATGATGGCCTCGCGGACCATCTCGGAGACTTTTCGCCCTTGGGCCACAGCCTTCATCCGCTCGATGAGTTCGACAGGCAAGTAAATGCCGGTCCGCTTGCTTTCAGTCATTGTTATGTATAATGAGTGTCAATAAAGGCCCTATTGTATTGATGCCCGCAGCCGAAGTCGAACCCACGATGCTTCGCGTTCACAAGATCAAGCTGGATCCTAACCAGGAACAGGAAGTCTATTTCCGTAAGGCTTGTGGTGTGGCACGTCACGCCTATAACTGGGCCTTGGCGACATGGAAGCGTCAGTATGAGGCGGGTGAGAAGCCCAACGAGGCGAATCTAAGGAAGCAATACAACGCCATCAAGCCCGTCGAATTCCCGTGGGCATTAGAAGTCACCAAATGCGCCCCGCAGCAAGCCATCAAAAATGCTGGAACCGCCTACAAGAACTTCTTTGACCGCCTCAAGAAAGGCAAGAAAGGCCGGGATGTTGGCTATCCCACGTTCAAGAAGAAAGGACTTCGAGATTCCTTCCGAGCAGACAATGGTCCCGCGAGGAAAGGCGCAAATGCCGTGCCGACCGATGGCAAGAAGATCAAGCTCCCCATCATTGGTTGGATTCGTCTGCGCGAGGCGGTTCGTTTCTCTGGAACGATTCAATCCACCACCGTCAGCCTTATGGCTGATGGTTGGTACATCTCCGTGCTGGTCGAAACGCAGGACGTTCTTCAAGCCAAAAAAAACCATGGCGTGGTCGGCATCGACCTTGGCCTGAAGACATTGGCCACCCTCTCAACGGGCGAATGTGTAAAAGGCCCGAAAGCCCATCGTGCGTTAGGAAAACGCCTTCGTCGCCTTAACCAATCGCTGTCCAGAAAGACCCAAGGCAGCGCAAACTTTCGGAAAGCGAAAGCCAAACTTTCCAAGCTTCACAAAAGGATTGCTGATATTCGGCAGGATGCCGTCCATAAGCTCAGTCATCGCATAGCGACTGAATTCAGCGTCATCGGTATCGAAGACCTTCACGTTAGAGGAATGAGTCGCAATGGCAACCTCGCACGTTCGGTCGGTGATGCTGGTATGCGGATGTTCAGAACGCAGATTGAATACAAGACCTCAATGACCGGAGCGTTTGTGTATGTTCATCCGCGCTTCGCACCTAGCTCAAAAGTCTGCTCTGGATGTGGTCAGTTGCACGATATGCCGCTAGGCAAAGACACCTTGTCCTGTGATTGCGGATTGGTGATGGATCGAGACCTCAATGCGTCTTTGATCCTCGAATATGCCGCAAGCTCTGCGGTGTCAGCCTGTGGAGAGAATGGCTCTGGCGCTGCCTTGGCAGCGTGAAACCATCCTCGATGAAGCAGGAAGAAAATATCAGATTAGAGAGATTTAATCAGACATTTCAGAGCGGAAGCGTGACGCTACTCAATCTCACTGGACCACTCGAAAGGCCAGAAGGAATGGCAAGAGACCGTGCCGGCAACCTTTATGTGGCTTGCATGAACTCTGGAACGATCAAGCGTGTCGATTCGGCAGGTGGTGTAACAACGTTCGCCAGCGGTCTTGATAGCCCCGTTGGAATTACCTTTGACAAAAGCGGTAACCTCTATGTGGCCAACTACATTGAAAAAGGCTGGATTGCGGCCATTGCTCCGAGCGGCAAGGTATCTGCCCTGATCCCCCCGGAGGCGGGTCTGACCTTTCCAATAGGGGTCGTTATATCACCCGATAAGTCATTGCTGGTCAGTGTTGTCGGAACGGGGTCGATCGCCCGCGTGGACCCAAATCTTGGGATCGTTAAAAACGCATCATGGATTTCTGGTCTCAATGGCCCCAGAACCATGGCATTTGATGCCGCGCAACGTCTTTGCGTTGCCATCAGTGTAGATAACACCCTGAGGCGTTATTCCCTCCAGGGGGTACCTATTCCTCTCAATCTCCAAGGTGCTGGTCTGGTGAGACCCTTTGGTCTCGCCTTTGATGCCAAAGGGACGTCGGTTTTATCTCTGCCTTTGCAACCGGCTTACCTAATCCAGGCGGCATCGTCTTCAACGGGTGATTGATTGCGATGTGCTTATTGTTGGTGGCGGACCTTCGGGTTCTGCTGCCGCAATGTGTCTCCTTAGAGAGGGCTTTGACGTTGCTCTCATGACTCGAAGACCCTCACATAGATTGTGGGCGGGAGAGAGTCTGCCGCCGGGTAAAGGCGAACTTATAAATTCAATATTCGGAGAGGCCATTTTAGACGCCCCTCACCACGTCAAAGCCTATGGAACTCGATCATGTTGGGGCTCTGACGACTGGGTCGAGACTGATTTCTTGGCTAATCCACTGGGCCATGGCTTGATTCTAGATCGATCAGTCTTCGATCATGATATTAGGCAAGAGGTCCTAGCGGCTGGCGGCAGACTTATTCAAGATCAGAGTATCCGTTCGCTCAGAAGGCATTTATTGTCTTGGGACGTCACCACAACAAGCCGTGCCAAGATAAGGTGTCGATGGATAGTTGATGCAACGGGGAGAAGTGGGTCTGTCCTTCGGCGCCTCGGTATTAAAC
>Ga0114962_10000797_pt1 | contig 27509 bp, 16 predicted proteins | sample C_130820_MF_Meta_FD_87017 | JGI IMG/M metagenome (GOLD analysis project Ga0114962, IMG submission 87017) | Freshwater microbial communities from Lake Croche, Canada to study carbon cycling - C_130820_MF_MetaG | ecosystem: Environmental > Aquatic > Freshwater > Lake | place: Lake Croche, Canada...
CCGGACAAGCCATTGTTGAACGTCGGCGCGGTCGCCAGCCAACCGCTGGTCTCAGGCAGATCCAGCAGCGTCACCGGGCCGCTTAGCGGCGTCGCCCCGGCAGGATAACGCGCCCGGATCGCATGATCAAAAAAGGTAAAGAACACGCCGTCCACATTGCCCTCGGCATGACCGGTATTCCACTCAAAGGCGTCGGCCCACAGCGCTCCCGAGCGGCGGTTGCTCTCAAAGAGGTGGGTGATGCCATCGCGGTTTATCTGACCATCCAATTGACCCGCCACGAGAATAGCGGGTGTTTTGAGCGAGGCCGCCGACGAAGGGGCCAAATAGTTCGATCCCTTATTGGCGATAAAGGCAATCACTCGCTCCGGGATTTTGGTATTGATTCCGTTTGCGATCTGCCCGCCACCCGACCACCCGGCGAGAATAAACGGCAGATTCGCGACTTCAGGATGACCACTGGCGGTCGCATACCACGCGAGATCCCCCAGGAGAACCGGCACTTCCGCATTCACCACAGCATCTGAATTATAACAAATGTAACCATGAGTGCCCATCAAGGCAAAGCCATGCGCTCTTGCAAATGCCTGCCAATCCAGCTCGGCGGTCCTTCCGCGCTGATCTCCGTTGGCACCGTTAGCGAGAACCATAACGCCTCTGATGACCGTCACATCATTTGGAATCCACAAACGGGTGTCGTGGACATACGTGGCAAAAGACGGCGTCGGCACCGACGTCGACGGAGCGTCATAATACGTCCCCTGGGCGCGGGCCATTCCGCCGAAAAACATGGATGCCAGGGCAATCAGCCCGATGATGATCGATAGGGTATAACGTGACTTCATACTTGGCGGGAATTTTCTTTTCGGGGATTGGAAGTGTCTCTTTCCTCTGGTCTCTTTACGGCGACCCCATCACCTTGAGGCGGGCGAATTTCTTGACCGGGCCGGATGGAAACGTGTAGATCACGCTGTTACCGGAGAGTATCACTCCGCCGCCAGTGGCCGGTTCGTCCGTCCAAGTGCCGGTCAGCGTGGTGGTGGATTGCACCACATAATCGCTGCCATACACGCCGCTGTATCCGGCAGCCGCCTTGGTCCAGGTGACGCTGCGCGTGCCCGCCGTGTTAACCACAGCGGGCAGGGTGGTGAAGCCGGTGGTGTTGGTGTTGCCGCCCAGGAAATATTCAATTCCGTTAGGCACACCGTCACGGTCGTGGTCCTGTGCCATCGTCTGGCCGGTGGCACCGTTGGTGGCGACCCAACTGGCGAAGGATGCCGTGATAATGAAATTGCCCGCAGGTTGGGCGGTGAGCGTGTTGTAGTTTGTGGTGTCATTCGGCACAAAGTCGGCCGCCACCACGTAGGTGCCTAGGGCAGTCTGGGTGGCCGCGCCGCCAGTTAGAATGCTTTGCAGCGCGCCCGGCACCGAGCTGATCGTAATACCCACGGTGGCCGACTTGGCTGTGCCGTCATAGGCCGTTGGCGAGTTGCTCACTGCCAGCGTCGCGGTTGGGGTGGCTTTGCCGATCCTGAAGGCAGCGGCCGTGGAGGAGGCCGCGTTGTAGTTGCTGTCGGTCACTACCGTCGCGGTGGCCGTGTAGGTACCGGCGTTCGTCGGCTGGATGGCGCTGGCCGAGTAGGTCGTGCTGCCGGTGCCCACGTAGCTGTAGGTCACGGCGCCGGTTGAGCCGGTTGCGGTGGCACCACTGTTCGGTCCCTGCGGCGAACCGGTATAGGTATAGGCTCCAACCGTCGGTGCGGTCACGCTTGAACCGGCCTTGTTGATCACTCCGGTGGCCGTCCCGGTGGCAAGGCTGTAATTGGCGGCCAATCCGCCGTTGGTTCCGTTCGCCAGCGTGTAGGTGACCACGTTCCCAGTGTAGGTGCCTGCGTTGGCGCTTGAATAGTTGGCCGCCATGCCCGTCGCGGTCACGGTTTCAGATCCGACAAAGCCGGAGAGCGTCCCCACGGTGACCGCGCCGGCGGTGGCCGTGCCATTGTAATTCTTGGCCGCGATCGTTGGTGCGGTGATCGATAGCGCCTTCCGGTTGATTGTGTTGGTGATGGCCTGAGGGGTGTCGGACGTGCGGCTGACATTGCTGAGATTATCCACCCATGGTCTGCCGCTCACAGGTTTGAATACAATGCTGAGATTGCCAGCATTGGTGATGGGGGTCGTAAACATGTAACTCTGCCAGGTGTCTGGAGCCTGCAAGGTCGTATCAATGACGGGGCTGGTGTATTCGGTTGTGCCGACCTTGAATGTGGCTGTGAATTTCCCACCGCCATTCAATTTATCCCTGCCACCGGAGAATGTCATCGACAGGGTGTTTCCCGCTTGGACGGTGGTGCTCAGGTCTTGAGTGACCGAGACGAGCCACGACTCCAAGTTTAGGGCGTAAAGGCCAGCTGCAGCGGCGGTAAATGTGTTGAACTGATTCACCTGTAGCACTTCATACCCCTGAGGGCTGATGCCGCCCACCCAAGGGCTACCCAGAGACCACCAATAAGTCGCATTATTAAGGGCGCCGCGCGTCTCGAAGCTCCCGTTCGTGACGGTGATGGTTGAGGTCGTCGTGCCGATGCTGTTGTAGTTGGCGCTGGGCGTAAAGAACCACGAGTCGGAAGCATAGGTCCCGGCGGTTGTGTGCGTCGTATTCAGGGTGACCGTGCCGACCGTCGCGCCCGTTTCGCCGTTTACGCCTGTGATGGACGTCACCGTCGCCGTTTGCGGGTTGCCGTCATAGGGCACCGTGTAGGGCGTCACCACCACGGTCGCCGTCGCCTTGGCGAGGGTGCTGGAGGCGGTGGCGAGGGTTTGAGAGCTGGCTCCGCCACCGGAAACGGTGATGTTGCCGGTGTAACCCACCCCACCATTGACTGCAGTGGTGGCCGCTAGGCGCGCATACACCTGGGTGCTGGCCAGCGTGCCGCTGGCAGTGATTGACAGGCTGGTGGTGTAGCCCGAGCCACTGCTGAGGGATACTTCATAACCTGCCGGCGGCGTAACCGTCAAATTGCCCGCGAGCCCAGTGCCGGAAACACGGAAGCTCGTCGGCGTGACCGAGGCCGTGCCATAGGTGGTATTCACCGCGCCCAACGTATCCGCTAAGGTGATAACCGGCGACGGAGCACTCACACTGTTGCCGCTGGCGGCAGTGGGCACATTCACCGAAGTGGCAGCGCTGCTGGAAAGCACGATATTCTGGGAATTGTAAGTGCCGACCGGGGCGGTGGCGGCGAGGCGCACATAGACGGTGGTGGAGCCGATCGTGCCGGCAGAGCCGACGGTGGTGGTGCTGCCATAGCCACTGCCGGAGGCCTGGGAAACTTCAAAGCCAGTGGGCGCGGTCACCAGAATCCCGGCCGTCATCGTGGTGCCGGCAACCGTGAAGCTTACCGGGCTGGAAGCCATGCCATAGGTACTGGTCAAGGCGGAGAGCGTGCCCGAGGTGGTGATGGTCGGCGTGCCGCCGGGAGGATTCGTGGTCACGATGAGAGTTCCTGTGCCGGTGAAGTTGGTGCTGGCGATCGTGCCATTCGTGCCCGTGGCGCTGTAACTTCCCGCGGCTTGTTGCGTCGTGCCGAAAAACAAAGTGCCCACGGTCACCGCATTGTTGAGACTCACCTTGCCGCCGTCGATGATGAGCCTGCCGGTATCCGCAAGGGAACTGCCACTGACCGTCAACTCGCCTCCACTAACTTTGGTATCACCGGTGTAAGTGTTGGCGCCGGTGAGCGTGAGGGTGCCGCTGCCGACTTTGGTCAGACCGCCGCCCGCATTGGCGGCGAAGGTGGCACTGGCAAAATTCAAGACGGCCGCGGTGCCGCCGCTGGGCAGCCCGCCGCTAAGCGTGGCAGCGGTGAGTGCCGTGTAACCCCTGCCCGGACAGGTAATCGTAATGCTGCCAATCTTGTAAGTCCCGTTGCCGGTGGCGTCGTCAACCATGTTGGCCACGGCTGTCGCGCCCATTCCGTCGCCTGTTAGAGCGACATACGGCGCGCCAATGTATCCAGAACCCGCGGAGGTCACCGGAATCGTGGTCACGCCGTTGCCCGCAGGGGCCTGCAGTGCCTGGGAAATTGTCACGGCGTTGGTTTGGGTGTCGATGGTCGCAGCGCCGGGATACACGTAGGCTGATCCGGTGCCTGAGAAGAGCGCACCGGCCAGACCGGCCTTCAAGGTTCCGCCGTTGAAATTAATCGTCCCCGTCGCGTTGTTCGTAACTGTGGAGTTGTTGAGCGTGAGCGTGCCGCCGTTGAGATTGACGGTGGCAGTGGTGCCGCTGGCCGCGCCAACCGTCAGGCCGGCGTTCACCGTGAGTGCCGCGCTGCCGGCCACGGTCAGCGTGGCAATGCCGATGTTCGTGGGGGCGACGTTCATGACGGTACTGCTGGTGAATGTGCCGCCGCTGAGGTAAACGACGCCGATATTGGTACCTCCAGTACCAGCGGAGCCAACTTCGATTGATGAACTACTAACGGTATTGGAGTAAGTGCCACCCGTCTGATACCACAAGCCCGTGCCGCCATACTGTCCGATTCGCGTTCGCTGCTGGGTCCCGCTGAGCATGCCGCCGGTGATATTCAGGAAGCCGTAGGTGGGGGAATTGGCTCCGACTCCGCCAATGTGAAGATTGAAGCCGGTGGTGGTTGTGATGGCACCGCTGTTGAGATAAATGGCACCGAGGTTGCCTGCAGCGCCGCCAGCTACAAGCCCACCCGTGTTATTGCCGGTGCTGCTGACGATCAAGCTGCCACCATCGATCTTAAGGATGCCGGGCACCGCGCTGCCGACCTGCACAAAGCCGTTCGCAAGACTCAGTGAACCGCCGGTGATGTCGATGGTCCCGCCGTTGACGGCGGCGTTGGTGAGGGTATTGGCACCTGATAGCGTCTGGGTGCCTGCTCCGGTTTTGGTCAGAGCCATGCCCACGGTGCCATCGGAAATAATCCCCGAATAGGTGTTGGTGACACCGGTGCCGGGGTTGAGGGTCAAGGCGGTCACGCCGCTATAACCACCCAAGGCGGTGGTGAAGACCGAGGCAAAGTCCTTGTTACCGGTGAGACCGCCCAAGGTTAGAGTGCTTGCGTTGGTCTTGAGGCCTGCGGTGTCGCTGCCGGCCACGCTGTTGGTGGTATCCAACGCGCTGTTCTGGAGCGCGAGGGCGTTTGTTAGATAGAGAATGCCGCCGCTAATCGTCGTCGCCCCGGTGTAGGTGTTGGTGCCTGATAGAGTGAGGATGCCGGTGCCAGACTTGGTGAGGGTCGATGCACCAAGGCCATTGGCAATGACCGAGCCGAGGGTCAAGGTGCCAGCGCCATTCTGATTGACGATGAACCCGGAGGCGGTGGCGCTTTTGAGCGTGCCGTTCTGGATCGTGAAGTTGTTAGCCCCGGTCATGATCAAACCGCCGGTGGTGATCGTCGCGGTTTTTCCGGTGCTTAGATCCCAGATATTGTTGCCTGCGGCGGTATCGCTGGTCAGCGAATTGAGTGCCGCCGCAGTCACCGTGTTGGTGATCGTGCCGGTGGTATTGGTGAGGTAGTCGGTGGTGGAATTGGTCGGGTTGGTGGCGGTGAGCACCGCGAAGGTTGACGAGCCGGTGATCGTCATGGTGGCATCCGCGCTGAAGAGGGTCGCATCGCGCACCTGGAACTTGAACGAGTCGGATACGGTGTAGCCTGTGCCCGCCGTGTAAGTGAGTGTTCCGATGTTGACCAAGGAAATGACCGCGCTCGGGACGGTGGTGATGGCGGCACCGTTGAGTTTGAGGGTGCCCTGGGCCGGCAGCGAGGTCACCTGGACCGCGCCGAGCGTGTCGCCGGCATCGACATCCGCGAACGGAAAGTCACCAGCCGAAAACGTCCTGACGGCATTGCCGTTGAGGTTCACCGATCCGCCGGTGGAGGTGGGCGCATCGTTGACCGGTGTCACATTGAGCGTCATCGTCGCGGGGTAGTTACTCCAGAGACCGTTTGCATTGCCGACTTTGATTCCAATGGTCGTGTAAGGAGTGCCGTTCCCATTCAGTGCCGACTGATAGGTCAGGTTGCCGATGTTGGCCGCCAAAACTGTTAGCGGAAGACCGCCATTGACCACGGTGACTCCGCCATTCTTCAGCGTGCCCAGCGCCGGCAGCGAGGTGATCTGCACTGCGGCGAACGCGACGTTGAGCGGATCCGAGTAGCCGAAATTGCCTGCGGCCAGCGCGGTGGGCGTGTCCTCCAACGCAGTGAGTGCGGCGCCGTTGGAGGTCGGTGCGTTTGGGGTGGCCGTGGTGAAACTCAGCACACTGGGTGCCCACACTTGGCTGCCGGTTTTCGTTGCGCAGAAGGTGAAATAATATGGCGTCACCTCACTCAGGCCCGTTGCCGTGTAATTAATGGTCGTCGCATCCCCGCCGGCCCAGGTGCCGACCACCGCCGAATGCTGCCAATTCGCCGCAGTCGATCCGCCGTTGACCGTGCCCCAGTAGGCGGTGACCGCATAACTGCCCCAGGCGGGGCAAAACGTCGCGCTCAAATCCGCCGATGTCCGATGCACCGTCGTAGTCGCGTTATTGGTCAGCGCGACGCCATTACTCACCACAAAGGGTTGGGGAATGGACGTGCGTTCATTGCCCGCCGCGTCGCGGGCAATGGCGGTGACGTCGCGGCCGCCCCAGGGCCGCACTGCGGAAATCGTGTTAGACCCGCCATTGGTGACGGTTCCCAGTTTAACAGCGCCATCATACACATCGGCGCTCACCCAGCCCGGAAACGTCGAATCGACGGCCACCGTGAACTGGATCAATTGGCCGGTGGCATAGACCGGGGCAATCCCATAGACGCTCACCGGCGTGACACTGACAGCCGGGGCGGTGTTAGCCGGGCCATAGGTGGCAAATCCCCGATAGAGATTGGCGACATCCGCATCCATCAACCAGCAGGCACTGGTCTTGGTGCCCGGATAATCCGCATACGGGTAAACCGTGCCGGACAAGCCATTGTCGAACGTCGGCTCGGCCGCCAGCCAACCGCTGGTCTCAGGCAGATCCAGCAGCGTCACCGGGCCGGTCAGCGGCGTCGCCCCGGCAGGATAACGCGCCCGGATCGCATGATCAAAAAAGGTAAAGAACACGCCGTCCACATTGCCCTCGTGATGATCGGTATTCCACTCAAAGGCGTTGGCCCACAGTGCTCCCAGGGGACGGTTGCTTTCGAAATTGTTTTTGACTGCCGCGCGGTTTGCCGGACCATCAGTCTGACCGGCCACGCCAATGCTCGGTGTCTTCAGCGCGGCTGCAGCCAGGGGGGGCTGGATATAATTCCCTCCCTTATTCGTGATAAAGGCAATCACTCGCTCGGGTATCTTGGTATTGATGCCGTGGGCGATCTGCCCGCCACCCGACCACCCGCCGAGAACAAACGGCAGATTGGTGACTTCAGGATGCCCGCTGGCCGTCGCATACCACGCGAGGTCCCCCAACAGAACCGGCACTTCCGTATCCACACTAACAGTGCCAGTGAGATTACCGTCATAACAAACGTACCCATGAGTGCCCATCAAGGCAAAACCATGCGCCCGCGCCAATGCCTGCCAGTCTGTCTCGGCGGTCCTTCCGCGCTGATCTCCGTTGGCGCCGTTAGCGAGAACAATAACGCCTCTGATGACGGTCACATCATTGGGAATCCACAAGCGGGTGTCGTGGGCATAAGTCGGGTAGCTGGAATCTCCACCAAAGCCAAACTTAGTGATGTCTACGGGCGTCGATGGCGCGTCATAATACGTCCCCTGGGCGCGGGCCATCCCGCCCAAACCCATACATACCAAGGCAATCAGCCCGATGATGATAGATGTTAAATCACGTGTTTTCATGCTGAGAGAAAGTGGAATGGATTACTGCGCTTGTTTTAAGGTCTGCACATTGACCCCGAAGCCTAAGCTTTTTCCTTTCTAGCACTCGAACCCGCACACGGCTGGTGTGGCACTTGGAGTAGCTTGGGCTAAGGAGCCACCCCATTCGTGTGGTGGTAGCGGAAGGGTGGCCCATGGGTACCTGCCGAAGACTCAGCTTCATGGGCGTCGCTTGCACACGACGACAGTAAGGTCGTCGCTCCCTACCACCGCTGCCGGGCCAAGTGAGTGGGAAGGATTGCACCGATTGAAATAGGTTACATCTACAACGTCTCAGAAGTTGCAAATAGTGAAATACTCCAAACCCAAAAAATCTGTGTAATCTGTGTAATCTGTGGTTCCTATTCTCATTGCAGATTTCAGATTTCAGATTTCAGATTTCAGATTCCGGATTCCGGATTTCGGATTTCGGATTTCGGATTTCCGATTTCGGATTTCAGATTTCAGGTTTCGGGTTTCGGGTTTATGGCAGTCGGTGCGGCGTTAGATCAGGCCGCCGCACCTCTGAGCAGGTGGCCTCAGGGTTTCGTTATGGCGACGATTTCAACCTGATGGGGCTGCATGACGAGCGTCTTTTTGATCGCGGCAAAAAATTGCGGCATTTTGGCCAGGCGTTCCTTGAATGCCGCCGCGCGCTTGGTTTCGATATATTCCTTCTTGATGTCGAGAAAGTCGGGAATGTTGATGTCCGCGATCAGGACTCCCCGGAAAATCTGCCCGTGATAGTAGTTGTCCTTGGCCTGGAGGGCATCCGAAAAGGTTTTCACCTGGTCGGCGATCGGGCCGGCGGCGAGGACGGCGGCGGCGAGATTCACACCGGCGTTGAGCTCGGTATTGGAGTGCTCCGCGACTTTGATTCCGCCGAGCCGGATCTCATACTTGCCGGCCTTCAAGCCTGTGACTTTCAGGCGGTAATCGTTCAGCTCATCCAGAATGGCTGCCCATTGCAGCATGGGTTTCGCCTCTGCAGGGAAAAACGGCAGGGCGGCGTCGAGTTGCTTGAATTCGATCTTGCCATCCGGCGCCACTTTCAGGCCGTCGATTTTGCAGTTCTGGGTTTTGACAACTTTGGCGGACGCCGCGTTGATTTCCGCCGAGGCAACCAGCGGCGGGAAGTTCATCCCCTTGAGGATGGCCGAGGCCATCAGCGCCTGGCCAGGAGGGCCCGGGTGGACCGCGTCGCCGCCGCCGATGAGGTTTTTGGGATCTGCGGCGCGCGCCTTGTCCATGGCGGCCATGAACGGATGGAGCTGATCCACGAACAGCGCGTTGCCGTTAGTCGCGGCGATCTGCTTGACGCCCGCCGAGTATTTTTCCAGAGTTTCATTGTAGCCCTTAATCGCCGGGCCGGACCCCGGATCCTCTTTCGGGCTGGGCGTACACCAGGCGACCCGCACGTTCGCGGCTTTTGCCTGATCAGCCATCCCCTGCAATCCGCCCATGAACGTCTTGAAGCCATTCTCTTCAAATGGAGCATAGCCGCCGTCGTTCATCCCAAAGTCCACCGTCATGACCGTCGGGCTGTTTGGCAGCACGTCGCGGGCGAAGCGGCTGTTACCACCCGTGGAGCGATCACCGCTGATGCCGACATTGACGAAAGTGATGTTCCAAGCCGGGAAGCGGGTGAGCGTCCAAGCCTCGACGTAGCGGCTGTACAGATATTGTTCGGTGATGCTATCGCCCATCATCACCACTTTGTCACCGTCTTTGAAAAAGAAGCCTGCGGCATTGATGGTGACGGCCGAGGCCAGGACGATGGATGCGACGAGTGGGAATTTAGTTAGTTTCATGATTTGGCTTTCCAGCGTTAGCTATATAGGCGGAATCAATCATAAATGACCTACAGCGCAATCCTTTTATCAAAAAAGTGATTCTTTTTGACTTTTCATGGCAGCGGATGGCTGGACACCGCCCATCGCGCCGGAAAAGCTCATCATCTCCCCGCCCGTGGCGACGTGATGTAAAATCGCCTTGCCCGAATTGCCATTGGCATTGCGGGGCAAACCCGCTCTTGAACGAAGGTGGCCCGGCTTGGCGCGAGGCTATGAGAGTCGTAACCCTTGATGATTTGACGCTCATTGAGCACCGGTCCTTCGATAATTGTCACTGGGAGGTTCACGGACCTCCAGGAACCGGAGAGTGGCTTTTGGGCCAGGCAGGTCCAGTTTTTGAGATCATCTGAAGCCCATACTTCACATACCACATCACTTGGCGTTGGACTCTCCATTCCGATACATGTCATAGCGCAGAACGCCTCCCAAACCCATTGAGACATAACCCCATGTGTCAACAATTGTATTGTTATAGACACTGACATTATTTGAACCAGACACGTTCATGCGTTGCCAGTCATGAACTAACAGATTGTTATAAACGAGTACATTTCTGCTTTTTTTCAACGAAAACAGCTCCCTGGAGGGTATGACTCATCCGGTTGTTGCGGATGACAATCGAATTTTCGCTGTTACAAGCATCGAACCGCACCCCGATGCCCTGGTTGTCGGAAATCTCACATTCTTCAATTGTCCTGCTGACATAGGCAATCATATAGCTCGAGAACACCCACTGCCTAGTGATTTCCTCCATCACCGCCGCGTTGAGATCACCAACCTCGCCGAGCCATACCTAAAGGGTTGCTGCTGTGGCGTCGCGATAGAACCATCCGGGTTACAGATCGGCCAGCTCTGTCCCCACCGGCGTGTACCAACAAGCTGAGCATTCATAAAACACCTCCTCCTTTCTGCAGGGAGACTAATCCTGCGGAGGAGATTCCACATCCCGCTGCCGGCTCTAAGAATGCTCGTGTTTTGCACCTTGTGGATTGACATTCGCGGGCCATTGTTCAGATTGCCCGCGCCACCCGTCGGGCAAATTTCTCTCGCCCAAGCCCCGCAGCGGCTGGACCCGGTAATGACCTAGGCGGCAGCTTTGAGTTAGCCTCCTTTATTTCTGTTAGCCTCCTATCCGCCATGCCCCCGCAACTCCAACCATACCTACCGGAAATTCTAACAGCCATCATTGCCCTTGGGGTTGGCTGGCTTGTGACCCAACTGATTGCCTCGGCCAAGCTATCGGCAGCCAAGGAACGCCTGAAAGCCGAGGAGCGGCGCGCCGCGGAAATCGAGGTGCGCTTAGCCCAAGCCACCGATGACGCCCAGCGCAACGAGCAGGAAGGCCAGACATTCCGCAACCAGCTCACCGAGATTCGCTCGCGCCTCGACGCGGAAAGCAAGGCCGCCGCGGACAAACAGGCGCTGCTGGAACGCGCCGAACTAAGACTCGCCGATACCTTCAAAGCCCTCTCCGCCGACGCCCTGCGCGGGTCATCGGAGCAATTTTTGCAACTTGCCAAAGCCTCCCTCAGCGCCCACACCGAGGAAGCCAAGGGCGATATAGAAAAGCGCCAGACGGCCATCGCCTCGCTGGTGCAACCGGTGGCCGAGAGCCTGGGAAAATTTGAATTGCGCCTCGGAGAAATCGAAAAAAGCCGAGCTGATGCGTACGCCGAACTGCGCACGCAGGTGCGCTCGCTCGGTGAGGGCCAGCTTGGCCTGCAGCGCGAAACCGCCGCGTTGGTGCGGGCACTGCGCCAGCCCACCGGCCGCGGTCAATGGGGCGAGATGCAATTGCGGCGGGTGGTGGAGCTGGCCGGGATGCAGGAGCATTGTGACTTTGAGACCCAGCACTCGACCACCACTGATGAAGGGAAAAACCTCCGTCCCGATCTGATTGTGCGGCTGCCCGGCGGCAAAACTATCGTGGTGGATTCAAAAACCCCGATGGATGCTTACCTCGACGCGCTGGAAACCAACGACGAGACGATCCGCGAGGAGGCGCTACATCGCCACGCCCGCCAGGTCCGCACCCATATCCAACAACTTTCCTCGAAGAATTACACCGCGCAATTTGCCCATGCGCCCGAGTTCACCGTGTTATTTTTGCCCAGCGAATCGTTTTTCTCTGCCGCACTGCAAAGTGACCCTGGCCTCATCGAACGCGGCGTGGACCAAGGCGTCATCCTCGCCACGCCGACCACCCTGATTGCCTTGCTGCGCGCCGTCGCCTACGGCTGGCGCCAGGAGTCGATCGCGGAAAACGCCCGCGAAATCTCCTTGCTCGGCCGCTCCCTCCACGAACGCCTCGGCAAACTCGCCGACCACTTTGGCAAACTCGGTCGCTCCCTCGGCAGCGCCGTCGATCATTACAACAGCGCCATCGGGTCCTTCGAAACCCGCGTCCTCATCAGCGCCCGCAAATTCGAGGACCTCAAAGCCGCCCCGCAAGCCGCCGTCATCACCCACCTCGAACCCATCGACAAGGTCCCCCGCTCGCTCCAGTCCCCCACCCCGCTGCTAGCCGCAGGCCCGGAGGCCCCCGAAGCACCACTACCCGCAGCGCCCCCGGTTGCCACCATCGCCACACCCGCAGCCGACGATTTCGGTTTCCTCTCAACGCCCGACGACGACTTCTCGTTCGCCCAAGCGCCCCCGTCGCGTGTCGGTCATGCGGCCGGCGACCTGCGCCACCCCCTTAGTTAGGATGGCTCTCCTGTGCAGGCCCCTTGTCTTGGCTCGCTAGCCACGTCAGGGTCAGGTCGCAGGTGGGGGTCGGCGGGGCGCGGGTGGACCGCTCTGCATGGGGCGGCCGCCGGACATGTGACTGATGAGCCGCTCGTTGAATTCATCGGCCATGTTGTAGCCGAGGCTGCGGAGTTGTTGGTCCAGGGCGGCGATGGTGACCATGCGTGCGGTGTCGCGGCCGGGGCCGACGGGCACCTCGACCTGAACGACGTGCTGGCCGAGGATTTCGTAGGTATCCTGTTGCATGCCGCAGCGATCCACCTCGTTGAGGTCGGTGCCGGGTTTGAGCAAGACCACCAGATCGAGGCGTTTATCGGGGCGGATCGAGGTGAGGCCGTAAAGGTTGGCGATATTAATGATGCCAATACCGCGAATCTCCATGTAGCCGCGCGACAGGGCCGGCGCCGTGGCCACCAACTCACCGCCGACGTATTTGATAGATACCATGTCGTCAGCCACCAGCGAGGCTCCGCGCTCGATCAGACCGATGGCGGTTTCGCTTTTGCCCGCGCCGCTCTTGCCGATGATGAGAATGCCGATGCCGCGCATGTCCACCATGCAGCCGTGCACCGTCACGCTGGGGGCAAATTCATGCTCCAGACGGATGGTAGCGGCATTGAGGAAATTCATCGTCACCATCGAGGTGCCAAACACCGGGATGCCCTGATGGTTGGCCACTTGCAACAAGTCGTCGCCCAGATCCGCACTTCGGGCCACCACGATGCAGGGAATCTCGCGGTCACACATGCGCCGAAACCGGTCCGAGCGCAACGCATCGGGCAATTTTTTCAGATAGGACAACTCCGAGTTGCCGAGCACTTGTACGCGTTTGGGAGCAAAGTAGGAGAAAAAGCCGGCCAAGGCGAGTCCCGGCCGGTTCATCGCCGGCTCGCTGATAGGCCGGTCGAACCCGACTTCGTGGCCCAGCAGGACGAGATTGAGCTTTTCGGCATGGTTTTTGAAGAACTCACCAACCGAGATCGAGGCAACCGTTTTAACGCGTTGTGGGGGCATGGCCGGCACTCAAGCATATTCAAGACCTCTCGACACGCAAAAATTCCGCGAGCAAAAACTCCGGGACTTGACGCCCCCGGCCGCCGCTGGCAGGTTCGCCGCGCCATGTACACCGACCTCACACCGCTACTGGGCCGCACGCTTGCCGAAGGGAAAACCAAGCGCATTATCGAGAAAAAGGATGACCCGAGCCGGGTGATTTTGTTAGCCAAAGACGACATCACGGCTGGCGACGGAGCCAAGCACGACGTCATTCCGGACAAGGGACGCATTGCCACGCAGACCGCCTGCAATGTGTTTCGTTTGCTCAAAGACAGCCAGATCCCGGTGGCCTTCGACGCCCAGGGCGGGCCGGATTGGTTCATCGCGCCGAATTGCCAGATGCTGCCCTACGAGGTGGTCACCCGCCGCGAGGCGCACGGTTCCTTTCTCAAACGCGCCCCGCACCTCGCCAAGGGCCACCTGTTTTCCAAGCTCGTCGTCGAGTTTTTCCTCAAGACCCAGGACCGCCGCTGGCACGAGCACGACCTCACCTGCGACGACCCCTACATGATTTGGAACGAGGCGGAGGCCACCATCAGTCTGTTCCACCCCGCCCTGCCGTTTGCCACCCAGCAGCCGTTTCTCGTGCTGGCGGATAGCGAGGTATTCAGCCAACCGGGCGAAAGCGCGCTATTCGGGGAAATGTCCCGCCGCGCCCGCCAAACGTTTCTCGTCCTCGAAAAAGCCTGGCAACTCGAAGGCCGCAAGCTCGTCGATATGAAGGTCGAATTTGGCCGCGACCCCGCCGGCCAACTGCTCCTCGCCGACGTCATCGACAATGATTCCTGGCGCGTGCTGGAAGACGGCGCCTACATCGATAAGCAAATCTATCGGGATGGCGGCGAGTTGTCGGATGTCGTTAGGAGCTACCAACACGTCGAGAGCATCACCGCGCGCTTCAGACTGCCGCGCCAGCGGGTGATCCTGTGGGCAGGCTCGCCCACCGACGATCTCGGGCCACTCGCCGAGGCCGTCGCACGGCTGTCGGAGGGCCTGGTTCCCACCATCCAGATCGCCTGTTCGGTGCACAAGGAACCAGTCCGGGGCATGCTGGAATTGGCGCGGCTCACTCAGGAGCAGCCCGATTGCGTGATCATCGCCTGCATCGGCATGTCCAACGGTGCGGGACCCACGCTCTCCGCCGCCACCAGCGTGCCGGTCATCACCATCCCAGCCCATTACGCAAGCTTCCCCGACGATGTCTGGTCGTCGTTGCGCACGCCCAGCAAGGTGCCAGTGATGACCGTGCTCAACCCGACCAACGCCGCCCTCGCCGCCCTCGGCATTCTCGCCCTGCACAACCCCCAGCTCCACGCCTGCCTGCGCTACTCCATCGAGGAGCGCGGCACCAATGTCGTCGTACTGGAGTAGGCGCTTGTCATTACATGGGCTTTCATGAGGAGCGGCGACCTTACTGTCGCCTCTTCTAAGGATATCTGCAGAGGAAGAAGGGACATTAAGGTCCCTGCTCCTTGTGGCTTTTCATCGCTATCGCGCACAGCAGCGCACAATGACAAGCTGCCGCCCACCGCGGATTTGCCGCCCAGCCGTTGCATTTATACAAAAAAACGTGATTTTGCAATCTGCCGCTTGCCACGGGCGGACGGTCGCCTAGGCTCCGGCCACACACACTCATGAAAATTTGGCTCGACGGCAATCTGGTGGACGAATCGGCAGCGAAGATCTCAGTCTTTGATCACGGCCTGCTCTATGGCGACGGGGTTTTTGAGGGGATCCGGTTTTATAACGGCCGCATTTTCCGCTTGGAAGACCACATCCGGCGGCTCTTCGACTCGGCCCGCGCAATCGTACTCAACCCACCCTGGAGCCAGGAGGATATTTGCCGCTTCACCTGCGAGACGGTGGCCGCCAACGGCCTGAGCGACGGCTACATCCGCTTGGTGGTCACCCGCGGCTGTGGCGAGCTGGGCCTCAATCCGTACCTGTGTCCGCGGCCGTCGATGTTCATCATTGTCTCGACGATCAAGCTCTATCCGGAGGAACACTACACCAACGGCCTCGCCCTGATCACCTGCGCCACCCGCCGGCCGGCACCCGGCGCGCTGATGCCGCAAGTCAAAAGCCTCAATTACCTTAACAACATCATGGCCAAGGTGGAGGCGATTCAAGCCAACGCGCTGGAAGCGATCATGCTCAACGAGCAGGGCTATGTTGCCGAGTGCACCGGCGACAACCTCTTCATCATAAAAAACGGCGTTTTGCTCACCCCGCTCATCAGTGATGGCGCGCTGGATGGCATCACCCGCGGCGTCATCCTCGAATTGGCCGCCTCCCTCGGCATCCCATTCCAGGAACGCTCGCTCACCCGCTACGAAATTTTCATCGCCGATGAATGTTTCCTCACCGGCACTGCCGCGGAGGTCATCCCGGTGGTGTCGCTCGACCGCCGCAGCATCGGCAACGGCCAGCCCGGCCCCCTGACCCGCCGCTTTATCGAGGCTTTCAAACAACTCACCCAAACCAGCGGCACCCCATGCACCTGAGAGAACGAAAAAAATCCGTCCGTGGCGACGGCTTTTTCGTGGCATCCAGCAGCGCGCCCACCTAGGCTTGTCCGGATATGAAATGTGACTTTTGCGATTCGAAGGCCAGCGTCTTCCTCACCCAGCTCGTTGACGGGCAGATGAAGAAGGTAAGCCTGTGCGAAACCTGCGCCAAGGAGCGCGGGGTGACCGACCCGACGGGCTTCTCGCTAGCAGACTTGCTGCTAGGCGGAATCACTGGCGAGCTGGGGGGGCTGACCGGCGGCCAAGTGCCTGCCAGCAGCAGCGTCGGCGGCAACAAGACTTGCCCGGCCTGTGGCTTCACGCTGGAGGATTTGCGGCGGGTTCGGCGCTTTGGTTGTGCCGAGTGTTACACGATGTTCCGGGAGGAAATTTCGCCGATGTTGCGGGGTATGCACAAGGGAGCCAGCCATGTTGGCAAGGTTCCCGAAGGCCTCATGGCCCTGCAATTCAAGCACCAACGACTCCAAGACTTGCGCTCGCGACTCGAACATGCCGTCGCCTCGGAAAATTACGAGGAGGCCGCCGGCATCCGCGATGAAATCCACACCCTCGCCTTGCCATGATGCGTTTTTCCACTCTGATCAAAAATCCCGCCGATTGGATGACCGGTGGCGCGGCTGCACATGGAGCGGTGCTCACCTCGCGGATCCGTTTGGCGCGCAACCTGCGCCGCCAGCCATTTCCTGGCTGGGCCAAACGCGAGCAGCGCGCTCTGGCACTCGAATTAATGCGCCCCTCCATCGAGGCGCTCTCCGTGATGAAGGACGCTTTCTCGCAGGAACTCAGCGAGCTTTCCTCAGTCCAGAAACAGGTGCTCGTCGAGCGCCACCTCGTCTCGCGCGAACACGCCGCCCGCGGCGAGGGCTCCGCCGTGGTCATCGAACGCCGCCAGTCGTTTAGTTTCATGCTCAACGAGGAAGACCACCTGCGCATGCAGGCGATCCGCCCCGGCCTCCAACTCGCCACAGCCTACGAGGCGCTTACCGCCTTGGATACCGAACTGGAAGCCACCCTCGAATTCGCCTTCGACCCCTCCCTCGGCTACCTCACCACCTGCCCTACCAATCTGGGCACCGGTTTGCGCGCCTCGGTGATGTTGCACTTGCCAGGCTTGGTGCTCAGCGACCAAATCGGCCAGGTCCTCCAAGCCGTCGGCAAAATCGGCCTGGCCGTGCGCGGCCTCTACGGCGAAGGCACCGAGTCGCTGGGTCACCTCTATCAAATCTCCAACCAATCGACCCTCGGCGAGAGCGAGGAAACCATCATCCGGCGGCTCGAGCGGGTCATCGGCCAAGTCGCCCAACACGAGCAAAACGCCCGTGAAAAACTCGTCGAAGACGATCCGGAAATGGTCGCCGACAAAATCGGTCGGGCCTACGGCGTGTTGCGCCATGCCCACATCATCGACTCCAAGGAGGCTCTCAACCACCTGTCGTTATTGCGCTTGGGAGGCAGTCTGGGGTTTTTTGCGGCCGACACGATCCTGCTGTGCGATTCGCTCTTGATGGACATTCAGCCGGCCCATTTGCAATTGCACGCCCTGCGCAAACTCTCCCCCGAAGAACGCGATTCTATCCGCGCCCAAATCGTCCGCTCCCGCTTGCAATCCCTCCAATCCTCGGATACCAGTACCCCATCCCTTGGTCACCCACCCTCCGCGACGGCCCCTGCCAACCCCCCTGACGAATTATGAATAACTTCACCCCACGCGCCCAACAAGTCCTCGCCTTGGCTCGCAAGGAGGCCGACCGCTTCAGCCACGCCTACATCGGCACCGAACATTTGCTGCTGGGCCTCATCAAACTCGGCCAGGGTGTCGCCGTCAACGTCCTCCAACACATGGGCCTCGAACTCGAAGCCGTGCGCATGGAAGTGGAAAAGGAGGTCGGCTCCGGCCCCCCACAAAAATCCACCGGCACCATCCCTTACACCCCGCGCGTCAAAAAAGTCTTGGCCTTTGCTAACAAGGAGGCCAAGGCCCTCAACCATTCCTACGTCGGCACCGAGCATCTGCTCCTCGGCTTGCTGCGCGAAGGCGAGGGCATCGCCGCCCGCGTCCTGCGTCGACTCGAAGTGGACATCCAGCGCACCCGCAACGAAATCCTCGCCGAAATCGACCCGAATTTCTCGCCGGAGGATTACGCCGACGATGACGACGACGATGATGATGACGATCTCGAAGACGGCGACGGCCCGTTTGAGGAAGCCGATGCGCCAGCCCAAGGCAAACCGCAAGGCCAAGCCCAGGGCCAGGAAAGCCCCGGCAAAACCAAAACCCCGGCCATCAATGCCTTCGGCCGCGATTTGACCAAGGTGGCCCGCGAGGGCGGCCTCGATCCTGTCATTGGCCGCGAGAGTGAGATTGAACGGGTCATCCAAATCCTCTGCCGTCGCACCAAAAATAACCCCGTGCTCATCGGCGAAGCCGGCGTCGGCAAAACCGCCATCGTCGAAGGCCTCGCCCAGGAAATCGCCAGCGGCAACGTCCCCGAATTGCTCCGCGACCGCAAGGTCATCACCCTCGACCTCGCCCTGATGGTCGCCGGCACCAAGTACCGCGGCCAATTCGAGGAGCGCATCAAGGCAGTGATGGATGAAATCCGCAAGGCCAAGAACATCATCCTCTTCATCGACGAACTCCACACCATCGTCGGCGCCGGCTCCGCCGAGGGCACCATGGACGCTTCTAACATCATCAAGCCGGCCCTCAGCCGCGCCGAACTCCAATGCATCGGCGCCACCACCCTCAACGAATTCCGCAAGCACATCGAGAAGGATGCCGCCCTCGAACGCCGCTTCCAACAAGTCAAGGTCGACGAACCCTCCGTCAGCGACACCATCAAAATCCTCCAAGGCCTCCAGGAAAAATACGAAAGCCACCACAAGGCCAAGTACACCCCTGCTGCCATCGAGGCCTCGGTCAAGCTGACCTCGCGCTATCTAACCGCCCGCTTCCTGCCCGACAAGGCCATCGACGTGCTGGACGAAGCCGGAGCCCGCGCCCGCATCGGCACGCTCACCCGGCCGCCGGTCATCAAGGACTTCGAAGCGAAGATCGCCCTGATCAATCGCGACAAGGTAGCGGCCATTGCCGAACAGGATTTTGAAAAAGCCGCCGCCTTGCGCGACGCGGAAAAGCATACCAAAAAAGAACTCGAGGATACCCTCAAGCACTGGCGTGCCTCCTCCGAGGAAACCGTCGTCACCGTCACCGACGACGACATTATGGCGGTGGTTTCCAAATGGACCGGCGTGCCGCTGAGCCGCATGGAGGAAAAGGAAGCCGAAAAGCTCCTCAAGATGGAAGAAGAACTCAAAGGCCGTGTCATCGGTCAGAACGAGGCCGTCATCACCATTTCCAAAGCCCTGCGTCGCTCGCGTGCCGACCTCAAGGACCCGCGCCGCCCCATCGGTTCATTCCTCTTCCTCGGCCCCACCGGCGTCGGCAAAACCTATCTGGCGCGCCACCTCGCCGAGTTCATGTTCGGCGATGCGGATGCCCTCATCCAAATCGACATGTCTGAGTACATGGAAAAATTCACCTCCTCGCGCCTCATCGGTTCGCCACCAGGCTACATCGGGCATGAGGAAGGCGGTCAACTCTCCGAAGCCGTGCGACGCCGCCCCTATTCGGTGGTGCTCTTCGATGAAGTCGAAAAGGCCCATCCCGATGTGATGAACCTGATGCTGCAAATCCTCGAGGAAGGCACCATCACCGATTCGTTAGGGCGCAAGATCGACTTCCGCAACACCATCATCATCATGACCTCCAACGTCGGGGCCTCCGACATCAAGCGCCAGACGACCCTGGGCTTCGGCGCGATGACCCAGGATCTGGCCGATCATGAGGGCATGAAGGGCAAGATCCTCGAAGAAAGCAAGCGCTTCTTCAAACCTGAGTTTCTCAACCGCCTTGACGACATCGTGGTGTTTCACATGCTCGAAAAGAACGATCTCAATCAAATTGTGGATCTCGAAGTGGACAAACTCCTCAAGCGACTCCGCGAAAAGGACATCGTCTTCGTTCTCAGCGAAGACGCCCGCACCTGGCTCGCCACCAAAGGCTTCGATCCCGCTTACGGTGCGCGGCCAATGCGCCGCGCCGTCGAGCGCTACCTCGAAGATCCACTTGCCGAGGCCATCCTCCGCGGTGAGGTCAAACCCGGGTCACTGGTCAACGTCTCCCGCAAGCCCGACTCCGAGGAACTCCAGTTCGCCTCAATCCAGCCGGATTCCCAGCCCGCCACCGCCCAAGTCTAGCAGGGAACGACACTTGCCAAGTGTCGTGTGAGGAGGATAGGCAGCCTGCCTGTCATAGACGACGGGCTTCCAGCCTGTCGTTTCATTGGCAGACAGGCAAGGTGCCTGTTTTCCGCTCAGAGAGCGCCACCTGAGTCGCAACCACAGTACTCAGTTAACGACCTCGTTTTCGACGAATGGGGAGCCAGTTCAATTCCCTTAATTCGTGACGAAGAAACCTCTGAAACACTCATTACCACTGAGTGCACGGATAATAAAACGACAAATATTTCAGTGGTATTTGCCTGATTATTTGAAAGGTCGTTAGTCAGGCCATCTCGCTTCGCTCGGTTGTGGGAATCAGTACCTCAGTGGTAAAAATCCTCACGCGCAATCCCTCAGAAAAAACCGAACTTAGACGGCAATCTGAGGGAATTGAACTTGCTCGACGGAGTTGTTGTTTTGAGGTCGAACACTGAGTTCTGAACCATTAAACCTTTTTTTCCAATGAGTTAAGAATATTCCCACCTCCCCCGGAATTTTTTTCCTTGCCGAACGGTCTTGGATATCCTACCAATTGGTCGACATTCAACCATGCGCCTCTCAAAAAAAGCTGAATACGCCTTGCGGGCCTTGATCCATTTAGGGATTGCGGCTGAGTTGGGACGCCCGTCGGTCGGGGGCGCGGAATTGGCCGATGCCAACCGCTTGCCTCTCAAATACGTGGAGCGCATTTTGCAGGAACTGCGCACGGCCGGCATCGTGGAGACGCGCCGCGGCAAACTCGGCGGCTATGCGCTAGCCGTGCCGCCGTCGTCACTGCGAATCGGCGACCTGGTGCGCTTGGTGGACGGCCGCCTGGCACCGATTGGTTGCGCCAGCGAAAACGCGTACCAGCGCTGCACCTGCCCGGATGAGGCGCACTGCGGGCTGCGGATGCTCATGATCGATGTGCGCAATTCCATCGCCAAAATCCTCGATCGCTACAACCTGGCGCAAGTGGTGGAAGTAACCTTGAGTAAGATGCGCCGCGATGGCGTGTCGCCGCCCTTCGCCGTCGGCGTGGTCAAAGACAAGCCCGAAGATATTCGCCAAAATGCTTGCACGTCTGACGGCTTCCTCGCCGGGTGGTCCGGGCTGGCCGAAGCGTTTTTCCCGGAAATCTAACCCTATCTCTAATGCCAATGGCAGCGCATGCTTCCGTCTGCAATTCTTCTATCCATCCAACATCTCTATCATCACCCTCATGAAAGCCATGTCTCATTGCCTAAGCGCGGTGACACTCGCACTGCTGCTCACTGCATGCAGCAAGCGTGCCACCTCTGGCAGCACTGTGTTGAATGTTTCCTACGACCCGACTCGCGAGCTTTACGCCGATGTCAATGTCGCCTTCGCTAAACAGTGGCAGACCACCCACGGCATCACGCTTAACATCGAACAATCCCATGGCGGTTCGGGCAAACAAGCCCGCGCAGTCATCGATGGCCTGCAGGCCGACGTAGTCACGCTGGCCTTGGCCGGCGACATCGATGAGATCGCCCGGCAGACAAAATTGTTACCTAGCGACTGGCAAGCCAAGCTGCCAGACCACAGTTCGCCCTACACCTCAACGATTGTGCTGGTGGTGCGCAAGGGCAATCCCAAGGGCATCAAGGATTGGGGCGACCTAGTCAAGGACGGCATGCAAGTGATCACCCCCAACCCTAAAACCTCCGGCGGCGCACGCTGGAACTACCTCGCCGCCTGGGCTTGGGCCGCTAAAGAGTACCACGGCGACCAAGCACAAATCCTCGCCTACATGACCCGCCTGTTTAAAAACGTGCCAGTCCTCGGCACCGGTGCCCGCGACTCCACCTCCACCTTCGCCAAACAAGGCAAAGGCGACGTCCTGCTGGCCTGGGAAAATGAGGCTTACCTGATAGATCGGGAGTTCCCCGGCCTTGCCGACATCATCTATCCGTCGCTGAGCATTCTGGCCGAACCCCCAGTGGCCGTGGTCGAGGCCAACGCCGCCAAGCACGGCAGCACCCAGGCCGCCCGCGCCTATCTGGAATTTTTGTACACCGATGAAGCGCAGGCTATGGTCGCCAAGCACTTCTATCGGCCGCGCAAGCCGGAGATTGCAGCGCAGGCCACGCTCCGCTTGCCAGACTTGCCGATGGTCAGCGTGGATGCGGATTTCGGCGGCTGGGCCAAGGCCCAAGCCACCCACTTCAACGACGGCGGCACCTTCGATCAGGTCATCAAACCGTAGCTCCGCGAGGCCTATGAAAATCAAGACGCAAGACAGCAAGACGCAAGACGCAAGACAAGAGGCTCTGCGTCATGTCTTCTCTTTTCTTTATCTTGGGTCTTTGAGTCTTGGGTCTTGCGTCTCGCATGGGGCGCAAGACAAGCCAAAGCGAGCGGCAATCCCGCTTCTTCCTCTTCTCTTGCGTCCTGCAGTCCTGCGTCTTGCGTCTCCTCTCTTTTCATGAGCAAACCCCGCGTCATTCCCGGCTTTGGCTTGTCTCTGGGGTTCACCGTGACTTATCTGAGCCTCATCATCCTCATTCCGCTCGCCGCATTGTTTGTCAAGGCCGGCGGACTCGGCCCGGCTGAGTGGTGGCGCATCCTCTCCGCACCGCGGGTGCTCGCCGCCGCCAAACTCACTTTCGGCGCCAGCGCAGCAGCAGCGACGGTGAGCGTCGGCATGGGTTTGTTAGTCACCTGGGTGCTGGTGCGCTATCGCTTCCCGGGCCGCCGGGTGCTCGACGCCATGGTGGACTTGCCGTTTGCGCTGCCCACGGCGGTGGCGGGCATCACGCTGACCTCGATATACGCGCCCAACGGCTGGATCGGGCACTACCTGGCAGGGTGGGGAATTCAAGGTGCGTACAGTCCGTTCGGGGTGTTCATCGCGCTGACCTTCATTGGGTTTCCATTTGTGGTGCGCACGGTGCAACCGGTGATGGAAGACTTGGGCTCAGAATTGGAAGAGGCGGCGGCGACACTGGGAGCCAGTCGTTGGACGGTGTTTTGGCGGGTGATTTTACCGGCCTTGCTGCCGGCACTCATCACCGGTTTCACCCTGGCCTTTGCGCGAGCCATCGGCGAATACGGCTCGGTCATCTTCATCTCCGGCAACCTCCCGATGAAAACTGAAATCCTGCCCTTGCTCATCGTTTCCCAACTCGAGCAATACAAGTACCGCGAAGCCGCAGTGATCGCCGCGGGCATGCTCATCGTCTCCTTCGCCCTGCTGTTCTTCATCAACCTGCTGCAACGCCAACTCAATTGGCACAAGCGTTAGACCATGCACCACCGTTCCGCCACCACCGAATCCGCTCCCGTGCGCTGGTTGCTCATCGGCCTCGCTCTGCTCGCGCTGAGCTTGTTCTTATTCCTGCCCCTGCTGGCCGTGTTTGTGGAGGCGTTGCGCCGCGGGGTCGACGTATTCTTCGCCTCGCTGCAGTCCCCGGCCGCGCTCTCGGCGGTGCGCCTCACTCTAACCGCAGCGGCGGTATCCGTGCCGCTCAACACCGTGTTCGGGGTGGCCGCCGCGTGGGGGGTCACCAAGTACCGATTCCGCGGCCGGGCGCTGTTGCTCTCGCTCATCGACCTGCCGTTTGCCGTTTCGCCGGTTATCGCGGGTTTGGTGTGGGTGTTGTTATTCGGGGCCCAGGGCTGGTTCGGCCCGTGGCTCGCGGAGCATGATATCCGGATCATTTTTGAGCTGCCGGGCATCATTCTGGCCACCGTGTTTGTGACCTTTCCGTTTGTTGCCCGCGAGTTGATCCCACTGATGGAGTCGCAGGGCAGCGATCAGGAACTCGCCGCCGTGACCCTCGGCGCCAGCGGTTGGCAAATATTCCGCCGCATCACCTTGCCTAACATCAAGTGGGGACTCCTCTACGGCGTATTGTTGTGCAATGCCCGCGCCATGGGCGAATTCGGCGCCGTGTCGGTGGTCTCCGGCCACATCCGCGGCAAAACCAATACCCTGCCCCTGCACATCGAAGTGCTCTATAACGAATACCAATTCAGCGCCGCCTTCGCCTGCGCCACCTTGCTGGGCCTGCTCGCCCTGCTCACCCTCGGCCTCAAGACCGCCGTCGAACAACTCACCCACCAGCGCGCCAGCCGCCGCACCTGAGCTCGAAATTCAAATGGGAACCACAGATTTCACAGATAATGAAAGAGTTATGAATTATTTGGCAGACCCCTTTAGGGGGAGCCGAAGAGTAGATAGATTGTGGTCTTCTTTTCCGTGTAATCCTCTTCAATCCGTGAAATCTGTGGTGAAAAAACCGCACTGCAACCCCTTCCACCTTCCTTTTCAGGTCTAACCTTATGTCGATTTCCATCCAATCCATCCACAAGACCTTCGGCACCTATACCGCGCTGGATGACATATCCCTGGAAGTGCCGGACGGATCACTAACCGCTTTGTTAGGTCCGTCGGGCTCTGGCAAGACCACCTTGCTGCGCATCGTCGCGGGACTGGAAATGGCCGATCCTGGCAGCGGGCGCATCCTATTTCACGGCAACGACGTCAGCGAGGTGACGGCGGGCAAGCGTGGTGTGGGTTTCGTGTTCCAGCATTACGCGTTGTTCACCCACATGAGCATCGCGCAAAACATCGCCTTCGGGCTGGATGTGATGCCACAGGCACGGCGACTCACGCGCGCCGAGACCCGTGAGCGGGTCGGCGAATTGTTAAAATTGGTTAGGCTCGAAGGTCTGGACAAGCGCCGTCCCCACGAACTCTCCGGCGGCCAGCGCCAACGCGTCGCCCTCGCCCGCGCTCTGGCCATCCGGCCCAAGGTGTTATTGCTAGATGAGCCATTTGGCGCGCTGGATGCCCAGGTGCGCAAGGAACTGCGGCGCTGGTTGCGCCAATTCCACGATGAAATCAACCTAACCACATTATTTGTCACCCACGACCAAGAAGAAGCCTTGGAACTCGCCGACCAAGTGGTGGTGATGCGCAATGCTCGCATCGAGCAGATCGGCACCCCGCAGGACATCTACGACGAGCCTCGTACTTCATTCGTTTACGAGTTCCTCGGCGAGGTCAACAAGCTGCCCGACGGCCGTTATATTCGCCCTCACGAGATTGAATTGCGCTTTGCTGCGGAGGAAGGTGTGGACGTCACCGGGCGGGTGAGTCATTTGTTTGTCGCCGGCCCGTTTGCCCGCGTCAGCGTGGTACCCGATCACGGTCACCGCGGCGAACTGGAAGTCTGGGCCAGCCGCGACCAAGTCGAGGAAATGGCCCTCGCCACCGGCGACGTCATCGGCTTGCGCTTCCCCAGCGTGAAAAAGCCCGGTTGACGGTAACTGCGGCAACACCCTTTGTTGCAAGGCATCTGGGATGTATTGTGGCGGCGGTGTGTAACCAACGAGTGCTCAATTATGCCATTTTTATGGTGCGGGTGGGTGCCCGTGGCCGGTCGGCCAGACATAAACGGACTCAACGCAAGCCACATTCAACGAACAGGGCGCGTTGGCGCGTTGCCACCTCTCCGCAACCAGATTGCGGCACCTTCTATGGCAAAATCTCGTTGGTGATCGCCACGAGGTGGCTATTTTGCGGTAATCTGACGAAATAGACGTCCCCCATCTACCTGCTTGGTGCCCACCACGGGCGTCTACGAGACCCTGTTCGCCCGCCATGGCGATAGGTTTTCAGCGCACGCCCAGGCAGCCAAGAACTGCGAGAAATCCGCAGATCCTGTCAAATCCGGCTTCCAATTCTGAACCCGTTAGCGTGGAATGGCTCTGCAATGGATTCGTGATTAGTATTTTGCGACCAACCAACATGATCCGCCTCGAAGACATCACCACGGGCCTTGCCCTCACCGGCCTTGAACCTGCCGCCATCGGCAGCGTGGTGGCCGTCGTGCCCATTGGTGAAGGCGCGGTCCAGATCATTTACAAAATACCGGACGGCACCCTTAAAGACCGCCTGTTGAACCGCGCTGACGAGCAATACATCAGCATCGCCACCACCGAACGCCCATGGTCCTTCGATGGCGACGGCGACGCCTTCAAACTGGCGGTCGAGGCCAAGCGCATCGACCTCGCCTTCCTCTTCGACCCGATGATGGCCGTCCACACGTCCAACGTGGAACCGCTGCCCCACCAGATTACCGCCGTTTACGAGTCCATGCTGCCGCGCCAACCGTTGCGCTTCGTTCTGGCCGACGACCCCGGTGCCGGCAAGACCATCATGGCGGGGCTCTACATCCGCGAACTCATCATGCGCGCCGATTCCCGCCGCATCCTCGTGGTGGCTCCCGGCAGTTTGGTCGAACAGTGGCGCGACGAGTTGTTCGAGAAATTCGGGCTCCAGTTCAATGTGTTCTCCTCAGCGCTGGAGGCCGCCACCCCAACCGGCAATCCATTCGAGGATCTCGACCACCTCATCGTTCGCCTTGACCAGATGGCCCGCAACGAAGAGCTTCAGGAAAAACTCCTCGCCACATCATGGGATTTGGTGATTTTCGACGAGGCTCACAAGCTCGCCGCCCATTTCTTCGGCTCCAAGCTCGAAAAGACCGGACGCTTCATCCTCGCGGAAAAACTCGGTGCCCGCACCCGTCATCTCCTGCTGATGTCCGCTACCCCGCACAATGGCAAGGAAGCGGACTTTCAGTTATTCCTTTCTCTCCTCGATTCCGACCGCTTCTACGGCAAATTCCGCGACGGCGTGCATAAGGTAGATTGCTCGGATCTTATGCGCCGGATGGTGAAGGAGGAAATGCTGCGGTTCGATGGCACGCCCTTGTTCCCCGAGCGCCGCGCCTACACCGCCAATTACAAGCTCACCGATATTGAATCCGCGCTCTACGAGGCGGTCACATCCTACGTGAAGACCGAAATGGGCAAGGCCGATGCCCTCCATGGTCCGCGCAAGGGTTCGGTCGGCTTCGCCCTCACCGCCCTACAACGCCGCCTCGCCTCCAGCCCCGAGGCCATCTTCCAATCCCTCAAGCGCCGCCGCGAACGGTTGGAAAACCGACTTCGCAAGGAAAAGCTATTGTCCCGTGGCCTGCAATTCAGCGCCCAGAAGCTGGAAACCCCGCCGGAAGACGACGACGACCTGAGCGCCGAGGAACAGGAAGAGTTAGAAGAAAAGCTCACCGACACCGCCACCGCTGCCGAAACCATCGTGGAGTTGGAAGCTGAAATCATCATTCTTGGCAGCCTCGTGGAACAA
>Ga0114962_10000800_pt1 | contig 27446 bp, 25 predicted proteins | sample C_130820_MF_Meta_FD_87017 | JGI IMG/M metagenome (GOLD analysis project Ga0114962, IMG submission 87017) | Freshwater microbial communities from Lake Croche, Canada to study carbon cycling - C_130820_MF_MetaG | ecosystem: Environmental > Aquatic > Freshwater > Lake | place: Lake Croche, Canada...
ATATAGCTGCAAATTTTTCTGAGCATTCAATTACTTCTTGTACAAAACCATCAAGAATAAAAGCAATCCGTATCATAGGAGGCGTATCATTTAGGTTTTCTTTATTTGTCATGGTCTCTTTCTATTGATTATATCGCTGAGAATGGTCCTACAGTATTACCTTGAGTGGCACTTCCGCTAATTGGTGAGTCAATAATACCAACACTAACACTACCAGTTGGAGCAGTCTGAGTGCTAGTCAAAGTACCTAGCGATGTTACCAATGCAGAGTCACTAAAGGCAGTTGCTGTAATGCTATTGTTAAGGGTGACAATCTGGATAGAGTTAATTTGAGCTGTTGTGCTATTCGAAGGTCCTTGTAGAACTCCTGTCGCAATTGTAGTAATTGCACCAGCAACTGATTTTATTAAGCTTAGTTGGTTGTAATACTGCGTTGTGTAATTTGCTGTAAATCCAGCACAAGGACCATATGCTGAGCAAGAGTATGTTAAACATCCCGTGGCATATCCTGATGTGCAAGACAGTCCATAACCTGTGCATGGAGGTGGGAAGTACGGTGGAAAGAACGGTGGGAAGAATGGTGGTACAAAGTACGGTGGGAAGAATGGAGGAAAGAACGGTGGGAAGAACGGTGGTACAAAGTATGGAGGGAAGAATGGCGGTGGGAAGTAAGGTGGAAAGAATGGCGGTGGTGGTGGCGCGTAGTATCCACTAAACCTTGCAAAGGTACCTGGATTGTTAGTAGTTTGTCTATCAGGTACAAATTCTTCACGTTTACGCTTGCGCCTTGGCAATGTTTGAGTTGATGCTTGAGCATTTGGATCGCCATAAGGACTGCTGTAACCATAACTTGTGCAAACAGTAGAAAAACCCTGACAAACTGGGCCATATGATGCGCATGTGTATGCTGTACAAGGGTACCCACCAGTGCAAGTATAGCTTGTTATGTTATTTTGTGAGTAAGCATTATTAACGACTGCCCACCAGTTGCCAGTGCTTGTCCACCAAAAAGCAATTCCAGTACCATTTGAAGTACTCTTCAACGTCATTGTTGCGTTGGCTTTAAAAGGTATTGTAGCTAATGGGTAGGAGCTAGCTGCTGTTGCTGTTGTCGCTGATCCACTTGTTGCAGCCCATACACCAGTTTGTGCAACCCAGATTTGTCCTGATGTAGCTGTTCCTAATGATCCTGATGTTGTTCTTGCAAATAGGTCACTAATTGGTGCTACTGAACTTGATAGAAGTCCATAAGCACGAGCTGCAAGGTCACTTAGTGCTGAGAATAATGGCATTAGAAATTAATCTCCGATAATAGCATTAGAACTTAGTTTGTCCAAGTAGCATAACATAGGTATTAACTGCTGTGCAAATAAGTGTAATAGCATAGAAGTCATAGTTAATTGTTGCATCTGCAGCGGTCCATATTGAACCACCCTGGTAATACGCTGTTACGGTATAAGTGTTAGTATATGCTGTTCCGTGAGCAGGTAGCGTAGTACCACCGTTAACAGTGTAACCATTGATCGTAAACCCTGATGGGAGATAAGCTGTAGAACCATTATTTGTACCAACAGTAACAGTAACGGCTTGACCAACAGTAGTTGGAACGTTGGTTATTTGGATCTGCCATGCTGATGTTGGAGCAGCAGTGTAAACATAGACTCCACCAGAAACGGTGTTGAGAACAGCAGCACCGCTTGAAGATACTACACCAGAACTAACTACAACTTGTTCTAGAGGCGCTACGAGCAATGGGTTGGTAGCGTAAGGAATTATTCCACCTGTACCAGTTGTACCGCTTACAGCAGGACCTGATCTCCATTGAGAACCACTGTAGACAAGCATTGCATTGGCAGTAGGAGCACCGCTTAATACTGTATAACCTTGTAGCTTGGTTACAGTTGCATTACCTATTGTACCAGTAAGATCTCCACCGACTGCAGAACCACTGGTCATTACAGCAGAACCACTTATTGTCAAAGAACCACTAACAGACACACCACTAATAACAGTTAAGTTACCACTGATTGTGGAGCTTCCTTGGTTAGTAAACCCATTAATCGTTGTTGTACCGCTAACAGTTAAACCACTGGCAACCACTAAGTTACCTGTTATTGTTCCACCAGTTGTAGGTAGTTTAGTTGAGTCAAGAGGAGCAGCTGTGGTTACACCTGTTACACGACCCTTAGAATCAGTAACAATTATTGGAACAGCAGTAGCAGAACCATAGGTTCCACTTGTTCCAACAGCAGCAAGCGTTGGGTTAGGAAGTGTACCTGTAAGGTCTCCACCAACAGTGATGTTGCTTAGTGTAGATCCACTAATTGTACCATTGGTAATTGTTGGAGCGGTAAGAGTACCACTAATAATAGTCATACCTGTTACAGTTACGTTAGCTGCTATAGCTGGGTTAGGATAAGTTCCAGCAAGAGAACCACCAGCAGAACCGTTAGGTGGCAATGCAGTAGGGATTTGTCCAAATGCAGCTGCATCAGTTGATACTGTACCATTAGCAAGGCCAGTTATCTTATTTGATCCCATTGCAATAGAACCAGACATGGTTCCACCGGCCTTAGGCAAGGCAGCAGCAGCAACTCCAGATATAGTAACTTGGTTACCAGAAAGGGTTGCAATGTTACTATTAGCTGTAACCATTTGTCCTGATAGAGTGGCAATGTTGCTTGTGTTAGTAGTTGTAATACCGCTTGTAGTTACATATTGCCCTGAAAGGGTAGCCAGTGATCCACTGGTAGATGCAATGTTTGCATTCGCAGTGACCATTTGACCCGATAGGGTTGCAATGTAACCAGTTTGATTTGTAACAATACCAGAGGTTGTAGCGTATTGACCACTGAGTGTAGCAAGGTTGCTATTGGTTGTAGTTATTGAACCACTCAGTGCTGACAAGTCTCCAGAAAGATTAGTAACTTGGTTTTCTGCAATTTGTATACCACTAGTCGTAATATTGCTTATACGACCATAGCCATCTGTAGTAATAATTGAAACATTATTGTTTGAACCATAAGTACCTGATGTACCTATAGTTGCAAGATCAATGCTATCTGAGTTAACAACAATTCTACTTGAGTTTGCAGTGACAACATCAATTGTATTACCAACTTTGGTAAGACCATCACCAGCATTAATTTGTCCAGCACCTGAGAATTGTGAAAATTGAATAGTGTCAGTACCAATAACAATGTCACCATTGGGACCAGTACCTGCAGAGGCCATAATATATCCATTATTAGCATTTACTGTACCGCTCTGTACGAATATAAAATCACCAGCAGTTACTTGACCACTAATTGAATCATTGAAATCAGATGCACGAGTTAGTTTCCAAGGAATTGATGAACTACCTGTAACTGTAACTACATAAACACCATTTTGGGTTCCTGTAGTTTGGTCTTTAACTAGAATACGAGCACCACTAACAAATCCACTAGCTGCTATAGAATCTATTGCAAACCCAGCATTAGTGGTTGAAGTTAGAGTAGCTCCAATGCCGTAACCACCACCTTGGTCTATTGTTCCACCACTGTATGTAGCTGTAAGGTTGCCTGTGGTTCCAGCAAATGCAGGAGCGTGTACGTTGAGCTGTGCAACGGCAGCATCTACATATTGCTTGTTAGCTAACTCGTAAGTACCTGTAGGAAATGTTGTGTAGTAAGTAAGTCCAGAAAAAGTTGTGGTGCCTGTAAAAGTTTTAATACCACTAATAGTTTGTGTTGTTCCTAGAGTTACTGTGCTACCGCTAAGAGTAGCAAGATTAGAGTTAGTTGTATTTAAGTTGCCTGACAGGGTAGCAATGTTTGCATTAGCGGTAACCATTTGGCCACTGAGGGTGGCAATGTTATTTGTATTATTGGTTACGATGCCACTGGTGGTAACGTACTGACCGCTTAGAGTAGCTAGCGATCCACTGGTAGATGCAATGTTTGCATTAGCGGTAACCATTTGGCCACTGAGGGTGGCAATGTTTGATTCATCCGTTATTTGTTTACCACTTATGGTGGAAATGTATCCAGCTTGATTTGTTACTATTCCTGAGGTTGTATTGTATTGACCAGAAAGAGTTACAAATTGTCCACTTAGAGTAGCTAAACTACCACTAGTAGATGCAATGTTTGCTTCGTCAGCAATCTGTTTGCCAGAAATAGTAGAAATATAACTTGTTTGGTTTGTGACAATGCCACTAGTTGTAGCATATTGTCCTGATAATGTTGATAAACTACCAGATAACGAAGCAATATTAGCTTCATCGGTAATTTGCTTACCTGAAATAGTAGAAATGTAACCGGCTTGATTAGTTACTATTCCTGATGTTGTGTTGTATTGCCCTGATAGGGTAACAAATTGCCCACTGAGCGTAGCAAGGTTTCCGCTTAAAGCAGCAATATTACCAGTAGCTGTTGTTAGAATACCACTAGTAGTTACGTACTGGCCACTAAGAGTAGCTAAGCTACCACTAGTAGAAGCAATATTTGCTTCGTCAGTAACTTGCTTACCTGATATTGTTGAGATATATGAAGTTTGGTTGGTAACAATACCACTTGTTGTTGCGTATTGGCCACTAAGAGTAGCAACGTTACCAGAAATAGTTGCAATATTACTTTCATCAGTAACTTGTTTACCAGAAATTGTTGCAATGTATGAAGTGTGGTTGGTAACAATTCCACTAGTAGTAGTATATTGACCTGATAACGTGGAGAGGTTTGTAGCGTTGGTTGAAATACCGTTTTGTGCAGTAATCATCTGCCCGCTAAGCGTGGCAACATTTGAGTTGGTAGTATTTAAATTCCCTGAAAGAGATACGTATGAGCCTGAAAGAGATACAATTTGTCCACTAAGAGTAGAAACATTTGAGTTTGTAGTGTTTAAGCTACCTGAAAGGCTTACGTATTGACCAGACAGTGTAGCAATATTACTTGCATTGGTAGCTATGCTTACAGTTTGACCACTAACGACTGTATTGAGTCCTGATATCTGTGTATTTACAGAATTAAATCCTGAAGTAGTAGAAGACGATAGGTCATCTATTCTTGTACTTAAACCACTAACTTGAGTGTTTAGATTGCCAATGCTTACAGTTTGACCACTAACAGTGCTGTTTAGACCAGTAATGCTTACATTGGTAGCAGTTATAAAGTTTGGTAAACCGCTTACTTGAACTGCTTCAATAAGAATATCTTGACCCGATATAGACGTAATGCGTCCCTTTGAATCAGTTCCAATAATTGCGGTTTTTGCTTGGTTTACTACATATATACCACTTGACATAACGTCTATAAGGGTAGGATTAGGGTAAGTTCCTTGTAGATCTCCACCAGCAGCAGCACCTGCATATAATGCTCTGCTAGACACATAATTAAATTGAGCTTGTTCAATAGCTGTAGCAACAGGGAAAACGTTATAATCGCTAGAAGATCCTACCGAATGGCCAACTGCAGTCGTTCCATCGTAACCACGACCATTAGTACCACTAACGTTATAAACAAAAATAGTAGTATTAACACCAAGCGCTATAGCACCACTAGCACACAATATTTTTTCTTCACTGCCTAGACCGTAATCTACAACAAGCGTAAAAGGTCCACTAGTCCCCAATGGGTTAGTAGTGTTATAACCGCTTACGCTAACTTCATACCATCCCGTGGTATTAGCTACAGTTATTGTTTGTCCACTTGCGAATGCATAGTTAAGCGATGCTGAGAGATACGTAGGTGCAGCGCCACCAGGGTATGATCGTATTACACTGGAATCTGGGAGGGCCATTAAATAATACTCCTATTAATTTTTTATCTACCTATTATTAATTACTAATTATAAATTAGTAAGGATAAGAAGCAGATTGCCAAGTAGGAGTAACTGTTAGTGAGTCACCAGAAGCTAGAGTTACAGTTGAAAGATCAGAGAATGGTGCATACCATAGAACTGTACTTCCACCTGAGCTTGATGATCCTACAACTCCTGTAACAGTTACAAAAATACCGTTAATAGTTGAATAAGTTGCACCAGTATTGGTGAATGTAAGAGTGCTTGCTCCACTGTAAGTTGTGTATTGTACAGGAACTGATGTGCTTGTACCAATTGTAATAGTGTTAGATTGAGGAGCTTGCCATCCACCACCAGAAAGTGTTAAACGTGAATAACCACTAAGACCACTTGCTTCAAGAACTGGGTATGTACCACCATTAAGAGTAATAGGGACGCTACCAGCAACAGCATAACCACTAATCGTTGCCCAAGTGGTGGCTGTCAAACCCAAGTAAAGAGTTGATGGAACTGCTTGTGTTCCACGAGGAATAGTATTAAGCAGGTAGTTAAGACCTTCCTGCGGGAAATAGAACGTAGAGTTAAAACTAGCCATAGTTGCTCCTATATAAATTGAATGCTAATATTAAATTTGATGCTGTCTCCGTATTGCAAACCAATACCTGGGAAACTGCTTTTTAAAAACATATACCCAGCTTGTCCTACTACCGGAGTAAGAGAAGGAATTATCGTTGTCACTATACTAGAGCCATTCGCACCCCTAATTACATTGTAGATATTGCTACCATTTCCAGAAATTACGGTCATAACTTCAGAAGTTATTTGAACGTTAAATGGAAATGTATTAGGAAATAAGTTATATCCACTAACTTGAATGGTTGTATCGTTTGGATTAATTTGACGTGTTAAAATGCCCACTGCCGGAACAATTCCTGTATCAAATAATCCTACATTTGTGATTGAATATTGTCCACTGGCAGTCATTATTGCGCTACAGAGATATGTATCTCCAGAAGTTGCTGTAGTAACTGTTGATACCGTACCACTAACAGGCACCTGAACGGGGTTAAAAAGGCCTATATCGGTCGCCTGAACGGTTCCTGAACCTGTACCCCAAGCAATATATTGTGGCTGATTTAGGGTATACCCAGAACCGGTTATGGTATTAACTAAACTACTTCTGGTCTTGATGGTTAGTAGAGTGATCATCTTCGTTTTCTGTCATATTAGAACTAATGGTGCCCAGATTTTCCTGGACACCATTCGCTCTTGTAATAACCGCATCTACCTTTATTCTAAAAGGTAAGTGTTCCATTAGCTCTGCTGACGGTAGGTATTCTTTTGTTGAGTCTGGTACAAGTTACCGCTGTAAGTAGCAAAGTAACCGTTGTACTGCTGTGTTTCGCTAACCTGTGTTTGGATCTGACGAACTTGTTGTTGTACAACGTTTGCACCTGAAAGGGTACCATTGTTGTTAACTACAAGCGCACCGTTGAATCCAACTTGGTAAGCGTGAACAGTAGAGTCATCTACCCAGTTTGGAGTAGCGTAAGGAGTACCTACGTAGTTAGGGTATGTAGTTCCTTCAGTACCGCTAAAAGCAAATGCTGTAATTGTTGGAACAGCACCAGTACCACTGACAACTGTAAGTCCTACACCACTAGGAACAATAATACTTGTTGTAGTGTTGTATAGGTAGTTAGCAGGACCAGCGTTTACATAGAATGTGTAACCACTGAGAGCAGTAGTAGAAAGTGCTTTAACAAGGTCACTTACCTTAGAACCAGTAGCAGTACCGGTCAAAGTAGTTGTAACACCGTTAGCACCACTGATAGTAAATGTTGTAGTTCCTGTACCAACTGCAAGCTCAATAATACCACTAGTGGTAACAGCTGAGTTGACCATAATAGCAACATCAACTGGAGGGTTTACAGTGGTAGGTGTTGAACCACCACGAGTTACACCACGGAGTGCTGATTTATTTGCAGACTCTGTTGCTGTGTTTGGAGTAATAGCCATTATTGTCCACTTCCTTCTCTTCTGGAGTTGTATTGATCAGTTTGGAATACATAACCAACATTGTTTTGTCCCTGCCATCCATTACCACTGAGGGTAACTGTTGCAGATCCACTAACAACGGTTCCGGCAAACGTCTGGGGTGCCCATACGTTAAACCATGCCTGGTTAGTCCAAGTTGTTCCACTAATCACTGTACCGCTTGGCACAATAATGCCAACAGGTTCAGATGTAGTCTTGAAATCGTCGCTCATTTAAGCTCCTTTTTATCGGTGGAACTTCTCAGATCCACCTGGTTTATACGTTTTTTGACTTAGGGGTACTAGTGCTAGATGCCCAGATTTCTTCAAAGCTTTGGGCCTTACCCTTTGGCTCTGCTTCATCTGGCAATGGAATCTTGTACATACCATTGTTTTCACTGGCTCCTGCACCGAGGCTCTCACGAAGTCTGTCAATGTGACTTTCACTCGTGTCGCTTTCGTCCCTAAGATCAGCGATCTTGTCCATGGCTTCGTCTTCCGTAAGGAACTTGATTCGACCACGTTGTACAGCTCTTAGTACAAATGCATCCTGGCGGATTTCTTCCTGAATCGGTTGAATACTGCCATGGATTCCAGCAGCAGCTAGTTTAAAGCTGCCTTTGGGGCTTGAGAATACCGTACTGCTGTCCATAAGGTTTTCAATCCAATCACCGGTCTTGATATCCTTCATACCCTTAAATGAAGTCGGAGTCACTGTTGCGACTCTTGCTGCACTAAGATCTGCTGGATCAGCCCTGTGGTCCTCAATGTGACCACCAAGGTCAATCACTGGAACTGGAGTTGATTCCCCATTATCACCACTACGAGATACTGTCTTTGCCATTTTAATTCTCCTATTTCAAGGGGACTTGTGTCCCTAATAGATACGAAATTTTCATACCTAGTTGTTACGTCGAGGGTATTTCTTTAATGCGAGTTTTACATCCTGGTGGAGCCTGATACATTCAAGTACCAGACCCCACCTAGATGTGTTAAGACTAAGCCTTAACGATCTTTCCAAGACCACGTGGGTTAAGAACAATCTCTGAAACGAGCTCGTCCATGACCCATCCCTTGTGGAACTTCTCAGGGGTGTGGTTTTCTTCTACATCGAGTGAGTACATAACTGGGAATACACCGAGGAACTCTGGTGATGGTGTCATGTAAACTGTACCCTGTGGTACTTCGATTGAACGCTGAACCTGGAAGCCACCGAACTGAACAATACGCTCACCGGCAACAACGCGGTCCTTGAATGCCCAACCTGTCTGGTTGATGTCCCACTTGTAGAGGTCACGGTAGTCGATTGGGTTGAACAATAGACGTGAGGCCTCCAACTGGTGAACTTCAATTAGAGCTACGAGGTCGTAGAGTGAGTCAGGAGTAATGTATCCTGAAAGCTCGTTAACAACGTGGTTAGGTGAAACTACGTGGTTAGGGTCAACTGCGTAGTTGTTGATAGCAGCTTCAAGTACAGTGATAAGACGTGCGTCTTCCTGCATCATGATTGCTTGCTTAGACATGTCCTGTGCGTATTCAACGATGTTAACACGCAAGTACCATAGGTCTTCCTTCTTAATTTGAGGGAAGGTTGCGATACGGAACAAACGAACTGGTACTTTCTTACCTTCGAATGGTGTAACGCGAACTTCACCTTCGTTACCTGAAAGGATGTAAGCCTGTCCATATTCGTCAAGAACATCGTACATAACTGGTACACCAGGTGTTAGTGGATCTTCCAGAAGAACGTTACGGGTCATACCTTGGTAACGAAGCTTAAGCTGGATAGGACCAATCATACCCTGTCCAAGACGGACCATGTAGTTGTCCTTGTCTGCAAGGATTCCTGCAAGACGACGTTGCTTCTCATCACGAGTAGCAGTCTTACGACCAGTTGCAGCAGCGAGACGCTCTTGAGCTTCTACAATGCCAGCGACGTAATCGTCAGACTTCTTTGCAGTACGAGGAGCCAAGTGATCGGCAATCGCACCATTAGGAGTAATTGAACTCATTATTGTATTTCCTTTCAGGACTAGTTCGTAGCGAACGGTGTCAGGCGGATAGTAATCTGCGTTGGGCTGATTACATCAATCAACTCAGCTACAGCAACAGCTCCGAGGGTTCCAGCGGAACCTGCAGCTGAAGTAATCTGACCATTAGCGTTGGTGTACAGTAGTGTACGGGCACCAGTGGTTAGTACGTTGTAAGCTTGGGTTGTGTCGAAAGCCGGAGCAGTGATGGTGAAGAACGCGTTAGAACCACCGAGCCATACAGCCCATGCGTTAATTCCAACTTGTGTTACATCATCAATGTTTGGGTTACGGTCAAGCGCAGACAAGCCGAATGGCTTAGCACCAGATACAGCCACAGCAGTTCCAGCATTAGCAACAGTGTCAGCTCCGGTACGGTACATAACCATACCTGAGTAGATGTTTGTTGTGTCAGATGGATCTAGGAATGTGTTGTATGGCGTAGCCTCGTACTTCTCGTACAATGGAGTGCACGTACGGTGTACCCCAACGTTAGCTATGCTATTTAGTTGCAGCATTTTTCTTTCTCCTTAGTTAGGGATTCTTATAGTGTCATCAGCCAGTCGTCAGACGAAATGTCCTGACGCTTAACTGTTGAGGCCGTTGTCAACCGACCCATTTCGGGCAAACGATTACTTCCGCTTGCCACCTTTTGGCTCCGGGGTTGACGTGCCCCAGATTCTTCGAGCATGTCTAGTGAAGCTACAAAACCAGCTAGCTTAGCACTATCCATTTGCTCAAACTTTGCAAGATGCTTTGCACGGTCGTCAGGATTTACCATGCCCATCTTTTCTAGACGGTCTACAACAATTAGACTGTCATAAATTCTTTCACGGCTCTCTTGTACAGCAGCGACGATGCCCTGCTGGTAAGGAACGAGTGCAGGGTTAGTGCCATCGTAAGGCCATACTTCTTGCTTGTGAGGCTCATCACCAGGAACGATTCCAGTTTCAGCACCATCGTTGTAGAATGGTACGTAACCAGCATCTTCGCCGTTAACTTCCTCAGGCTCAAGAACATTTGTTGTGAAGCTAGGTGACATTACACGTTCACGGTCCCAAACACCAGCTTGGTCATCAAGGTCACGAACGTCTACAACGACGTTAGTCTCTTGGTTGCCGTTAGTAGCTTCTACTACAGAACCTTTTTTAGAAGTACCCTTGCATCCTTTAGGACCACAAGTTTTTGAACCTTCTGTAGCAGGATTGTCGCATCCTTCACCAGTGCAAACCTTTGAAGCAACCTTGTTAATGTCTTCAAGAAGTCCTTCAAGAGATTCAAGGTCAACAGCAGCTTGGTGGTAGTTAGAAGTAGTAGCAAGGTCGTTCTCAATGTCAAGTACGATTGAAGCTACAGTACCGATTACTTGTTGTACTTCATCATCAGTTGAAGCAAAACGGAGTACAGTGCTTGCTTCGTTAGAAGCAGTTAGTAGATTTGAAAAATCAAAATCAATTTGATTCTCAATAGCATCACGGATCTCACGTGAAGCCTTGTAGACATTGTAAAGGCTTTCGTCAATTGGATTAACGCTTGCCTGCATTGGTCGACCTTCAGCGTATACAGCGCTTCCAAGTCCAGTGTTAGGTCCACCCATAATTTCTCCTGGCTTACCATTTGATGGGTCAGCTGCTTCAAGGTCAGTTGTTTGAATCATCATACCAACTGGTTGATCGGCTACAGTGTTACGCATTTCTTGAACAGGCTTAGGTGCAACTGTTACACCAGGAGCTTGGTCAGTACCAACAGTATTCTGTTGATCGTAAGGCTGCTGACGGGGGGTTGTTGATTGGCCAGAGAGTCCGTGCATTTGGTATGCATTATCGGCTGTCTTGACCAGTTCGTTATCGAAACGGCTCATTGTTGCTCCTCGCTGTTGTTAGCGTTGTTTAAACTGTTTTGGTAATTCTCTTGAGATTCAATTCCTGCACCTTGTTGCAACATATTCTTCATACGAGTAGTTGCATCGTTATGGGCATTCATTGAATCATCTTGAAGAGCTCCAAGATCCATTGGCTGTTGTTCAGCTGCAGACTTCTTGTGCTTCTTCAATTTCTTTTTATTTTTTTCGATCTTTACGCTCGCAGGACTTAAGAAGTTCCTTTGAACATTTTTTAACATCTCAGGATCTATACCCAGAAACTTAGGTCTTTTAAATCCTAAAGCTCCAGCAATTTCGTGACCACATTTGGGATTTTCACAAGAACCCGATAATTCTCCCTTTTTAAGAGAATCATTGTTAAATGACAAATCACCACATTGCGGACATTTTACCTTGCCACTGGAAGGGCCACTTAAGTCAAATCCTCCGAAGTTGTTCGATAGAACATCTACAAAAGACAAACTACGAAAAGCAGCCTTGGCATTTGGGTTCTGCTCAGCTAAGCTTTGCTGCTGTTGCTGATAAACCTGTTGAATACCCATGGCATTCTGCCATTCCTGGATTGCAGCCTGTACATTCGGGTGAATGAAATTGCAATCCGGGCAAATACCATCTCTAAAACCATTGCTTTGGCACATTGGACAATCGCCAAGAATAGTAATAGGAATTCTTATAGCTTCCATAGCATATTTCATAACGCTGTCAGATACTTTAAGAACTGGCATTAGTAACGTTTTTTCTGCAGCAACCAAGCTGACTCATCTGCTGGCTCAAATACAAAGCTCAGTTCGAAGAAATTTGGGTTAATGCAGCTTTCATATACAAGACTTTCAACACGCTTACCGGCCTTGTAAACCGTCACGTTCCTACCCTTGAGGCGAGGAATGTGAGTACAAAATTCTGATGGCTTGCTAGCATATTTACCGCATGCTGAGCATTGTGTACCATCGACATCAGCTCCCATGCTTACTGCATTTAGCTGACCATTTTCGATAGCTGAAGCAAGCTTAGGGAATGTGTTGGCGTCTACTTCCATGAGGCAGTAAACACTAGCATCGATAATACCAGATGCTAGCTTAGTCTCACGATAAATAGCATCAAGAATAACTCCGCGAGCACGGTCTGGATCTGAGTTGTTGTGCTCAACGTAAATTGGACGACCAATAAAAGTCTTGTAACTTTTCTTAATCTGGTCTACAGGCCATCCATCGTAATTTGCATTTACTCTTGAAGAAATAGCTCTTGAAGCTGTGTAAAGGAAACCCTTTTCAGGAGTAAATGGCTTAAAGTCTTCGAACGTGACAGGGTGAAGGTCGATAGCTTGATCTTTGTCAGAGGCCATACTTCTGCCCATGAGACTAATTGTGGGTGCACCAAATTTAATCATGTTCGCATTCTTGTCTGTATTAACACGTTCGTTACATCGTCGTAATGTTTAAGGTTGTGTTAATTTTTTTTGTTCTAGTAATTCTGTTAATTCTTGGAGCATAACTTGGTGGTCTTCACTTACTTTTAAGTGGTACGCAGCCAATTCTGCAGCAATACGATCTGCTCTTTTAGCAGCAATTAAAAGGATGGCTCCTTGCAATCCTGCCAATGTTGAAAGCATAAGATTAAGAAGAATGAATGGATAAACATCAAAAGGATGTTTAGACATACCGTTATAGATCATCCATGCTGCCATAATAACTACAAATGAAAAAACAAAAGGCCATGATCCCATTCCGTGGCGCATAACATCGGCAGCTTTTTCACCTAAAGTTCTGTCATTACCAGATCTTACCTCTGGGTGGAAATCCCAATGACTTACCTTTTTAATTGTCCGCATCTAGCAAACCTTCGTGATAACCTAGATGACGGTTCAAGTCACGGCCAATACCATCGACTTTTTTCTCTACACGGTCCCATTGATCTTTAGAACTAGATCCACCATTATTACGGTGTTGAGAAAGCAACTGTTCTAGCTTATCGTCCATATTTGCTTTGGTAGCAGCAAGTTCTTCTTCAATGCGAGTAAGTTCTTTAGAACTGTGATGAGTAAAATATTTTTGAACAACTTTAGCTAGTGCTGCAAGAGCACCTACGGTAAAGAAAGCATTAGCAATGTAACCAAACCATATATTAGAAGAACTGAAAAATGAGGATGCTAACATGATTAGTCCTCAATTTTTTCATAGATACTGTTTGCAAGGTTCAACTTGTGAGCATTGCGGCAGATCCGCCCTTCACCTTCTTTAATAATTTCTAACTTAATTAAAGGACTTACAACACTAAGGAAACTAACCTTATTGTAAGCTGTCTTTGGAAGAATTCTCGGAGCTTGATCGTTAAACAGTGTGCTCATTGGGGTGTCCTTGTATAAAAAATGCACGTTCTAATTAATAGTGCATTATTAAGCTATTTATAAATCTTCTTCTTTAGTAGGATCTACTTGTTTTCTTGCAGGTTGATCCATTCCGCCTTCACCACTACTGTGTTCATCAAGGTTTGTAGGTTCTTGAATCATTGGTTCATCAATGATAGAAGCTAGATGTTTTTTGAATTCATCTTCATTGAATTTTTCATAACTATCATCTGCAACAATTTTCATACCACGAGCAAGCTTCATACGTTTACGTTTCTTAGATTCAAACGGTACAGCAAACTTCATACGATCACCATACGTAATTGTTTCAAATGGTTCATCAAATTCGTCATCATCCCAACCAGCTACGCTAGCAGTCTTCTTCTTAGGTCCATTCTTAGGACCCTTCTTTGAAGGCTTAGGAGCATTCTTACGTTGTTCATATGATTCTGCAGGACGCTGTCTTTCACCACCACGTTGCGTCTGTTGCATTTGTTCTGCCATTTGGTTAACACTTGGGTATATCTGCGCACCAGCAGCAGCATCACTGTTGCCAATGGCTTCTCCTGTTAAGTTAGGAGCTGCAGGTGGTACGATCAAGCTTTGCATAGCACCTGGGGCAAGTTGTGCTCCGAGTGCTGGGTTTTCCAACATGGCGAGGTAGGCCTGGTATTCCTGTACATATTCTGGTGGAATAGGAAGTTGTAGAACCATAAGACGGTTAAACAATTCCTTTTTGTACTGTTGCTCAGCAACAACAGTCTTAATCTTTTCATCCTTACGAGCATCAATTTCATCATCAAAGTCAATCGGGATATTAACAGCAAGTGTGCTGAGTGAAATTGGAAAACCGGCAGCCATAAGTTGCTGCAAGAATCCACGTTCAATTGTTTCGTCTCTCAAGTTCATTGAACGGAAACGTACTTCAGGGATAGCTAGCTTTGGACGTTCTTCAACGTATTCAGCACCTGTTTCCTCATCAACCATGAGAACAGTTTCCATAATAGGAACCATTTGACCACCGACGTTGCGCATTTCATAGTGACCCTGTCTTTCTGCCACTGGTTCCATACGGCTACGAATAAATTGTTCAATCTTGTGCTGATATGTGCTAAGCATCTGAGTAATAAGTTCACGGTTAAGTGCACCAGCAGCATAAGTACCACCGTTACCACCTTGTAGAAGGTCAGCACCGATACCGAATACTTGCATAACCTTTGACTCAACACGCATGAAGTCTTGGTCAAGACGTGGCATTGATTCACGACCGAATGCATTTTGAATTGTAAGACCATGGTGATAAGTCATCAAACGGAAGTCAGAGTTGATTGCCATAGCCAAGTCATCTCGCAATGATTGGAGTTCTTGTGCATCTGGAATCCATGGACCATCTTGGTCTACATCTGGAAGACCTAGGGTAGCAAGAATAAGAGGAGAATAAAGTCGGTCAGCAATAGCATCCTGAGCAGCGTTGAGACTTTCTTCCAACATAAGCATACGGAAAGCACGCAGAAGAATAGGAGTACCGTGTTCGCTCCATGGGTTTGTCTTAAACTTGATTTGCTTCATGATTACATCTGAAACAGGAATTTCTTTATCTTGGCGTGCCCATGCTACAACGTCTGGATAGAGTTGCATAAGCATTGCATACTCTTGAGGAGGGTCACGACGTTCAATAAGGCGCTTGATTTCTTCAGGTACCTTAATGTGATATTGATAAGTTCTTAGAGCACGATTCTTTGCAACAATAACGTCATTAGGGTTGATGATTTCATCTTCTTCCCATGCACCAATACCATCGTGCCATGAACCCATAGCAAAACATTCTCCAACGGTCCAGTGTTCACGACCAAGGTCAAAAAGGAACTCGTTGTAGTTTAGACCATCAAAGAAAAGGTCATTATAGAAATCGCTAATACGTTTGTCTGGGTGAATAAGCTCAACATCCAACAATGGGTAGCGAGTATAGATATCAATAAGAGAAGGAACTAGATAGTGAGTTGTGTAAAGTAGACGAGCCCAGTCACGGATCTTACGTGTCTGCTCATCTGGGTCTTCCATGTTGAACCACCAGGTACGTTCACGCCAGTATTCAAATGGATCATGCAATTTAGGCCATGCCCATTGAGCATCTGAACCTGTTGCAGCAGCAGTTCTACGATTAGCAGTATTCGCTATTCCTTCAAGATTAAAACCTTGCTTAAGATTATTTAATCTCTCTCGTCCTTCTGTAGGACCTAGAAGTGGACTGTTGCCCATAGCACCCATAGCGCCTGGAGTACGTGCCATGTTAAGCAAGTCTTTGTTAGCAAGACGACGTGTTACTGGGTTCTTGGGGCCTGTGATGCCTGCACTTTTTAAGCGATTAAGCTCAGCAGAGGCACTCCAGTCTTCTCTTGACATTAAATTGGTTTCCTAGTATGTTGCGCAACTACAGGCGTCTATTCCTGGAATTGATTGGTGACCGCAAGGATACATTCTGACATCACCACTGATTCTTACAATCCCACCAGATGCATTTTGCATGATTGGATTGCCGTTGAAATCGAAGTTTGCCCCTACGTGTCTTGTACGAGCCAATCTTATATTCTGTTCACGTTCCATGTCAACTCCTTAACCGATAAAGTCTGCGTTGTTGCTAGTTGCTGCGTATGGCGGTGTTACATTAACAGTTGAAGTAACTTGTCCACCGGAAATAGTATACCTAACAGGAGCTTGGTAGTTATCCTGACCAATATTACCGTTTGCATCTGCAGCATTGCTACCGATTCCCATAGCACTGAGGTCAGTGTATAGACCTGGAATAGACCAGTCAATAATTCCCTTACCACCACTTGCTGTGACACGATAAGCTGATTTTGGAGTTTCTACTGTAGCAGCTGTATTATTCAGAGTAAATGTCTGATTACCACTTGTAGAGGTCACGGTGCCAGATAGAATAGTAATCCATGCTGATGAGTTGTAGTCAGTATTTCCATAAGATCTATTGTTACTACCTTGCAATTGAATGTAGCAAGTTCCGCTAAATCCGGCTTCTAGCCAACAGTCAACAAAAATTGTTTCAAGGTCAGTTGGAGTAATTGCAGGGTCTGGTGCACATACGAATCCAACATCGGTTGCTCCGTTACCATTGACATTAAGATTAAGTCCTGGAACGTTTGATCCAACCATTCCACCGTTCCATCTAGATCCACCACTGACGGTGCTATTTGTCCCTACAACAGGGCTATATGGCGGATTTGGCGGGTTAACTGTACCTGGGGTACCGTCATTACCATAAATGGTAGTAAATTGACCAAGCACATATGGCTTCTTGATCTGCTTGGGTCCTTTGCCTTCTGCTGCCTGCATAATATCTCCTAGAGGCTCATGTAATCTATGCCGAGATCCGGTACATTTGATTCTTGTAGGTATCTCATTGCGTTAATGCTAATGTCGTTATCCGCAACATTTATTGCTGGCGCATCACTAGGAGTTGATTGTACTGCTTGTGGCCTAGGAGCCGGAGCAACCTGTACAGGAGCAGGTGCCGGTCTTGTGGTCAGAGCCTTATCAACTTTGCCTTCAAGATTCTTGAAAGCGTTAGCTACTGGTGAAAGCGCTTTGTTTACTGCTTGTTCGATCTTTGGACCAATTGGCTCTTCAGCCTTAACTGGTTCTGGTCTAATGTAATATTTGTGAAGTACATCATTACATAAATCCCAAGTTAGTTTATTAATTTCATCTCCAGCTAAACGCATAATACGCTTTGCTTTGGTGTCCCATTGGTATTGGTACGCTTTACCGTCATAGTCGGTCAAGGTTCCCCATTGGATTTCACCTTCAGTATAATTAACTGTTATAAACTCTATATTTGCAACCTGTTGAAATTTTGGTTCTTCAACAACAGGTTCTACTTCAATAACCTCAAGGACCTCCTCTACCGGAGTAGAGACGATCTTAGTTTTTATAGATCTGAACATGAATTATTGGGTAACTACCAACTCGTAGTCAGCCTTGCGCTCAACAGAAGCAGTCTTGTCATCCCAGACAACAGCGAATTCACGGTCACCTACGGCAATAACAGTACCAGCAATCTTTGTGCTAGGTGTTTCAGCAACAACACGTGCGCTTACAAGAGACTCAGCAGCAGCACTGGCAACAACGCCTAGTGTGCAGTCAGGGTTAGCTTGTGCATTGTTGAATCCAAATGAATGAGCAGCAAGTTTGCTTGCAGCCTTCTTAGCAGCTGGAGCAGGAACGTTAGAAAGGTCAGGTGAACCTGTCAAAGATGGATTGGCAACCATTGGTACTGGGTCCTGGGCTGGGTTTTCATCAGTAGCGTGCATGTGTGATTCATCAACATACTTTTGAATTTGAGCACCTAGTCCCTGACGTTGTTCGTCATAAGCCTGGTAGTTCTGTTGAAAGTGATTGCTGCTCTCATCCATGTAGTCGCCATTCCATTGAGCGCCTTGTGGGATAAAGTTTGGATCGGCTTGTTGTGGTGCGGCTGTCTTGTCAAAAAGATCGGCAACCTTAATATTTAAACGTGGTTCCATGATTTCTCCTGTATTGGATACATACACTATAGTAAATACCCTAGTTAATTACATTATTAATTCTTAGGTGGTACGGGGGCGCCATCTACATAGTTGGCATCTACCTGCTTGGTAGTCATATCATCTATTCCACCGTTACCTTTTAGAACTGGAAATGTTGATTCAACAGTACTATTTTCTGGTAAGTGAGTCATAGAGTTTGTTGCAATATAGCGAAATTTGCTAGCAAAAGCAAAAATGCTTTCTTCTTCAGATTTTTCGTTATTTCCTCTGGATGTTAATTCTTCTGCTTCTGTTTTACGATCTCTAGCAGATGCACAATCGACATGACCAAATAGTTCTCGTTTTCCATCTTTAGAACGTCCAAGACTTACAACTGGGTTTCCTGGCTTAGCTCCATATTCGCAATCAACACAGATAGCAGATTTATCGCCTAAATCTGATGATATTTTAAATATTGGCATTATTCTTCCTCTTCTTCATGTGAAAAGCCGAGTGCTTCAAAAGCACCACGTAATCCACCATCTTGTCTAATTCCTTCAATAACTTTACGTTCATCTTGTGGTGTTTTTATGGCATCTTGACCAGCAGTTGATTTAACAACGTCAAGAAAGCCTTTTCTACCTTCTGGAGTGCTAATAACATCTTCCACTGTTGGTGGATCTAACGGTACTTGAATACTTCTTCGTTTTCTAGCCGGTGTTACTTCTACTGCTGCTGGTGTACCACTACTATTGAATGCTTTGTTCGGAGATTCCATTGGTCTAGGTTGTTCTGTTGATAACTGACCACTAAATGCTGACCAGTTTGGACCAGTGTAATTTGATCGTGGTTCTATAGCATAACCAGGTCGGTCTTCACTGCCATAACCTATATCGTATTTTTTAGCAAAAGAATCGAATGCTTCATCACTATCAAAATTGTTTCGATCAATACCTAAAGTTCTACGACTTTCATTGATTAAGCGTTTAAACACAGCTGTTGTTTTATCGCTGTTAATTGTTGGCAATGCTTCTCTAAGTTCTTCTAGACCAAATCCAGTACCGACTTTGGTCTTTTTGTTAACTGTTGTTTTTGATCCAGGTGCCCAACCACCAAGAGGGTTCTTTTTTGATGGTTTTGGTTTAGTAAATAGATTATCGGCATTAGCAACTTCATTCCTTAGCATTGTTTGAGCTTGTGTTCCTGAATGACAAATAAGCTCAGCAGTTGGATTAGTTACTGGTGCTAAGAAGTTCCCATCCACGCTTTCTAAAGTATCGTATGCTCTTTGACCTTGCAATATTGAGCGTTCTCCAAAGAACGGTGTTAGATTGTGAAATAAGTTAGCAACATGTTTGCGAGCACCGGAGAACCTTGAGTCCATCTCACTAGAAACGTTCATAGCTTCTATTGGATTATCATATTTTACTTCTCGTTTTCCCTTGCGTCCTTTTAATAAATCTCTTCGGAAAGTACGCATTTTCCCAATAGGTCGATAACTATAGATAACATCGTATTTTCCGTTATCTTGTACGTTGGTAACTACAGCAAACATTTGTTTGTCTCTACCACCGCCACCAGCATTGTAAACGTGTTCATTATCATTATAATCTTCTGGGTTTAATCTTTTTCCTATATTAGAATCAGGGTTTTCAAGGTCCCAGTTAAGAAAATGGCAAACCGTTCCAACTTTTAATGGTTCATCAAGTTTTTTAGTACCCATCAAAGTTAGTGCAGGTGCAATAGGTTCAAACTGATCATCCACTGCCCTATACCTAAGTTTTTCGTCTTTTAATTCAGTACCATTAGGTTTAGCTTTTACATCTGCTGATCTAAGAGGAACATTGCTAGTTTCTCTGTGAGGTATACGGATAAACTGATCAACCCAAGGTTGCAATGCACATTGTGGGTGGCATGCTTCTCCACTACAAAACTTATTGTGGAAAGAAATATCATAATTTTCAGCTGCTGCTGATGCCTTGGTATCTGTTAGACTACTTGCAGCATCTGTGTTATAGCCAAGACCGTCGCATTTTAAACATCCTTGACCATTGCAACCACGACATTGATATGCTTCTGATTGTCTAAGCGATTCAGGGATTAAAGCATATACAGCTTTTACAAGTTCACGATTTTGTCTATTTTGTTGGAAATGGTTAGTTTTTTGTTGACGAGCTTCTGCTCTAACGGGGTCTTCTATGCGAGCTCTTCTTCTTTCGCCTATACGTTCTTTAACGTGTTTCAACCATTTACTAGGGCTAACTGTAACGTTTTCTGGAACCCAAGTTTTTGTTAAATTACCTTCTTCATCGGGTCTTAAAACTTCTGTAGCTAACTCAGATCTTCTGCTGGGTGTTTGCAATGCCAACGTTTCAATTGGGCTAAATGCATCACGTTCATGTTCTTGAGATACTTGTTGTTGGATTGCTTTGTTTGATTCTTCATGAGTTTCTGATTCAATGCTTTTAGTTAATTTTTGTGCTTCTGGGTTTTCAAAGATGTTAAATCCACCTTCTCCACCACCATAAAGACCTTCAACGTCAGCATCATTATAGATGTCATCAAAACCTGCGTATTTAGAGTTAAATTTATTTTTCGGCATTTTCCGATTCTTTCATCAATGGTTCAGCCATTACAAGTCCATTATCTTGTATAGATTTACGCAATGTGTCACGCATTTTTGCACTACCTTCAGCACCTTGTTGATCAAATGATTTCATGATTACATTGCGCAAAGAATTCTCATACGCACTCATAGCTTCATCATTTGATTCACCAGCATCATAAGCGTGTTCTAGTCGTGAGGCATTTTCAAACATTGGTTTTAATGATTCACGTAAGCTATCTGGTGATACGCCGGTACTTTCAATGGCAGATTGAATCTTAGGAATTGCTTCTTGAATTCTAGGGTGCAATGATTTTGCATTCATTGTACCATCTGGTTGTGTTTTAATAGTTGGAGTATTAACCGTTAATCCAGGAATATTCATTGGCAAAGATGCAAAACGCTTACCAATTAATTCATTAATATCTTCAAGCTCTGCACTGGCAGCACAAAATTTAGCATTTTTGCTTGCACGGTGCTTTTGACTTCTTTTGTTTAATTCTTCAAGGATGTCGGGTGTTATATTGACTCCAGAAGTATAAACACCAACAAGATCAGAAGTAGTTAGATTTGGGCTAGATTCATTTAAACCGTATTGTACAACTCTTCTTCCTTCGGCATCTGTTTCAGTATTTGGTAACTGAGTTACAGGATCCACTGTAGAAAAATCTGTCATTAGCTCATGAGGGTTTGTTGCTGCTCCACCAGGATATGCTTTACCCATTGCATATTGAAAAAGCATGTTTGGTATTTTTATACCAGTTGGTGTTACCAATTGGTGATGACCTGGAAGAATTAATGCTTTTTCACTGTGGGAACCGATTCTGCAATTTTTGCAAGGAGTAGTCCATCCTTCTGTATCAGTCTCTTGGAATTCATCATCACCATGACAATCAGGGCATGAAGGATCACCATGTGCTTTCCAACCATCAACGTTACCAATAGGATCAAAATCTTCCAAAATTATTGGATTACCATCGACATGTGTTACTTCTAATTCACGTTGTTCTACAGGAAATTCTTCTGGACCTTTAGTAACAGTTTTAGGAATTGTACCTGCTCCATTACATTTAGCACAAACATGACCATCAGTTAATTTGATTGTTGCGTTATTTGAATGGCAATTCCCACATTCTACACCAAACTTAGGATTCATTGCAGAAAGGTCTTTACCAGTTTGCTTACATGTACGACATGGTATTGCTAACTCTTCAGATTTATTATTTTGCCATCTAAAACCTTCGCCATTACAATCAGGACAATTTGGACAATCTTCTTGATTAAGAATACGTGTACGACCATTACCAAGACCTTCACCAATTTGTCTACTACCATCTTCAGAGTAAATTGGTGCACCTGGTATGCAATCTCCACAAAATGTTGAATTAATAGAACGATATGGATCTAGGGAACCATTAAAACAAGGTTGTCCTTTTCTCATTCCTGGACATTTTTCATGACTAGTTACATTTCTAGATTCGTATCTATTAGGTGCTACATAAGTTGTCATTTCATCACCAAATTGGTCTTTACCAGTTGGTCTTCTAAAATATTTTTTAATTCTTGTTCCAGTAAGCCCAAGTGTTACCATTGGGATTTTTGCAAGGGCGTTGACATAACGCCCTCTATCAGCTAGTGTTCTAACATATCTAGTTCCTGAAGAAGTAGGGTCATCACTTAAATTTTCTGGCAACATTGATTGACGTAGTAAAGATTGACTAGAACGAAAGTATTTACCAACAAATATATAGCCAGATTCATCAACAATATATTTAGGTGTAAACTCATGTTTTCTATCAGCATGGTCTTCTTGGCTTCTGCCACAAATGCAAGTGTTTGTTTTAACTTCATCGCTAATAGATTTTACTTTTGGAGTTCTTCTATTCCTGGTGAATATATTGGATAATACTTCTTCTGGACCATGTTCTTCGAATACGTTTAATGGATGAGTTGAATCAAGTTCGTCTACAAATGGCAAACCACTTTGAGAACGTAGCATTGATGTTGCTGATTCTTGGTTTACAGTGCGACGAGCTTGCATAACGGCATCAGTTGGTGGTTTAGGACCTCTAGTGACACCGGGACTACCTTTTGGAACAAATACAGTAAGACCATCTTTACCCAAACCTTCAAATTCTGGGAAATCATAACTTCCAGATGGCAATGGCACTGCTTCATAGCCAGACTCTGGACTACTCAACCATTCTTTCATTTGGTGAACTTTTAGAACACCACGAGCGTCTCTGTTATCTTTCCACTGTGGAAGAGAATCGTGGTACAGTGCAATTTCAGAACGTGCAGCAGGGTTTCCTGACAAAAGTGCTTGTGCATCACCATGGAATACTCCATATGGTTTTCTAAGTTCAGTTTGTCGTTCTACATACTTTTTTCTTCTTGCTGCAATATCAGCAGCTTCTGATGCATACGATTCATTAGCTTCTAATTGGGATTCATCAATATACGCTGGTGCTTCTTCGTGTGGAAGAAGGTTTGGAAGTCTACGATCTGATTCTTCTGCTGTTTTAAGAAATTTAAACTTACGCATAATGTTTACCATTCTGGTCCATTAAGATCGTATTCAGTGGTAGATATATCTGGTTCGTCTGCTTCTTTGGCGGTTGCATTAAAAATTCCACCGTGTTGAGCCACTAAATCTGATACATCAAATGGTCTTTCTGTAGCAGCCATTTCACTTTCATAAGGTTCAGCACCATCATATTGTGTATAAGCATTTTGTTTTTTCTGATCATCAGCCATGTTCTGAACATAATCAGTTTGTCTTGCAGCTGCTTGTTCTTTACCACGTCTCTTGGTAACTCTGTCTTTACGATCTCGAACCCATCCATTAAATAAACGTTGCATACTTGGAGATTCTCCTGGTAGCAAAGTTTTACGTAAACCGTGTAGCATAATGTGTAGTTTCATCATTTCATCATTAGCAGAATTATTGTGAGCTACACAAGTTGTCAAAACTGTACGACCATTAGTTACATAACCTTCAGCTTTTGGTTTATTCTGAGAAGCATCAAAAGTAGGCGTATAATTTCCATCTTCAATTTCTGGATGAAAATCTGGATCGTAGTGATCAACAATATCGCAATGAGGATATTCTGATTTTGTTTGTCCGTATCGACGTAGAAATGCATCGTCAGGAAGCCTTACACGATCCCTAGCTACGTAGCAAGGTATGCCTGCAAGCGGTATGTCAGCAAAAATTTTTCTTATCTTTTTAGCCACAATTATCCTTCACACTTATACGTATCTGCTAGGAGTTGAGAAATTTGTTGTCGTTGCTGTAATGGATCTTTGACAGTTCTTTTAATAATAGCCGTACCTTCATTGATAATGCCATTGAGTCGTGTCATTTCTTCTGGACCAACCACTTCTGGTCGAATAATTCCACGGTTACATTTTGGACAACCCATATCATGTTCTATACGTGGTATAGGTACATTGTTAATGATTTTTGGAGCATCTTCTGGTAGTTCTTTAGGTTCAGCAATGTCTGGCAAACCATCTTGTTCCATCATGGCTTCTTGTTTAGCTATAGCTTGAGGGTCATCAAACATTGCATTTTGACCCATAAAACTAGGTTTTTCTTGTCTCTGTGATTGCAAATCTTGTTCTAAAGATGACCTAGTAGGTTGATCGATATTTTGTCCACGATCCCTTAGAAAAATTACAGGACCAACATTTTCAATATCAGATATTGCTTTTTCATTAGGTGTTGGCGGAGCATAATTTGCAAGGCTCTCTTCTCTATCTTCTGCAGCAATTGATCTTGCATAGTCTAGAGCAGCTGTGTCTTTAGGGTCAATACCTTCAGCTTCTGGGTTAGGAATTAAACTATTTTTAACACGTTCTTTAAGCAATGATACAGTTTCAGGAGATAACGATTCTTCAGTTGAATCTGTTGAATTGCGAGCATGTTGGCCTGGGGTATCATCATGTGGATAACCATTTACTTCTAGATCATGTTCTGGACATCCATCACAGTGGATAGTATCAGCGGATGATACACCTGAGCATTTTGGATTTTCACAATCTGAACAATGTTTTCTATTTACTGTCATTTCGCCAGTGTTTTTGCATGTAGGGCATATGTGATCTTTATCTTTAAAGACAATTTGAGATTTTCTTCTGCCTTTGCAACCTTTTTTCTTTTGCTTACACTTATTGCAGTGATCTTGTTGGTCATTCATTACAGTACCGCATGTGTCATCTTTGCAATTACGGCAATGAGTATCCCAGTATCTAAATAAGTTAAGTTTATTCCAAACAGAATTACCATTACAAGTTGGGCATAGTTCTTTTTCTGGTGCTTCCATACCTTCACCTTCTAAAACAACATCTCTTGTTCTAGGGATTGCTGGCATTGATATTGATTGTCTTAGTTCAAGGTCATTGGGGTCATATGAAGAATCTACATCATAATCATCGTTGATAGCAGATTTTTTTGTAATACCTTCTCCACGTCTTTTCAAACGCAATGGATATTTTTTAGCATATGAAGGATCTGAGAACCTACTAAGGAAATGGTTGATAAAATCTTTGGCACCAAGAACACTTTTTGGATTATATCCAAGATATTCGTTGTATTCTTCTTGCGTTAGATCTGGGTGTAATACTTCACCTTCGCTATTAGTAGCAACTTGTTTGTTGCGTGGTCTAACAGGATACTTAGTACTAATTTCTAAGTCAGAACCTGGCAAGAAGTCATTGGCATCGATATCTTCTGCATCACCCAATATACGTGGTCTTACAATCTCATCATATGAATTTGGTGTAATAGCTTCATCACCAAGAGTGGCAACATTTTCTTGTTCTGAAGGTAGTGCTTTGTTTGCTACCTTACGACCATTCATGCCAAGAAATGCCCAAGGACGATTCTTACCGTATAAGAAGAAATTCTTTACACTTTCAACACCGTGACCAACTGTATTGCTAGGAGCCAATGGGTTACGCATAAGAACGGTTTGTGTTCCAGGGTATAGACCTTCTGGACTATTCCTATCTTGTTCGCCAGCATCTCTCTGGAAAACAATACCTGCTCCAGTTTCAGCGTCTGGTTTTACTGTAGGGAATTTAAATTGAGGATCTGGTTTAAAGAAGCCAAGGTATGCTTCTGGGTCAACACCTTCAGGAACTGGTGCGCAGTTATTGGCACCATATACAAGTGGGTTGCAACGGTTATATCCGTCTGTTCTAGCAATACTCACACCGTCTTTTTCGCTTCTACCACAGTGAGAACATGGTAAAGTCTTATTGGGTTCTACATCAACATGAGTTGCAATTGGTTCGCCATAATCTATACAATCTTTATTGTCACAAGATAATGAAAGAATTGGCAACTTAATTCGCTTGATACCTCGTTGGTTGCCATTAGCATATGTTTCTTTAATCATTGGATTATCAAATACAGTGTCAAAAGGTACGGCTGTTACATTACCTTCTTCATCCATAAATTCTGAATTTTGTCTTCCTTCAGGTAATCCATCTATGGTGTGATGCGCTGGATTGAGTTGAACTTTACGCAAATGAATTTTTTCGTCCAAAGCGTTTTTTGCTCTATCAGCTGCTTTATAATCTTCGTTTTCACTAAGGTCACCAAGTTGACGAGCTGTTTCACGAGTTTTTATAAGATCTGGTCTTCCTTTTTCAAGTTGTTCCAAATCTTTTGTTGTAGCTTCATGTAGTTCTGGACTAAAACGGTAGACTCTTCTCTCTCCAGATCCTTCTTGACCAGGGTAGAGAACATTGTAATCGTTGTCTACAAACGCTTCACTAGCAGCGATAGAATTACCGTGGTTGACACACTTAGTGTTACCACAGATTGCACTGACTGGTTGTCGCATTGCACTAGTCTCACGACCATATGGGAACATACCAGGTTCCCAGTCATACTTTGGATAACGTCCTTTTTCACCACATACTGTGCATTTTTGTGGACGCATTAAGTCCAACATCTTGCTCATTAGTTTAGGGAATCGGTGACAAGTTGTACAAAAACCTTCTGAGTGAGTTGGCAAAGTCCAACTACCTGTTGTATCAGCAAAGTCTTCAGGTGCACTTTGCAATACTTCAATAGGATTATACGAAGCTGTAGCGTTAGGGCTTTCGTGAGTTTCACCCTTTGGATGCCAAGCACCGGAAGCCACATCAAATACATGTTGACCATGTAGATTGGTGCTATTATGATCTACTTCACCATTTTCATTAGTTCTGAAATTACCAGGAATGTGAGTAGA
>Ga0114962_10000801_pt1 | contig 27439 bp, 20 predicted proteins | sample C_130820_MF_Meta_FD_87017 | JGI IMG/M metagenome (GOLD analysis project Ga0114962, IMG submission 87017) | Freshwater microbial communities from Lake Croche, Canada to study carbon cycling - C_130820_MF_MetaG | ecosystem: Environmental > Aquatic > Freshwater > Lake | place: Lake Croche, Canada...
GAGGTCCCCGTAATAATAATCTTTTTCATAAAGCTAAAATAACTAAAATAATTAAAATAAGAAGCATTTACCGGATTGGATTTTCGAATCCAAAAGAATGAAAAAACCCTCTCTGCTTTATAAACAGAAAGGGTTTTAATTATTAAAAAAAAATAAAAAAAATGCTATTCTAAAATACTTCTCGAGATTACAATTTTCTGAATTTCAGAAGTACCCTCATAAATTTGAGTAATCTTGGCATCGCGCATCATTCGTTCCACATGATATTCCCGAACATAACCATTCCCCCCGTGAATCTGAACCGCTTCAATCGCTGTATCCATAGCCACTTGCGAAGCAAAAAGTTTAGCCATAGCTCCACTTAAATCATAATCGTGATGATGGTCCTTATCCCAGGCCGCCTTCATACACAGATGACGAGCCGCTTCGATATTGACTGCCATATCCGCTAATTTGAAAGCGATTGCCTGATGTTTACTGATTTCTTTTCCAAAAGATTTTCGCACTTTCGAATAGCTCAAGGCTAATTCATAAGCACCGGATGCAATTCCCAAGGCTTGGGCCGCAATTCCTATTCGGCCACCAGCCAAGGTTTTCATCGCAAATTTAAAACCAAATCCTTCCTCACCGATTCTATTTTCTTTAGGAACGCGAACATCCGTAAACAACAAAGAATGCGTATCACTTCCGCGGATTCCCATTTTATGTTCTTTGGCGCCTACTTCAAAACCCGCCATGTCTTTAGTCATAATCAGGGCATTGATCCCCTTGTGCTTTTTCTCTACATGCGTTTGAGCAATTACAATATAAAAAGAGGCGCTATTTCCATTGGTAATCCAGTTTTTAGTACCGTTTACCAAATAATAATCGCCCATATCAACGGCTGTAGTCTTCTGTGAAGTAGCATCGCTGCCCGCCTCTGGTTCACTTAAACAAAATGCCCCATGAATTTCTCCCGAAGCCAATCGAGGCAACCATTCTTGTTTTTGCGCTTCGGTACCAAAAGTTTGCAAACCCCAACATACCAAAGAATTATTAACTGACATCACCACCGAAGCCGAAGCATCAACTTTAGATATTTCCTCCATTGCAATCACATAGGATATCGTATCCAAACCACTCCCCCCATATTCCGGATCTACCATCATACCCATAAATCCAAGGGCTCCCATTTTCTTGATTTGTTCTGCAGGAAAAATTTCCTTCTCATCTCGTTCTATAACGCCTGGCAAAAGCTCTTGTTGGGCAAAGTCTCTTGCGGCCTTTTGTATCATCAAATGTTCTTCACTTAGATTAAAATCCATATAGATATTGAATAATTGTTATGATTAATTTAATAAATCTTCCCAAAGATACCTTTTTAATGTGAATTGTTCGCTTATGATTCGTAAATTTGACCGATGAAAAAAACGAACTATAACGTTATAGGACTCATGTCAGGAACTTCTCTCGATGGTCTGGATCTGGCACACATTCAATTGCGACTAAGCGATAACAAATGGACGTTCAAGATCCTTGAATGCGAGACTATTGGCTATAGCGCAATCTGGATAGACCAATTAAAAAAAGCCATCAACTATTCCGATCCCGCCTTAATGGAATTAAATATAAACTACACCGAGCTGCTAGGCTCCATCCTAAATAATTTCTTACAAAAGTACAAAATCGAAAATCTCGATGCCATTTGCTCCCACGGCCATACCATATTGCACCAGCCCGAAAAAGGATTTACACTTCAAATTGGCAATCTGCCCGAATTGGCAAAGATCACCAATCAGACCGTGGTTTGCGACTTCAGAGTTCAGGATGTCGAATTGGGTGGCCAAGGCGCTCCCCTCGTTCCCATTGGCGACCAGTTTCTTTTTTCCGAATATGACTATTGCCTAAACTTGGGTGGATTCTCTAACATTTCCTTTGAATCCAATAAAAAAAGAATAGCCTTTGATATCTCGCCAGTGAATACCGTTTTGAATTTCTATGCCAATCAATTGGGATTAGATTACGATGATAAAGGTAGAATTAGCCGAACAGGCGCCGTCAATACAGAACTCTTAGATGAATTAAACCAGCTGGATTTCTATCATAAAAACTATCCGAAATCACTGGGATTCGAATTTGTAAAAGAAATAATTCTTCCTATAGTAGAAGCGTCTAATCTTACCATAGAAGATAAACTAAGGACCTTTACCGAACACATAGCCATACAGTTTGCTTTGGCTTTACCAAATAAAAAAGGAAAATTACTCCTCACTGGCGGCGGTGCTTACAATGATTTCCTAATTGAATGCATGAAACTGCAGGCTCCAGAAATTGAAATTACCATTCCTTCTTCCAAGATTTTAGAATACAAAGAAGCCCTAATCTTTGCCCTACTTGGGGTTTTAAAATTGCGAAACGAAATCAACGTCCTCTCCAGTGTAACCGGCGCTAAAAACGATCATTCTTCCGGTCTAGTTTATCAATAAATACAATCCTAAACCGCTTTAAAAAACTACCTTTACTAGGTACGAAAAACAAATACCCTTAATGAAAGATTTACTCAAAAAATTCGAAGATAAAGAGCCCGAAATAATATTCAACTGGAAAGATAGCGAAACCGAAGCCGAAGGTTGGACAGTCATCAATTCCTTGAGAGGTGGAGCTGCTGGTGGTGGTACCCGCATGAGAAAAGGGCTAGACATCAACGAAGTCCTATCCTTAGCAAAAACAATGGAAGTGAAATTCTCCGTTTCTGGACCCGCAATTGGTGGTGCTAAATCCGGAATTAATTTTGATCCGAATGATCCTAGAAAAAAAGGGGTTTTGCAACGCTGGTACAAGGCCGTTTCTCCCCTATTAAAGAGTTATTACGGTACTGGTGGGGATTTAAATGTAGACGAAATTCATGAAGTAATCCCAATGACAGAAGAATGTGGCGTCTGGCATCCCCAAGAAGGGGTTTTCAATGGGCATTTCAAACCCACAGAAGCCGATAAAATTAACCGTATTGGTCAATTACGCCAGGGTGTGGTCAAAGTAATTGAAAATCCCAATTTCTCTCCCGATGTAAATCAGAAATATACCATCGCCGATATGATCACCGGATATGGTGTGGCCGAGGCGGTTCGTCATTATTACGAGATTTATGGCGGAGATATCAAAGGCAAAAAAGCCATCGTTCAAGGCTTTGGAAATGTAGGCTCAGCTGCCGCTTTCTACCTCGCAAAAATGGGCGTTAAAATTATCGGAATCATTGATCGCGAGGGTGGATTAATAAACGAGAACGGCTTCTCCTTTGAAGAAATTAGAAGCCTGTTTACGAATAAAGAAGGCAATAAATTAGTTGCCGACAATATGATCCCTTTCGATGAAATCAATCAGAAAATATGGACTATCGGAGCCGAAATTTTCTTGCCCTGCGCAGCCTCCCGCTTGGTTTTGCAAAGCCAGATTGACAGTTTGATAGCCTCCGGATTGGAAGTAATCTCCTGTGGTGCCAACGTTCCCTTTGCGGATACCGCAATTTTCTTTGGCCCTATTATGGAAAATATTGACCACAAGGTAAGTCTAATTCCCGACTTTATTTCCAATTGTGGTATGGCCCGAGTTTTTGCCTATTTTATGGAAAAGAAAGTCCAAATGACCGACGAAGCTATTTTTCAGGACACCTCAGAAACCATCCGAAAAGCCATTGAAAAAGCACATACCTTAAACCAATCAAAAACCAATATCAGCGCTACTGCTTTCGAAATCGCATTAAAACAATTGGTCTGATTTAATGATTAATTGTAAAAACAATTAGTCTGATTTATTGATTAATTGTAAAAACAATTAATTGTACTTATATTCGTTCTATTAAAATACTAAAGGCTAGCATGAGAATTTTAGAAACCGAACAAGAAAAAAAGGCAGCAGTATTCACAACAATCAGTTTTTTGTTGCTTTTTTCCTTGCTGTATTACCTTACGATGTCCAGCGAAATCAAACTTCCTACCCTAGAAGGTGGCGGTGGCGGCGGAGAAATTGCGGTGAATTTTGGAAATAGTGATTTTGGTTCCGGGGAGAATTATCGATCCAAAGATATCGTTACAGTCACAGCCAAACAACCAAAAGCAAGTCAAAGCAGCGAAAAAGAAATCCTAGTTTCCGAAAACGAAGAGGCTCCGGCCGTAGCCGAAGTCCGAAAACCTGTAGAGAAACCAAGAAAAACAGAAGTGGACAAACCTGCGGCGAAAGTAGCACCTAAGCCTTCTAAAACAACCACAGACGCTCTTTCAAATTTAATAAATGGATCGAGTCAATCCGGTGATGGAGATGATAAAAGAGCCGGCAACAAAGGAAAATCCAGCGGAGATTCAAATGCCTCTGGCTATAGTGGTGGTGGTGGATCTGGAACTGGAAGTGGCGGCGGAAGCGGTTCCGGTCAAGGCCTGGGATCCGGAAGTGGTTACGGTTCCGGGTCTGGAAACGGTACAGGAAATGGCAACGGAAACTACCAACTCGGAAACCGAAAAGCCATAAGCAAACCCCAACCCAAATACATCTGTGACGAACAGGGTATTGTCGTGGTGCAAATTTCAGTAGACCAATCTGGAACGGTAACGAGTGCCAATGCCGGTATAAGAGGTACCACCAATGCAGCTAAATGCCTTTTAGATCAAGCTAAAATCGCGGCTATGAACACCAAATGGCAGTCGGATCAAGGCGCACCGGAAAAACAAGTAGGCAAAATCATCTACAGCTTCAAACTCACGCACTAAGCTTCTGCTTAATCCAACGCTTATATTTATATAAATTAATGAACTATCAGGAAACCGTTAATTGGATGTTCAGCCAGCTGCCAGTATATCAGCTACAAGGCGCAATTGCCTATAAAAAAGATTTGACAAATGCCCTCCTACTTTCGGATTACCTCCATAATCCAGAAAAAGCACTGCGCTGTATTCATATTGCTGGAACCAATGGAAAAGGATCCACTTCGCATCTTTTAGCGGCTGTTTTACAAGAAGCAGGCTACAAAGTCGGACTCTATACCTCCCCACATCTAAAAGATTTCAGAGAGCGCATCAAAATAAATGGAGTCGAAATTTCCGAAGACTATATCTGTGATTTCGTCAACAAACATCAAGGCTTTTTTGAGAAAAATGATCTTAGCTTTTTTGAAATGACGGTAGGCCTAGCCTTCGAATATTTCAAAAAAGAGCAGGTTGACATCGCCATCATAGAAGTGGGTCTGGGCGGTCGTCTAGATGCTACGAATATTATTCTCCCCTTGATTTCAGTAATTACCAATATTGGAATAGACCACATCCAATTTCTTGGAAATACACTCGAAAGTATCGCTACCGAAAAAGCAGGAATTATCAAATCCAATATTCCGGTAGTAATTGGAGAATACACACCCGAAACCAAACCGGTATTCCTGGCTAAAGCCACAGAAAATAAAGCCCCAATATACTTCGCATCCGAAAATATAAAAGACACCTTTCCTTCCGCTTTAAAGGGGGACTACCAAACGCAGAACAAGAAAACGGTAATACAGACAATCCAGCTCTTAAAGAGCCAATACAATTACAAGATTTCCGAAGAACAAATCAAAACCGGATTCCTAAATGTAATCAACAGCACCGGACTTTATGGAAGATGGCAGCAACTAAAGGAAAATCCAAAGGTAATTTGCGATACAGCCCACAACAAACACGGACTCGAAATAGTACTGCATCAGCTGCAAAAAGAGAAATTCGACACCCTACACATCGTTCTTGGCCTGGTCAATGACAAAGATTTAGACGAAATCTTGCCTTTATTTCCAAAAAAGGCAAAATATTATTTCTGCAAACCGAATATTTCAAGAGGACTAGATACCGCAATACTACAGCAAAAAGCAGCCGAATACGGATTAACTGGCGAAGTATATAATTCTACTTCAGAAGCTTATGAAAAAGCTTTAGCCAGCGCCAGCAAAACCGACTTCATCTACATTGGCGGAAGTACTTTTGTCGTTGCAGAAATTTTATAAATTTTATCGATTTTTATTTGCAGAAACCAAAAAGAGGCTTATATTTGCACACGCAATAAGGGAAACATTTATTCTTGAATTGTAAAATAGGGCGATTAGCTCAGCTGGTTCAGAGCACCTCGTTTACACCGAGGGGGTCGGGGGTTCGAACCCCTCATCGCCCACAAAAACTCCTTAAGAAATTAAGGAGTTTTTTTTATGGTCTGAATTATTTTTTTTAAAATTCACTTATTGACTATATTTAATTCTCGACCAGGCATATCACAAAAGTGGTTTCTAACCCGTCATTTTGATATACCAAATACCCCCCATGAGCTTCAACAATACTTTTGGATAAGGTCAAACCTATTCAAAATCCTTAAAACACAATAGGCGCCGCCAAACAACTTTTCGGAATAGCAAAAGCATCGACCAAAGACACTGCATCCTGCCTAATTTCCCAGCAAAGCTGATTTACTAGCTTCCGAATCGCTTTCGTCTTCACCCCTTCCATATAACCATCTTCCAAATACCAGCCCTTGTTTTTTTCGATTTGCGACAGCGCATACAACTGACTCAGTTTTACCAGTACGGCCTTCGTCTTTTCATCCTGAACCGCCTCCGTAGCCAATTGAAACTGCCCCAAAACAACCCGCTCGATATAGGCTTCCGAAACAGCAATCATCTGATGCTGCACCACATTAAAAGCGTCATACGGATCCAAACCGCCATCAATTAATTTTCGAATCCGCTTGGCGGCAGAGGCCAATATCGTCTTTTCTCGGTACTCAAAAGCACTCAGATGAAAGGCCGCATCCAACAAATGATCTTCATCCGTATTTCGGGTGACTATTGGATTTTTTTCAGATAGTGTGGTCTTGGCAGTCTCATAAACATAATTGACTATCCCCATGGCATCCATTTCTCCAAAAGCTTTTCTAAATTCAGAAAGCCTGTTCTTGGCTACCAATTGCATCAAGACCGTATTGTCCCCTTCAAAAGTGGTGTATATTTCAGTATCGTTTTTCAAAGCATCGATGCGATTTTCAGACAAATAGGCTTTGCCCCCAATGGCCTCGCGGCACTCCTGCAACACATCCCTCGTGCTCCAAGTCGAATAGGCCTTCATTCCCGCAGCAAGGGCTTCAATTTCCTGCATTTCAGACTCCTGCTTATCAATGAAACGCTTCGTTACATATTGCAAGGCAAAATGAATAGCATAGGTTTTCGCCAAGTGCGGGAGCAGTCGACGCTGGTGCATGCGATAATTCAAGATCGGTACTTCCGAACCGCCTTCGGGCCCAAACTGTCGGCGTTGGTCGCTGTATTTTATGGCGATGGTCAAGCCTGATTTGGCTGCCGCCAAAGCCGATCTCGGTATCCCAATTCGACCTCCAACTAAGGTGCCAAGCATCGTGAAAAACCGTCGGTTGTCACTTGGTATTGGACTTTCAAATTCTCCCTTCTCATTAACAGAAGCAAAGCGATCCAGTATATTTTCTTTGGGAATGACTACATTCTCAAAACGAATGGTTCCATTGTCTACTCCATTTAGTCCCATTTTAGGTCCGCAATCGGCAATGTGAATCCCTTTCAGAACTTTGCCTTTCGTATCCCGTAGCGGAACTAGGAAAGCATTAACACCATAATCAACCCCATCGATAATTAATTTTGCAAAAACTGTTGCCAGCTGGCCGTGCACTGCTGCATTACCGATGTATTCTTTCTGGGCGTTTGCATGGGGTGTGTGAATAGTAAAGCTTAGCATCTCATGATTATAAGTAGCTGTTGTTTCAAGCCCCTTCACATTCGAACCGTGATGGGTTTCTGTCATAGCAAAACAACCGGGCAATTTTAAGGAACCGATATCGGCTAAATACTTAAGGTAATGCTTTTCGGTGCCTAGCGATTGTATGCTCATTCCCCAAAGGCCAAACTGCACTCCAAATTTGATCACCAAACTTAAATCATGATAACTCAAAGTTTCCATGATGGCAAAATAATCGGCTAAATTTCCACCACCACCGTATTGTTTTGGGTAGGCTTTATTTCCTAAGTTTTCTTTCGCTAAAATTCTACACCACTCGAATACTTTCTCCTGATAAACAGCTATATCTGTCGAAGTTTCATAAGCGAACTCGGGCCGGCTGAGAACCGCTTTCACCTTCTTGATAATGGGCGCTTGATCGCCATCCAGAATTTGAGTTAATTCTTCATGCGAAAAACCCGTAGAGGTCTGCCGACTTGAAGTAAAAGAAGTACTGGTTTTTTTAAAATTACTCACCGCTTCTTCCCCTATAATCCCAAGATCATTTTCGAGTTTTATAAAGGCAATTCGCGCCATTTTAACATCACTATCGTTTTTGGAAAGAACTAAAGCAATATCAAATAGGGACGTAATGGAAGTTTCTGCCTCCAAAACTTCTTCTAGTTCTGCTTTCCAATCGGCAACTTGCTTGCGGGAGGGCGGAGCTAAAATAGCTATCTCTTGAAGCAGTAATTCCCGTTCCGTGTCCGAAAGCCATTCCCGGCTGTCAATAAATTGCTGTAGGGTCAAAAACTCTTTCGAGCTCAATAGGTCGTCCGACCAAACAAGGTAGAAAAATGGAATAAAGGCTTTATGTTTTGAATTCGTCATCGTATCTAAATTTAGTATCTGTGGTTAAGATAAAGCATTTAAGTACTATTGTGTCAGAATTTAACCCTAATTTAAATACTGATGACGGAAGAGCGCGATCAAAATGGAATGAATTTTACCAAATTGAATAGGATTGGGCTTCAGCCCATTTTAAATGAAATAGGAAGTTAAGAAAAGAATTTTTTTGGCGCCGAAAGCCGCCGAACACTATCTGTAATTACAACTTCCTTATTCTCAACGGCATCATAAACCGCAATAACAGTAGTACTGTTGTGTATGCGGGCTAATTTCTTGTAAGACAAGCGCTCCTGACATGCAAATCCAATAAAGAGGAAACTAATATGCAGATTATTACCTTTAGGACGCAGCGTAGTCAATCGAATAGATTGCTGATCCGCATCCTTCTCCAAAACAATTTCTTCACTATAGGAGGCATCCGATTTGTAAATGGAAGATTCATAATTCTCCGTCACAATAGCAAGATGGACATGCGTAGCTCCAAGTGGCCAGTCGAGATGCTCGCCTGCTATAAAACGATCCAAACGAAACTCTTGCTTCATGTAATCCCATTTTAATTTTTTTTTCAAAACTTTACTTAATGGACGAAAGAAGTTACTCTCAAAACCCAGAATAAAAGCCTTAGCATCTGCTGTTGCTAATCCCCCTTCTACGGTACGACTCCCTTTTTCCTTGGGATCTTCACCTAATATGGAAAATAAAAGTTGATTAACCCTGCCGGCAGAGCTCCCTTCCTTAGCATAAATATTGAATCGGTTGGCCAGCATCCGGAAATTACGAGCCTTGAGCACCACACTCGCAAATTCACTATGTTGCTTTCGGAAATTATCATAATTCGGATTCTCTCGAACCTTCTTACTTGCTTTAGGATCCTTTTCTTTTTTTTGACTAGCAAAATTTCCAAAAGGAGAGTTGGTAAAAGTGATACCATCAATACTACCACTTAATTTAATCGGAGAAATAACTCTAGCCATGATTTCTAATTTTCATTAAAGATAACTAATAAAAATCTTACATACTGACGGACAGTTACTTATTTACAAAAATAAGTAAAAAACAACTAATTTATTCTTAAACTAAAGTAAAATCGAATACATTAATTCCAATCCACACAATTATAAAGAAGTTCCCAACAAAAAGAAATCCAATTAGAGCTTTAATTGCTTCTCTTGATTTTGAATAATATCCAAATAACTTTCGAAACCTACCTTTTTAGCAAGGATCTTTTTATTGGCATCCAATAAATAAAAAACAGGCGTTTGAGATACATTATATAGGGTTTGAAAATCAACTTCTTCTTTGGTATAATTCCCAATAACCGTAGTGGCAGGACTGACATTTATCCAATCCTCCAGCTTCTCTTTGGCGATAAACTCCACCCATTTGACTTTCTCCTCATTATTGATATTAATAGCAAAGACTTTGATCCCCTTACTTTTCCACAAATCAGTGTAGACCTTTTTCATTTTCGGAATCTCTGTAGCACAATGCCCGCAGGTGGGATCCCAAAAAGCCAGGACGGTATAAGGCGCATTGACATCATACAAATCAATACGCGTACCGGCTACCGTATTCATAAAAAGATTGGGAGCCAAGGCACCAATTTGGTTGCTTTTTAAAATCCGATCCATCCGCTTCAAAAACTCTTTCTGCTCTAATTCCAACCAGCTGTATTCCTTGCCTTTAAAATAGTGATCGTTAATGTTTAAAAACACTTTATCCAGACCCATTATTTTGGGAGCAACATATTTATTCACAAAAAACAAACTCAGGTATTTAAACAAATCCCCTTCACGAGAGCCAGTCTTATCTAAAATAGCAAAAACTTCTGGACTTATAGCTTCAGGCGTCTGAACCACCAGAGAATTAAAATAACCATCGATTTTGTTTTCTAAAAACGGATTGCGTAGCAATCGGGGGTCACTAAAATCAATAGCCGAAAAATAGCGCTGCTTCACATAATCCAAACTGTCTTTTTTAGTTTTCAAAATCACAGTCTCCTCTTTTAAATCAAAATAATTCTCAACAGGCAGCGACAATTCAAACAACAAACTAATCAAATTATGAGGATTTTTCTGCAAATAATCCGACTTGTATTTGGTAATTTCCTTCTGAATAACACCAATTTTAGCGCGAACCTCCAGGCTGTCCTTTTTAGTTTTCTGCTGTGCTAAAGTTCCATTCAATGTATTCATCGCTTCCGTCTTCTCTTTTAAGAGAGAATTAAAGGCCTGAAAATCTAAATTTAGGGGAGAATGATCAATGACACTCTTCGAAGGATTCTCTAAATTGACCGCTATGCTAAAGTGCTGATCTGTATCCATCACTAATTCAGTAACTATTTTTTTGTCTTTATCCACAAGCATGTAAATCCCCTCAGTATATTTCGTGTCTTTTTCAAAAGCAATGCGACCGGAAGAATTGGCTGTAGCCGAATCCAAAAGCGTGGTATACTTTCCGTAATAACCCGCTAAATAATACTTGTTGTTTTTGAATGCTGTCGCCTTAAATTCAATTTTAGATTTTTCAGTCTGAGCAAAAAGGGTGTTTCCGAAAACAAACAGACTCAGTAGAAGAAGAAAATATTTCATATTAAATGACTTTATTATGGTATACAGTACTAAACATTATAATTATTTAACAAAAATAATGATTTTATTGCTCTTGTCAAATTGATTTTCAAACTACTAACAAAGCTTCTTGTATTAAAGTCAAAACTTATCTCTTAAACATTCACTGTTTTTCTTAGCCAACTATGATAACAACTAATTAAAAAAGTAACGCTTTCAATAGTGCTATTTAGACCTTCAATTCTACTACCACCCTTTATGGATGCCGTTCTTTAATACATCATCATATTTAACTTTATCAAATCGGTATAAATTGGGTGCTTTATGAGATACATTTTTTTTCTTCTCATCGAGTTTTATCAAAATTCCAATAGCCGTTATTTTGCGTAAAAAATTTCTTCGATCTAATGTTCTGCCCAATATGGTTTCATATAACTTCTGTATTTCGGGTATGCTGAATTTTTCGGGTAATAAATTATAACCAACAGGCATCAAATTCAGTTCGATTCGAAGGGTTTCTAGCGCTTTATCCAATATCTTTTTATGGTCTAATATCAATTCCGGTAAATCCGCAAAATCAACCCAAGACACCCTTTCATTTACAAGATCTCCTTGGGGTACCGTTTGTAAAAAATCAACCAATGCATAATAACCTACCGTTACAAAACGCTTCAAATACCACTCGGCCTCCTCCGCCGGGATACCATAAAAATTTAAAATGGAATGATTAAAATCTGGATCCCTTCTATTTACAGCACCAAAGGTGGAAAACTGGCGTAAAAAGACGCCCTCCACACCAGTTCGATTCTGTAAAATATTTACCGCTGCCTGATCAAGATCTTCACTTATAGGTACAAAACCGCCTGGCAGTGCCCAACGATCTGCATACTTTGATTTTATCAATAAAACCTTAAGTTGATTATCGTGAAAACCAAAGATGACACAATCAATGGATAAACCGGATTGATAATTATCGGAATGCGCTAGGACTGATTTTAACATTGCTGAGACAAAATAGCTTCGTATTAATTTATTGCAATATAATTCTTTTTTATATTAAATCAAGCGTCCGTTCTAAAGCCATTCCTCTGGATCCTTTAATTAATATCATTTTATTGCTGAATTTTTTAGAGGCTATTGCATTTGAAAAAGAATCAAAACTTTCATAAAAATGAAAATTACACTGTTCTTTCTTATTTTTATAAAAATCAGTACCCACGAAATAATAGTCTATTTCTGGTGTTTTTGAAGCCAATGCAACCAATTCTTGGTGTTCTTTACTACTCTCGGCTCCCAACTCAAACATGTCTCCTAAAATAGCTATTTTATTTGATTTATCCAATTGTATAAAGTTTGCAATCGCTACTGCCATACTACTTGGATTGGCATTATAAGCATCTAAGATGATCTCATTTGAATTCCGTACCACCATTTGAGATCGGTTATTTTCAGGAACATAACCCTCTAATGCCGCTTTAATTTGAGCGGGATCAACCTTGAAATAATGACCAACAGCAATAGCAGCATTGATATTATTCGCATTATACAAACCTATGAGATTCGAATGAATATCTAAATCAGCATACTGAACATGCACAAAAGGGTTCGCCTCCACTGACGCTATATTCACATCGGCTTCCGCTTTTTGAACGCCAAAAGTATAGCGATTCAAATCGGTCGTTTTAGCATCTTGTATAGGATCATCCAAATTAACAAAAACCGTTTTTCCCGCCTTGCGCAGAAAATCATAAAGCTCGCTTTTACCCTTAATCACTCCTTCAACACCTCCAAATCCCTCCAAATGGGCCTTGCCAAAATTACTGATATAACCGTAATCCGGTTGGGCCAGCTCACATAGGAATTCGATTTCCTTTTGATGATTCGCTCCCATTTCTACAATCCCAAGCTCCGTTTTCGCATCAAAGGATAATAGGGTCAGTGGTACACCAATATGATTATTGAAATTTCCAACAGTTGCTTTAGTATTGTATTTTTTATTGAGAACCACCTGCATCAATTCCTTAGTGGTGGTTTTACCATTGCTACCCGTGAGCGCTATAATGGGTAATTTTAAATGGATACGATGGTATTTTGCCAATTCCTGTAAAGCAATCAAGCTGTCTTTTACCAGGATGGTACGCGCATCTATATAAAAATCAGAATTGTCTATAATAACATAGGAAGCTCCTTTTTCTAAAGCCTCTTGAGCAAAAGTATTCGCGTCAAATCGATCCCCACGAATCGCAACAAAAAAACTTCCGGATTCGATTTTTCGGGTATCTATAGAAACCGAATGGCATCCTAAAAATAAAAGATGAATTTCTTTAATTGTCATTTAAAAAAAGTTTAAAAAATAAAAGCCCTAATCAAAGGGCTTTTACGATACTATTGAATAGAAATTAATTTCTCGGTGTTTTCTTTTTGTCTGATTTTGCTCCTACACGGGACATCGCACAACGGAATCCAATATAATCAGTAGCCATATCTTGTGGAAAATACCTTCTTTGGGCAGGATCCAACCAATAAGCACGATCTCTCCAGGATCCTCCTTTATAAACGCGTACTTTATCATTAACTAAAGTCGTTCTTTTGCTGGATCGGTCATATTTGCGAACCATATTCCCCAAACTGTCTGTAGAGACATTTTGCTCTGGCGAATTATACATTCGTTGCTTTTCTTTGGTTTTAGCATCTAATTCACCCTCTGTACCAAATTTGTAATATTTAGTAGACTGCTTGTCACCATCTCTATAATTGATTTCATTGCTCTTATCAAAATTAGATCTCAAATAAGTCTCTTTTTCATCAACGGGAACCTGAACAATTTGACCAGGAAAATTTCTAGCCATGATCCGTCCGTTCGATAATGTGTCGAATTTTTGTGTTTCTTTTGTTACCAATTCTACTTTTCCATCAGTGCCAATTTTATTTTTGGTATAAACATTTCCTCTGAAATAGTTGAAATCGTTTGCTTCATTGTCAACAATTGGACGATATACATCCGCAACCCATTCCGCTACATTTCCAGCCATATCATACAAACCGAAATCATTAGGAGGATAAAATTTGACCACTTGTGTAATATCAGCTCCGTCATCAGACCAACCTGCTATTCCTCCGTAATCTCCATTCCCTTGTTTGAAATTAGCCAACTGATCGCCTTTGATTTTACGCTTTCCAGAGCGAGTATAACTTCCAGACCATGGGTATTTCTTTTGCCCTTTATAAACATTATACTCTCTTTGCCCAACATCAGCAGCTGCAGCATATTCCCATTCTGCCTCAGTAGGCAATCTGTATTCTGGCAAAATTAAACCGGAAGATCTTTGGGCATATAGATTTTTAGCAGCTACTTCTGCAGCAGGTTTATCCTTAGTCCCTTTTGTTTTGATTGCTTTTGATTTTGAATTTCTTCTTCCTTTCAATACTATTTTATCATCTCCGCCAAAAGCACGAGATGGCGTATTTAAATAGGTTTCTGTACTAAAATTAGCCGCTGCAGTTACATCCTGAACTTTAGCGTCTTTTTTCAAAAACCCTTCCGTTTCTAATGTTTTTTCATTTACTCGATCCGTTCTCCATTTACTGAATTCTACCGCCTGAAGCCAGTTTACTCCAACTACAGGATAATTAGCATAGGCAGGATGCCTTAAATAGTTATTGGTCATCGTCTCGTTATAGCCCAATCGATTTCTCCAAACTAAGGTGTCAGGCAAGGCCCCTTCATAGATATTTTTATAATTTTCCTGATCCGGTGGAAAAACAGATTTCAACCAGTCAAGATACTCCATATACATCAAATTAGTAACTTCGGTTTCATCCATGTAAAAAGACATTACATGTTGCTGATTTGGAGCGTTATTCCAATCATGCATCACGTCATCTTCTACTCTTCCCATAGTAAAAGTCCCTCCTTCAACCATAACCAATCCGGGACCTGTGGCTTGTTTTTTAAAATTTGAAGCATATTGAAAACCTCCCTTGGGGTTGTTAATTTGCCAACCTGTAGCTGAAGAAGCATTTTTGGAGCTGGTTTTCTTGCTGCAAGAGCTGGCAAAAATTAAAATTAAAGCTAACGATAGCAATAACTTAACAGCAATAATTTTGTTTAATTTCATACTTTTAGTAGGTAATAAATTTGGAGCGAATATAATAATTAAGCTTTAATTCACAACGGTTTTTTGTAAAATAATAATCTAAAGCAGGTCATATAAACTTACTTTCAAGCTAAAACGTAAAAATTACGAATTTATTACATCGACTAAACTAAATATTTTATTTTTACTTCTAGTAATAAATCAATCTAAAATACGTTAAAATAAACTATGAAAAAAACAATACTCGTCTTCTTAATTCTTATTTCTCTTGTTTCTCTTGCACAAGAAAGGGCGGATATTACTATTGCTTGGACTCCGAAATCAGAATTCAATTTCGGATCTTTAAAAACAACTATCCCTCAGTTTAACAAAGAAAATTTTGAATTTAATAGCTACACCAGACAAGTTTTTTTCGTCTTAAAAATACCTTTATCCTCTGTTACTAATGAAAACGATCTTGAAATAACTAATATCGTGTATGAGAATTGCACTACCGAAGATTTAGGTGATTTACTCTTGAATGCTATTCCGAAAAACCCAAATGCTACAATCCGAATTAGCAAAGCTAGAGACCTCCTTTTGGGTTTAATAACTCTTTCTCCTATTATCCGAGAAGGAAATAATTTTAAAAAAATTAAGTCTTTTTCTTACAATATAAAAAACGGAAACTCGAGAATAGCACAAAATTTTAAAACTACGGCCACAATTTCTAATTCCGTTTTAGCTTCAGGGGATTGGTACCGATTTTATGTCGAAAAATCAGGTATATACCAACTTGACGCTTCCTTTTTAAAACAACTTGGGATAAGTACCAAGGACTTGGACCCTAGAAAAATTAAAATCTATGGTAACGGAGGCCGAATGCTTCCTCTAGCTAACAATGTGGATTATCCAAACGATTTAGCCGAAAATGCCATTCAGGTAAGTGGAGGAGCCGACGGGGTTTTTGACCCCAACGACACGGTACTTTTCTATGCCGAAGGGACCGATAACTGGAACGAAGAAAGCCAGACCAATATCAATCTATACGATTCTAAATCCTATTACTATATCAATACCCAAGGAACTAACGGAAAACGAATCACTAATTGGCCGCAGCCTACCGGCACATCTACCGCATTAATAAATAATTTTGATGATTATCAATATCACGAACTAGACAAAGTAAACATTGTCAAATTGGGTAGAAGATGGTTTGGAGAGCAATTTGGAATTACCGACGAACAGGAATTTAATTTTAATATTCCAAATATAGTACCGTCATCCTCCATAAATTTAACCGTTTTTGCCGCAGCTGCTTCGTTAACCACTACCTCTTTTGATATAAAAGCAAATGGACAACCAGTCACCTCAATGCCTTTCAGTCCAATTGACAATTTTAGTTTAGCAACAACAAACGCTATAATGAATTCTATTGCTGGCGCCGAGGAAGTAAAAATTAACCTGAAATACAATAATAATGGGGTGCCTGATTCAAGAGGATATCTGGACTATATAATCCTCAAATCTAAAAGGATTCTTAAAGGTTATGGAAAACAATTTCGGTTTCAATACGATTTATCCAATGCAACTATAGGTATCGGTGAATTCCAAATTACAAATGCTACAACTATTCCTCAGGTTTGGGATATTACCGACATATATAATGTAAGCAATGCCGAAAACACAAGCAATCAAGCTACTTTCTCCTTCAAAGCTAACTTAGGGGAAGTACGAAAATATATCGCTCTCGACCCTGCTGATTTTTATACTCCTCTAAAAGAAAATCAATCCAAAGTGGTCAATCAGGATTTAAAAGGAACCGTCTTTAAGGATGCCAACGGATCGTTTAAAGATGTCGATTACCTGATAATATGCCCGGAATTTCTGCAGAATCAGGCCGAGAAATTAGCTGCTTTTCACAGAAACAATTCCCAATTAAATACAAAAGTAATCAGCCTCGAAAAAATATATCAGGAATTCTCCTCGGGCAAACAAGACATCTCCGCCATTCGGAATTTTGTGAAATACGTATATGCCAACGCTAGTCCGGGCAATCAAGTCAAATACTTGAATCTTTTTGGAGACGCCTCCTATGATTTTAAAAATAGAATTAGCCCCAACTCCAACATAGTTCCCATATTTCACGCTCTAAACTCCTATACCTTGGGTGAATCTTCCTTTGCCTCCGATGATTTTTTTGGATTAATGGATGATAACGAAGGAAATGTAGAAAACTACAAAGGCAATCTAGATATTGCTGTTGGCAGAATGCTTGCTAATACTAGCTCCCAGGCTGACGAACTAGTAAACAAAGTTATCGATTATTACGATCCAAAATCCTTTGGAAATTGGCGTAATAATTTTGTTGTAATTGCCGATGATGCCGATAAACCCAGTGATGCCAGCCTGCAATTTAGATTAAACAAGATGGCCGATAAAGTGGTGGAGCAAAAACCCTTTATGAATGTCAAAAAAATACTCCTCGACTCCTATGTTCAGGAAACATCCACTGGAGGAAACCGTTATCCTAAAGCGCGCCAAGACGTGTTCGATGCTTTTGAAAAAGGAGCATTGGTTTTTAATTATCTCGGCCACGGTGGTGAAGATGGCCTAGCTCAGGAACGGATCTGGGAAAAATCGGACGGGCAAAATCTGAAGAACCGCTACAAATATCCGCTCTTCATTACCATTACTTGTGATTTTTCCAGATTTGACAATCCCCTCCGACCTACAGCTGGGGAATATACCTATTGGAATCCAACCGGTGGTGCTATTTCTATGATAACTACCATTCGGGAAATTGGTCAAACTACTGGAGAGAATTTTAATGATACCTTGGCTAGTTTTCTGTATTCCTATGGTTCCAATCAATATCATTCCATTGCCGAGGACCTTCGCCTCTCTAAGAATAATTTTGCCCCTAGAACGGATGTTGTTTTCTACCTTGGAGACCCTGCTCTCGTATTGGCAATTCCTAAACCTAAAATAATATTGACCAAAGTAAATGATATGCCAATTTCTGGTCCCATTGAAGATTTTAAATCTTTAGGACATATCAAATTAACAGGACAGCTGACCGATGAAAATAACACACTTTTACCCAACTATTCCGGCGAGCTATCGGTTCAGATATTCGACAAAGAAATAAACAAGGCTACTTTAAATAATGATGGAAACAGCCCAAGCATCCCCTTCAAAACCCTGGGAGAAACTATTTTTAGAGGTAACGCAACGATTTCTAATGGCATTTTTGAATTTGCATTTGTAGTACCCCGAGATATCGCAATTCCTGTGGCCAACGGCAGAATAAGTTTTTATGCCAAGGGAAATCAAATTCTACTGGACAATACTGGTTTTAATACAGCAATTAAAATAGGGGGCATCAACGAAAGTGCTGCCAAAGACATTACACCTCCAATTGTAAAATTATACATGAACGATCAAAGTTTTGTAAATGGCGGTATAACAAATGAATCTCCCATTTTCCTCGCGCTTTTGCAAGATGAAAACGGTATCAATACGGCCAGCGGAATTGGTCATGATATTGTCGCTATTTTAGATGGTAACGAAAATAACCCCTACAAACTAAATGACTATTACGAAACCGAACTGGACAATTATAAAAGCGGTAAGCTTAAATTCCCGTTCCGAAACCTTACTAAAGGTCTCCATACCATCTCTTTTAAAGCTTGGGATGTCTATAATAATTTAGCGACTTCCGAAATTCAGTTTTTAGTTGTTGGTGATGATTCCATTACTCTTACAAATGTTTTGAATTATCCCAACCCTTTTGTAAGCTATACGCAATTTTGGTTTACCCACAATAAACCCTTCGAACCATTAGAAGTTCAAATTCAGGTATTGACCATAACCGGGAAAATAGTCTGGACCCGAAATCAAACTGTAACTGACGATGGCTTCCTTTCTAGAGATATCAGCTGGGACGGCAAAGATGATTTTGGAGAGCGTATTGGAAAAGGCGTTTATATCTATAAACTGACTGTAAAATCAGTACTCACCAATACAAAATCTGAAAAATATGAGAAATTGGTTATCCTTTAATAAAATAATATATATTTGTCAACCTATTAATTTACCACAATGAAAAAAACTGCATCAATACTAATTTGTTTATTAGCAATTCAATTATCTAAAGCTCAAGAAAGAGTAATAACAACAGGGGTGCCTTTCTTGCTGGTTGCCGGAGATGCACGATCTGCTGGTATGGCCGATAATGGCGTAGCTACTTCTACCGATGTCTACTCCCAACAATGGAACCCAGCCAAATATGCTTTTTCTGTTGACAAACAGGGCTTTTCTGTGAGTTATACACCCTATTTAGTGCAACTGGTAAATGACATTTCATTAAGTCAAGTTACTTACTTTAACAAGATTAACGAAAGAAGTGCTTTTGCAACAAGTATCCGCTACTTTAGCTTAGGGGAAATCGAATTAAGAGCCGACGAAATGGCTCCGGTAAACGTAGTGAAACCTTCCGAATATGCAATGGACCTATCCTACTCCTTAAAGCTAAGCGAACTATTTTCAATGTCTGTAGGGGGCCGCTTTATCCGTTCTAATTTGAGAATCCCAACCGAAGGCCAGAGCTCTGCTGCCGCAAATTCCTTTGCCTTTGATGTTTCCGGTTTCTATCAATCCGAAGAAATTGCCTATAACGATTTTAATGGAAGATGGCGCTGGGGTTTCAACTTCCAAAATATGGGACCCAAAATTAATTATGACCTAAGTAATACGACTAATGGGTCCAACTTTCTACCCGCCAATATGAAAATTGGTACGGGTTTTGACTTTATTTTAGATGAATACAACAAAGTATCCCTAAATGTAGAACTGAATAAATTAATGGTTCCAACGCCACAGGATCCTAAAGATTTAGATGGAAATGGCGTGATCTCCGCAAGCGAAAGAGCTATAAATTATACCAACTATAACAATATTGGTTGGACCTCAGGAATTTTTCAATCTTTTGGTGATGCCCCCGGAGGGTTAAGTGAAGAATTAAAAGAATTCACCTATTCTGTAGGTGCCGAATATAGGTATCAGGATTCCTTTGCACTGCGCACCGGATATTTCCACGAAAGCCCTATGAAAGGAGCGCGTCAGTTTTTCTCCTTAGGTACAGGTTTTACCTATAATGTAGTTAAAGTCGATGTATCCTATTTATTCTCTGCTTCCAAAGTGAAAAACCCGCTCGAAAATACCCTGCGTTTCTCCCTCAGTTTTGCTTTTGGAGATAAATATGGCGAATACTAAATCCATCCTAAATAAAATACAGACGAATCCAAATTTCTTACTTTTGAAATTTGGATTTTTTTGTCTCTCCATAATAAATTAAAAAAAGGCGCTAAAAAAAATCGTCAGCACATCTATTCCATTAAAATAAAATACACTCCTATGAAAGATATTAATATAACGACCCGATTTACGGCCTTCACCAATAGTTCTGAATTGCCAAATGATATTCAAAATCTAATGGAACAAGCTGTTGAAATTAGAAAAAAAGCCTACGCACCTTATTCTAAATTTAGAGTAGGATGCGCGCTTTTATTAGATAACAATCAAATTGTCCTAGGTTCTAATCAAGAAAATGCTGCTTTTCCTTCGGGTCTGTGCGCAGAACGGGTGGCTGTTTTTCAAGCAGGAGCGCTCTATCCAGAGGCTTCAATCTTGAAAATGGCGATAAGCGCAGCCTCCGATACCAATACGACTTCCTCCCCAATTCCACCATGTGGCGCTTGCCGTCAGGCTATAGCCGAATATGAATTCAAACAGGAACTGCCTATTGAAATATTTTTTATGGGCGAAATCGGACCAGTATACAAATCGGATTCTCTAAAAAATTTACTTCCTTTTATGTTCGATAAAAACTTTTTGTAAAAAAGTTAAAAACTAGGGTTTAAATTTTACTTCTTAGTCGGAATGTCTTATTTTTGCAACCCGATGGTATAACATTGTAATTTTGTGGGTGATTTAACACAAAGAACGGATTCAAATAATTGGACTGTTTTTGATACGAAACAAAATCAAACTACCGAAAAACAAGTACAATTTAGCAAAAGAAAAGAGCCAAATGAAAGAAGTAACGAAGGAAGTATATTTAAAGTGGTATGAAGATATGCTGCTTTGGAGAAAATTTGAAGACAAACTAGCCGCGCTTTATATTCAACAAAAAGTAAGGGGATTTCTTCATTTATACAATGGTCAGGAAGCCGTATTAGCGGGTGCTATACATGCCATGGACCTTTCTAAAGATAAGATGATTACAGCCTATAGAAATCATGTTCAACCAATCGGAATGGGTGTTGACCCAAGAAGAGTAATGGCCGAATTGTTTGGCAAGGTAACCGGAACTTCCAAAGGAATGGGTGGATCCATGCACATCTTCTCTAAAGAAAAAGGCTTCTTTGGTGGTCACGGTATCGTAGGTGCTCAAATTCCTGTCGGTGCTGGTATCGCTTTTGCTGATAAATATTTTGAAACAGGCGGTGTAACTCTTACTTATTTTGGTGATGGTGCTGCACGTCAAGGTTCCCTTCACGAAACTTTCAACATGGCAATGCTATGGAAATTACCCGTAGTGTTCATCGTTGAAAATAATGGCTATGCCATGGGAACTTCTGTAGAAAGATCAGCCAATCATACCGACATTTGGAAATTAGGTTTAGGCTACGAAATGCCTTGTGGTCCTGTTGACGGAATGAATCCGGTTAAAGTAGCCGAAGCCATGCACGAAGCTATTGAAAGAGCAAGACGCGGAGACGGTCCTACTTTCTTGGAAATGAAAACCTACCGCTACAGAGGACACTCTATGTCGGATGCCCAATTATACCGCTCAAAAGACGAAGTAGAAGAATACAAAAAAATAGATCCTATTACTCAAGTACTGGATGTAATTAAAGATCAGAAATATGCAACCGAGGATGAAATCGCTGCTATTGAAGAAAGAGTAAAAGATCTAGTGCAGCAATGTGTGGATTTCTCTGAAGAATCTCCTTTCCCAGAAGTACAACAACTATATGATGTAGTCTACGAAGAAAAAAATTATCCATTTATTCCCCATAAATTATAATAAAAATGGCAACAGTAATAAATATGCCGCGCTTAAGTGATACCATGACCGATGGAACTGTAGCGACTTGGCTTAAAAAAGTAGGTGACAAAATTAACGAAGGAGATATCCTTGCTGAAATTGAAACCGACAAAGCAACAATGGAATTTGAATCCTTTGAAGAAGGAACCCTACTTCATATCGGAATCCCAGAAGGCGGAACAGCTCCTGTTGACACTTTATTAGCAATTATTGGTAAAGAAGGTGAAGATATTTCCGATTTATTAACAGGAAAATCAAAGCCTGCTGAAGCTCCGGCTAAAGAAGAAGCAGCTCCGGCAACCGAATCTAAAACAACAGAAGGGGTTCCGGCAACTGAAACTAAAGCATCCGAAACAACGGAAGCGCCAAAATCAGAAGCAAAAGCACTTCCAAAAGGAGTAATCGTGGTAACAATGCCCCGTTTAAGTGATACCATGACAGATGGTACTGTAGCGACCTGGTTGAAAAAAGTAGGTGACAAAATAAGCGAAGGAGATATTCTTGCCGAAATTGAAACCGATAAAGCTACCATGGAATTCGAATCATTCAACGAAGGTACTCTATTGTATATCGGAATCGAAGAAGGTGGATCTGCTCCTGTTGACAGCCTATTGGCTATTATAGGACCAGAAGGGACCGACATCAGCGGCATCGCCGAAAACTATACAAAAGGAGGTTCAGATACTGCTCCAGCTGCTGAAAAATCAGCAGAAGCTCCAGACCCAACACCCAAAAAGACAGAAGCTGCTCCTGAAGAAGAAGTAGAAGAAGTCGTTTCTGACGGAAAGAGAGTATTTATTTCTCCTTTAGCCAAGAAAATCGCAGAAGAAAAAGGAATTAATATCGCTAAAGTAAAAGGTTCTGGTGAAAATGGACGTATCGTAAAAAGCGATATCGAAAATTATACTCCAACAGCAACGGCAACTCCTGCTGCTGCAGCAACTGCTCCAACTTCAGCTAGCGCTCCAGCAGCAGCGAAACCATTTGTTCCTGCAGGGGAAACCTTTTCAGAAGAAATCAAGAATTCACAAATGCGCAAGATTATTGCAAAACGTTTGTCCGAATCTATTTTTACCGCACCTCATTTTTACCTGACTATCGAAGTAGGTATGGATGAAGCAATGAATTCAAGAGCTATTATTAATACCCTTCCCGATACTAAAGTCTCCTTTAATGATATGGTCATCAAAGCCTGCGCAATGGCCTTGAAAAAACATCTTAAAGTGAACTCTCAGTGGAAAGAAGAAGCAACGATTATCAACCACCACATCAATGTGGGCGTGGCAGTGGCGGTGGAAGACGGATTAGTAGTACCTGTTCTTAAATTCACCGACCAAATGAGCTTAACTCAAATTGGCGGAAGCGTAAGAGATCTTGCAGGTAGAGCCAAAAATAAAAAATTACAACCTGCCGAAATGGAAGGAAGTACCTTTACAGTTTCTAATTTAGGGATGTTCGGAATTACCGAATTCACCTCTATAATCAATCAGCCCAATTCTGCAATCCTTTCTGTAGGAGCTATCGTTGAAAAACCAGTAGTACGTAACGGTCAGATTGTTGTTGGTAACACTATGAAATTAACTTTGGCTTGTGATCACAGAACAGTAGACGGCGCAACAGGTGCCCAATTCTTGCAAACGCTTAAACAATACCTAGAAAATCCAGTTACAATGCTAGCTTAATTTAAGCTAATCTTAATATCAAAACCCCGTTCTAAAGTTTAGAACGGGGTTTTTTTGTTTAAATTTTTTCCAAAAAAATGACTTTTTATGTTAAAAAAGAACCCAAACTAGTTAAAAACCATAAAACGAAGCCAAAATAAAAAATAAGAATTCTCTTATAGACTACCTTGAGAGAATGGATTTACTAAAGACAATTAATGTTTACCGAAGAAAGATTACAAAAGGACTTACTAAAAACATTGGTACTTCCAATTTTGACTACAGTACGGACTTCAGAGACAACAATAAAATCAAAAAAATACTGATAACCAGACCCAATCATCGTTTGGGAAATTTATTGCTTATTACACCCCTCGTACAAGAAGTAGTAGCTACTTTTCCTAAATGTGAAATTGATTTATATGTAAAAGGAGGATTGGCTCCAATTATTTTCAAAAATTATGAAAATATAAATGTAATTCTAGAACTTCCTAAAAAACCTTTCCAAAACATAGTGGAATACATTAAAGTTTGGTATAAAATAAAAAGCAAATACTACGAAATTGTAATCAATGTCGACGAAAACTCTTCTTCAGGCAGATTGTCAACCAAATTAGCAAATGCCAAATACAAATATTTCGGAGAGATCAACAACGAAATCCAATCCAACTACAAAGATCACGAGCACATTGCAAAATATCCGATTTATGGATTTAGAAGTTTTCTAAGCAAAATAGGCTTTAAGAAAAATGAAAATAAAATACCTTCCTTGGACCTAAAACTTAGTGTAGAAGAAGAAACAGAAGGTCGCAAAATCATTCAGAATTTAGTCAAAAACAATAAAAAAACAATCTCGGTATTCACCTTTGCTACCGATGATAAATGCTATTCCGAAGCCTGGTGGAAAGAATTTTATGACAGACTGAAATCAGAATACAAAGACTACAACATCATTGAAGTCTTGCCTGTCGAAAATACATCTCAAATAGGATTCGAGGCCCCTACTTTTTACAGCAAAGACATCCGTGAAATAGGAGCTGTAATAGCAGGTACAGAAGTGTTCATTGGAGCCGATAGTGGCATTATGCATTTGGCAAATGCTTCTCATACACCTACAATTGGATTGTTTTCAAGAGCCAACAAAAAAAGATATCAGCCTTATAACAATAGAAGCCAGGCAATAAATACAAATAACACGAACATCAACGACTGGATAAAAGTGATAGACAGTGTACTAATTAAAAACTAAAGTACTTTCAAAAAACCTACTTATATAACACATACCTGTCTGTCGCAAAACAGTATCCTGCTGCCAACATATTGAACCTTTTGCCATCCTATCTTGCTATCCTATGATGCTATATTATCCTACTGTCCTATCCTACTGTCCTATCCTACTGTCCTATCTTGCTATCTAAACTTCATCCCAATAGCATCACCACCTATACAAATAAAATCAATTCGATAAAAAAACAGACTATATTCCAGTAAAAATGGAAGGCACTTTAAAATAAAAGGATCCATTATTATCTTGGAAATTTACTTCGCTCCTTTTTTAACATTATCAAGATAAAATTCCTCAATGGGATTAACCTGACAGACTTAAAATATTAATCAAAAAGTAAAGCCCTAAATAAACCTGTTCCTTTTATATCATGGAAATTTACATCACATCTAAATTTCAACACTATCAATATAAAATTCCTTTATTGAATAAACCTGACCGACTACATTGTTAATCAAATTTTAAAGTACTCATATAAACCTGGGATAGACTTTCTAAAAAGCATAACCAAAATTAACCGATAAGGGTATTTTTACGCCTCCATTTTGAGTAAAGAGATTGCCATTAGAATAATGACCAATTTTAAATTCAAGATTATAATTGCGATGATCTCCTAATAGTAAACCTGCTCCCATAGTATCTTGAAAGGTAAATTGCGTCCCGGTATCAAGTCCATCAATAATAGTTTTGGAAATAAAACTAGGCCCGGCTATAGAATAATACAGATAACTGTCAAAAGGCTTTGTATGCAAAAAATTAAATTTAAAAATGGGGTAAGCGGAAAGCGTATAAAATAATTCTTTCTTAATATTACTTTGCCATAAAGAAAGACCTGTTCCCCAATCTAATGAAAAAAAACGGGCAGTATGAAAAACGTTTTGCTGATAATTAAAAGAGAAACCACGATATACTTCCGAATTACCACCCCAAAATATAGGTATGGAAGAAAAAGTATTATTAATACCATAACCAAATAGAGTACTGGAATAACCGAACTGTAACAAATGCTTGGGGTGGATATAACCCACCTTTTTAGCTGCTTCAATTTTTTCCAAAGAGAGAGCATGTAAATTATAAGAATAGCCAGCAGAAATAAAGCTTGTTGCCGGTTGACGCACTGATGAATTAGCTGGTGAGAAAACCGAACTTAAAAGCAGACCTGAATTAGTATTTAATTGATATTTTAATCCGCCTCCTAAAAGGGTACTGCTATAATTAGCATCCTTAACTATTTGAGCCCCCCTATAGCTAACACCTCCATGACGGGTTATAATTCCTAAACCAAATTCACCAAATAAAGAGAGCTTTTTAGAAAGAGGAAGTTGAGCTTTCATACTAAGACCAGCTACATTCATCCAAACAGAGGATTGCTGAACATAATTACTGTTCTTATAAGTGTAGTTAACCCAATACACAGGACGCATATAACTGATTTGCGCGGATAGATATTTATTAAATTCATAACCAAATAAAACCAAGCGTACAGCTGTGTGTGGAATAGCAACAGACTGATACTCATAATCCGGCAATCGTTCAAATTGAGAACGATCAAACTGATAATTAATCGAGCCTACATTGACTTCAAAATAAGATTTTTGTAAGAACAAAGGAACTTCCGCCCTCTCATCCTGTGCTAATAAAACCGGAATAGTGATAAATAAAAAATACAAGTAAATACAATACTTCATGTTAAGAATAATTATGCGGAGCTTGTCGGGAATAATAAAAGGGGAAAGATAAAACAAATCACTTATTTTGTGTTAAAAATGAAGCAATTTCTTATACTAATTAGATAAAAAAAAACACTAAAAAATAAATAAATTGGTAATTAAAATACAAACTGTTTTATTAGAACCGGCGAAAATAAACTGTTAATAATAAAAAAAAAGGAAATAATTGATATGTAATATAGGAGGAAAATATAATATTTGATATAATAATAATAATAACAATAATAGAAACAAAAAGCATACCACTTAAATAAGAAAGCCTAACTATAACTATTTCCAAGAAAGTAGACAAGATACCCTAGCACACCCATAACTATCTATTTAGCATAATCTTACCTAAGATTTGCGAAACATCTTTGAAAAAGACTAA
>Ga0114962_10000803_pt1 | contig 27421 bp, 29 predicted proteins | sample C_130820_MF_Meta_FD_87017 | JGI IMG/M metagenome (GOLD analysis project Ga0114962, IMG submission 87017) | Freshwater microbial communities from Lake Croche, Canada to study carbon cycling - C_130820_MF_MetaG | ecosystem: Environmental > Aquatic > Freshwater > Lake | place: Lake Croche, Canada...
ACGATCGATTATACCCACTACATCACAAACCAATTGATGAAACCTCTACAGCAACTATTTGGACTGGCGTTGGAGAAGATCTGGGAGAAACAAGGCAAGACATCACTGTTAAAAACGTTTAAACGTGATATTTCAAAGCTGGAGAAGGAGTGTGAGGGGGATCTGGAAGTCTTTATGAAAAAGAAGGAAAAACTGTGCAGTGCGAAAATCAAGGTTCTCTTATTCGACCAAATTCTACAGAAAATTCATAACGAAAAGAGTAATCTCCGAGAAATCACCAGTTACTTTGGCAAGACACGCTAGTCTACCGCATCGAGATTGGAGGATTCATAGTAATTGTAGGACGGATCGTAGTAAATATCGAAAGCATAAACCAAGTTTGTAGATGCGTCTCTTCTTAGCGTGTTGTAGTTATATATATTTTGTGTAAACAAATTACTCAAAATGTCGTTGAAATTTCTAGAAAAATTGGGGATCGGTATGCGTTGTGGTTGTTGCTGTGGCGGCGATGGGGACGTACCATCGGACACGTTCGCGGTTGGCTCGGGTTGCGGAGACGGAGTTTCAACGTCGCCGCGAATATCGTATCTACACACCGGACATCGCACATGCGATCGAAACCAATTTTTTATCGCCGCCTCGGAAAAACAGTGTCCACAGTTAATAATTTGACAAATCGGTTGTCCTTCTTCGAAGTTCTCTAAAGTAATTGGACAATTCGTGGAAATGTTCTCCGAATTCACGGAATAATTAATCATGCGCAAAGCCCGATCGATCTGTTCTTCGGTGGGTCTAACCACGACATCTTGAAAATAGATAGGCTCTACAGTATCAATTATGTTGGATATTATATTGATAAATGGATTGGTAGTTGGTCTGGGTGTCGGTGTAGGTATACCTGGTGGGCGCGCGTTTACCGGTTCATGTCGATATGCGTTTCTGTTAGGATGACGGTTATTGGTTCTCGACGGATGAGGCATCTCGGCTGCGGCTTCAAATCCATCTTCACTGGTTGTTCGGTTTCTACGAAGATACGCCCTTCGCAGCGCAACTATGTTCGTTTGAATGTTATTCATCGTTCTTAAGAATTGTCGCATGTTCTCGTTGTATAAACCCATTTGTTCTCGAATTGTGAAAATAAGATAAAATAAATCGTCCTCCGGGTGAATATCGTCTTGTTGACTTCTCGTATAATTGGGTTCGTTGTATCTGGTATTGTTGTCGGTAAATGACGGTTCTGGATACAACAATGCATTCGTGATTTCATCCGCGATTTGTTGTATTTGAAGCTCCGTGTAGTATGGTTGTGCCTGAATTATGTTACGGCGAATTATATGTGGTGGTTGGTGTTGTATATGCTGTCGCGGTTGACTATTATTCATAGTGTGTAATCAATATAAAGGTATAGCGTTATATCTATATATTCTAAATATAAATATTATTATAACCAACAATGAGCGTTTTGACAAAATATTACGATAACGGTTTCACTGGAATAGAGAACTTGGGAAATACCTGTTTCTTGAATGCATGTATGCAAGTATTGAACCACACGTATGAATTGAATGAATTCTTGTCTTCCGAGAAATATCGTACTAAACCGGAGATCGACGACACAACCATCTTGACAGAATGGAATGATTTGCGGAATGTCATGTGGAAGGGAAATGGCGTGGTTAGCCCTAAGAAATTCGTGTTTAATATTCATCGTATTGCTAAAATAAAAAACAAGGAGATTTTTACAGGATACGCGCAAAACGACATGCCTGAATTTTTATTGTTTATCATGGAGTGTATGCATAACAGTATTTCTAGAAGCGTGAAGATGACTATAAACGGAGTTAGTGAAAATCCTACAGATGAAATTGCTGTTAAATGTTACGGAATGTTGAAAGAAGTTTACGCGAAGGAATATTCCGAAATCATGGATATGTTTTACGGTATTTACATAAGTGTTATCACTTCAACAGATGGAAATGTGAATTATTTAATCAAACCCGAGAACTATTTCATTCTCGATTTGCCGATATTAGACGGCAATGTGATCGCGGATAACATATACGAATGTTTCGATAATTTCACCAAGAGCGAGTTTTTAGAAGGCGACAATGCGTGGTTTAACGAAAAAACGGGGAGCAAGGAGAACATTCTTAAGAAAATGACTTTTTGGAATTTTCCTAAAGTTTTGGTCATTTCGCTGAAAAGATTTACGCCGGACGGAAAATTTAAAATCAACAAACTCATAAATTTTCCTTTAGAAAACTTGGATTTGTCTAAATATGTGGAAGGGTACAATTCTACTTCTTATGTTTATGATTTATACGGCGTATGTAATCACTATGGAGGTGTTTTAGGAGGGCATTATACGGCTTTCGTGAAACATGCGAATAACGAATGGATACACTTTAATGACAGTTCTGTTGAGAAAGTTTCCGATATCTCACAAATTATTAGTCCAATGGCGTATTGTTTATTTTACCGTAAAAAAAATAGTCTTGTATAATATATGAGTAATTACGGTGTAAACTTGGCTAAAGAAAATGAAACCGTTTCGAATAGTGGAATTTATAATTGGTTTTATGGTTTATCAGACTGGATGATGTCGTATAATCCAACATATAATAATAGTTCTTCGACGATGGCTGGGTCGAGTGGTCAGACCGGCCCGACTGTTGGGTCAACATCGCGGTTGACACGTGGATCGACTGCCGGGTCAACATCGCGGTTGACACGTGGATCGAGTGCCGGGTCAACATCCCAGTTGACACCTGGATCAGCAACATCGATATATTCTGTGTCGAACCAAACCGCTTCTGGAGGAACCGGCGGTGGCAATTTGCCAAAATGTAGAACCAAAAGATCTCTACACGATATTTCAGGTAATAATTTGGATCAAACGCTCGCAAGTGAATTGTATAATGATTTTAATTCTTTTCAATACGTTTTTGACAATCTAATCAACACTTCGAATTTTATTTTATTGTTGTGGTTTTTAAGTATTTATATACTTACGTATTTTTTACTGGGACTGTTATTCGACCGCGGAGACACTGTAAATTTTTCTTTACAACTCAGTCGTACACTCGACATTATTTTTCTGTTGGCTTCTATTTTGTATATGACTTCTTCATATTATAATTATAGTTATCAGGATCAGGTAAACATGTTACAAAATCTTTACAGCGGTATTATGTTATTCGTAGTAAATCCATTATCAGTATATGCAACCTTTCTATTTATTTTGGCGTTTTACATGGTTGTATATTTGTTTCAGATGCCAATGACTGTAGAAACAAAACCAATATTCATTTCAATTATTGAAACGATTTCTTGGATTTTAATGTTAATTACAGTAATGGTGCAATTCTTCGAAATTATATTGAATGTTCCTGTTACCAATATATTAGATGATATGAATTTACTTACACCAAATATTCCGGATTGCCCAAGAAGTACTATCGCGACCAGTACTGCTACTTCTAGTGTTGGTGCTAGTGTTGGTGCTGGTGCTGGTTCTTGTGCCACGCCTGCTGGTACCACTCCTGCTGGTTCTTGTGCCACTCCCACTGGTACCACTACTCCCACTGGTACCACTACTCCCTCTAGTACCACTACTCCCACTGGTACCACTACTCCCACTGGTACCACTACTCCCTCTAGTACCACTACTCCCTCTAGTACCACTACTCCCACTGGTACCACTACTCCTGCTGGTACCACTACTTCTGGCAGAACTACTACTCCTGCTGGTACCACTACTCCCGCTGGTACCACTACTCCCACAGGCACTACTACTACTGCTGGCACTACTACTCCCACAGGCACTACTACTCCCACAGGTAACACAACTACCGCTGGCACCACAACTACTCCTCGCAATACAACTTCAGAAGGATTTACTACAGGACCAATAACTTCGTCTAGCAGCGCACCATCAACACCTGGATTTACACCGGGTATCACTACATCAATGCAATCAACACCCATGTTTACTACCAAAGCAAGAATGGATAAAAAAGAGGTATTTAATATACTCGATAACGTATATACTTACGATGATGCACAAGAATTATGTACAGCCTTTGGCGCGGAATTAGCTACTTACGACCAAATCCAAGATGCACATAAAGATGGTGCGGAATGGTGTAATTATGGCTGGTCAAAAGGACAAAACATTTACTACCCTACACAAAAATCGTCTTGGGATAAGTTACAAAAATACCCAGAAAACAAAGACAACTGTGGAGTACCCGGCGTTAACGGTGGATATATTGAAAATCCTTATCTTCACTTTGGTGTAAATTGTTACGGGATAAAACCAAATAGACCCATCGATTTTGAAGAGGATAAAATATACGCCGACGTTCCTACATCAACTTCTCCTCAAACATCCGAAGACGTGGATCTAGAAAGAAAAGCATACATGTGGCAAAAAATAAAAGAGAATGCAAAGCTTAATCCTTACAATAATAAAAAATGGTCTGAATGGTAAGTGTGAGTTACCATATATCTATCTAGTTATCTAGATAGATATATCAAGGTTTTCGTTTCTTCGTCGTCTTGTTTCGTTTTGTTCTTTTTTTACTGTTGGTATCACCAATATTATCCAACAGTTTCTGATAAATCGGTTCTTCTATAACAGTAATTTCCATTTCAATCGATGGTTTATCGTCACATTGTTGTATTGCCTTTTCTTTGTATGAGTATAGCCCAACAGGAATAGTTAGTCCATCTAATCGCGATATTCCAACGTTGGTTTGCCCTCCTAAAATAACATCTTCGTTCTGGATAAATTGAGTTATTGGATAACCTGCGTATTGAATAATATTACCGTCGTCTCCGGTTTGATATAGTATTTTTTCTAGATAACTTGTCATATACTATATGTTCTCATTTTTTTACACTCTATTCTTGCGAGATCTTCTTTTGCTGGAACGCCTCTTCTTATTGACGCTGGTTTTATTCTTTTCGTTTTTTCCGCCATTTTTCTTGTACTCCTTTGCTGCATCGACTAAAGCATCTTTGAATTTATAGTTGGGATTGGTCTTCGACATTTGTCTGTAATGACTGGTTACGAAATCGGTCCAAGCTGACATTTTGCTATATTATATGGAAAGATTTATTTTCTGCGACGATTGGTTTTCCTTTTGTTGGACTTTCGTTTAGTCTTTCGGCTCTTTTTACCGTTTTTTCTGCGTCGCCTAGATCCTCCTCTGAGAGACACGGCCTTCTGAAGATCATACGCGATCTCGTTGTTCGAGTTACCGTCCTGTCCAGTGGACATTGCCTTTTGGTTATGCATATCTCCATAAACCGCGGCGGAATATTCCGCACTATTACCACCACCCTTTATCATATCTGGGTTAGGTGTCAAACGATTATTATTATGCGTCATACCACCATGAGGAGGTAACTTATTGTCGTGAGCGACTGTTGGCAAACTACTGTTCATATAACATATACGCACATTTTCTTTCTTGCTAAAGTCTTTTTATGTTTTTTCTTTTCGATCAATGAACAATAAGTACAGATTGAAAATCAATAGAAACAGAATTATAAAATTGTAAAAGCATATAACCCAGATGTAAAGATAAATCTCGTTGTAAATAATCTGGCAAACGGGACGAATAAATTCTCTCATGTAATTACGTACATCTTCATTTTTCAATAATTCAACACAATTCTCTTTCCATGTTTTCATGTCGGGTATATCTGTCCAACACAATTTTTACATCCACAATAAACGAATTGTTATTTATCGAATAACAGATATAGAAAAAATGTGGTAAAAGAGAACATTACATTATGGAAGACATATATGAAACAAATGATGACTTTGATTTTACCAAATTAGTTCTTTCGACACCGGTCTCCATTTCAAACGGTAATTTCTTCATCCGGTTCTTGATAAATAACACTCATCTTTATATTCAACCTCCTAAATGTTCTACGAAACAGGGCATCTTGAAATCTGGAAAGAAGTTTTACACAGATCTTATTTTTACCAACGAAAACGAGAATTTTATTCGATGGATGGAGAACCTGGAAAGTTACTGTCAAAAAACGATATACAATAATAGATCACAATGGTTTGAAGGGGACATGGAAATGGATGACATCGAAAACTATTTCACATCGGCGATCAAAATCTATAAATCCGGAAAATATTGTAGTGTTCGGGCAAATATATTGGTAGGTTTAGGAAAACCTCTGTTGAAAATCTACGATGAAAACGGCAATGATGTCGAGTTGAGTAAAATAAACGAGCATACAAATGTCATGACTATTTTGGAAATAAGCGGAATTAAATGTTCCTCCAAAAGTTTTCAAATCGAAATCGAATTGAAACAGATGATGTGTTTGAAACAGAATAATATATTCGAAAAGGTCCTGTTGACTACACCGGTTGCTGCTACAACGACCGACACTGTAGAGGATAAGGTTGTCAATAATATTCAACTAAAAATACTACCTGATGAAGCGGTGGTTACACCTGATATGAATACTGTGGAAAAAGATGCGGGTTTCGATGCGGGTCTACAGGCGCCGGAAGAAAATGATACACCTTTGCGCACTTTGGATACGCAATGGTCTAAAACATCAACCGAAACCGAAAATATTATTTTAGAGAAAGAAAACAATTTAGAAAAAACGAATGATCTAGAAGAAATCGATTTCTCTTTAGACAATTTGACTGAAGAAATTGTTCATATAAAAGAGCGAAACGAAATTTATTATAATATGTACAAAGACGCCAAAAAAAAGGCCAAAATCGCCCGTGAGTTCGCCCTTTCCGCTTATTTAGAAGCAAAACATATAAAAAACACGTATAAATTGGATGATATCGCGGATAGCGATGAAAGCGATTTAGAACAATTACAATAAAATTCGATCTAGGCTTATTATGAACTATTTTAGCGATTTTTTAAATGGAATTGTATAAATAATTTTATCCACCGTTTATATAAACAGAATGTTTAAACAAATTCAAAGTGGGTTATCCAAGTTCTTCACCAAAGAAAGAATTCTTATTTTATCCGTATTTATTCTTCTGTCGTGGGTTTTAATATCTTATTCTGGATCGAAGGGTATGTCAAGAGAGACGCTTCAAGAATACTCTAATTTTCCGGGTGCTGGGGCTTCGCCATCTTCATCTAGCAATATTATGCCGCAGCAGCAGCAAGAGGTAACCCCTCCTAAAAAGGCTCGTCTTCAGCCTACTATCCAACCCTCTGTGTCAAGTGGTAGTGCTCCTGTGAGCAGTACAGTAACTAGTAACAGTAGTTCTCCCTTTTTACAACAGACTGCCTCCCCCAGCGATCTACTCCCGAAAGATCAGAACTCACAATGGTCAGCATTGAACCCCACCGCCATGAACCAGGGTAATATCACGATGCCCGATCTTCTCCAGGCCGGATACCACATCGGTCTCGACACCATCGGTCAGACTTTGCGTAACCCCAATCTCCAACTAAGATCTGACCCCATCATTCCCAAACAAGATATCGGCCCTTGGAATTTAAGCACTATTGAAGCCGATATTGGAAGAATTCCTCTTGAGATTGGTTATTCACCGTCCCATTAAGCGCTAGTGTAATATGATTTTTACAGTCAAAAATCATGTTATCATATCATATTATATTATATAATGTTTAGGAAAAAATACCCAAACGGGTTCCGTATTATTTATGAGAAATCCAAAAATGTTCTCCCCGTTTCTGCCGTAAACGTATTCTGTGATGTTGGATCCATCCACGAAACCGATGATATTCGCGGAGCCTCGCACATGATTGAGCACATGTGTTTCAAAGGAACCAAAAATATCGCAACAGCAAATGAAATTTTCATAGAATACGACAAAATAGGTGCCGACTTTAATGCATTTACCACCAAAAGATACACCTGTTATTCATTCAAATGCGAAAGTAAATATCTGGAAAAACTAATCCTCATTATTTCCGACATGATGTTGAATTCCACTTTCCCCAAAAACGAATACGACAAAGAACATGAAGTCGTGATTGAAGAAAACATCGATAACGAAAATGACGCGGAAGATCAAATCTACACTTATACCGACAAATTAATCTACACCGGAACTCAGTTTGAATATCCGGTCGATACTTCATCCTATCACCTGAAAAAACGCTCAGCCCTTCCACGTACAGGCGTTGTTGAATTCTACAGGAAATATTATGTTCCTAATAATATGATATTTAGTATTGTTACCGACGTAGCCGCGGAAACCGTCGATAAATACATCAAGAAATCGTATTTTATCAAACGCGTGGGGCTGAGTGAGGCTCCGGGTGTGGGACTACTTATGAACGAGTTGCGTCCTCAACACGATATTCAATACCACTTGATTAAGAAGAGGGGTGTCGACAATTTTCTGTTGACGGTCGGTTTTCGCGTCTGCAGCATTCACAGCGACGATCGATGGAAACTGGATGTTCTTCAACATCTATTATCCGGAACAATGAGTGGACGCATTTTCATGAAATTACGCGAAAAAAAGGGGCTCATCTATTCGTCAGATATAGAAACGAATTATTTCGATAAATACGGCGATTTCACCATTTTTACGCAGACGGATCAGCGGCTAATTTTCAAAGGAAACAACGGTATCGGAACCGGACTGTTGCCTTCTTTCGTGGCCCTTTTGAATGATTTAGTGAAAAATGGTGTCGACGAAAAAGAGTTGAAAATTGTAAAGGGATTTATTAGGGGCAGCATCTTAATCGAACAAGAAGACATTAATACTTCGTGTGAATATAATGGCACTGAATTTCTCATGGGAAAAGAGAACATCGTCCCCTATCGCGACATGTTCAAAAAATACTACGAGAATATTACCTGTCAAGATATGAACACAGTCATTAAAAAATATATGAAAAGAGAACTTATGTCAGTATGCATGATGGGAGAACATTTACCGTCGCAAACTTCCGTCAAAAAAGAATTTGATAATTTTGTAGGATAATGTATTATAGATATATAGATATAGAGAACATGAGTAAAGGCGATTTCTTAGGATATTTTTTAGTGGGTCTAGTTTTATTCGCATCCGTATATATTTATTACGACAATAAGGATAGTTTTCAATTGAAGTGTATTGTTTCTACAATTGATGGAAATAAATATTGTGTTCGAGAACGCGAGAAACTGCAGATTGCCGCCGACTTATTGGCTACCGTTACCGAGAAATGTAAAAATTTAGTCAAATATATGGGTGATAAATTCTCCGACTTGGAAAGCGTCAAGCGTTTGGTAAAAGGTTTCAATCCTAAGAAAGTGATGGAAACTTTACCTACCAGCGAGTTTACTGCATACAGTGAGAACAAGGGCGAGAAAATCGCGTTTTGTCTGAATAAAAAGAAGAAAGATGACAACGATTTGATTGATGTTGATACTCTCACGTTCGTGTCTATTCACGAATTGGCGCACGTTATGACGAAATCCATAGGACATCAACCCGAATTTTGGCAAAATTTTAAATTTTTACTCGAAAACGCGAAAGAAAGCGGAATTCATGATCCGGTGGATTATAAAAATGATCCACAAGAATATTGTGGTATGAAAATCCACGATTCGCCATATTATGACATTTAGGTGGTATATTTTATCTGTTGATATTATACAGATGAAATATGTATTTTTTTTATTGGCTACTCTAATTATTAGTATTATTGTTGGATTTATATTTTTAGACCGACGAGGACAAGTACGAGAGGGCATTACTTCTGCTTCCAAAACTTCTGCTTCCAATACTTCTGCTTCCAATACTTCTGCTTCCAATACCACTTATATGACCGCGGCTCTCGGTAATACCCCCCCCTCTACTGGTTCTACAGCTGAAAATACTACACCTAATGGTACTGCATCTGGTACTACACCTAAAAATACAACTAAAGGTATAAATTGTGAACATGATTATGTAAAATTTATTTATAGTGAAGATTTAGATGCCATCATCGGTACAATCGACGATAATAACAATCCAATCGATTTCAATAATAATATCATGGGACCATCATTCACAGAAAATTCATACAGTCTTATATATGATTGGAATAATGCACCAATTGGACGTAAAAGAACATGTTGTGACATGGACGGAAAATCAATTATGGACGAAACACTCAATCCGATAGGTATTTACAATTACGCCACTAACACTTTAAATTATAATTGGTTTTCCAAGAATGCCGGTACTCCTCTTGGTAGATTTAACCAGAATGGTTCTCTAACTGATACTGATGGTATAGTGATCGCGTTTTCTCGCACTAAAAGCCCAACAGCAAATCCTTTGAAAACGAACGACCCTTTTATTGTCGGCTCCGGTAGTCGTTCGTTTGAATTCAATATGGTTTATAGTACCGATTACGAATCCATTATCGGTGTCATCGATCCGAATAATAATCCGGTTGACTACAACAATAATATATTGGGATCTTTCGATAAAAATCGAAATTATATAAATGATTTGCAAGGCAATACTATTGGTGTTGTCGCAAGCAGTAAGTCTCTAAATATGAGACAAGTAATCGACGAGAAAATAAATATTGTTGGTATTTTTGTAAATAATTTACTCATAAATAATGGTTTATTTGTAGGAAAATTTGACGAAAGGGGTGCACTACATGACACAAACAATAATATAATAGCATTTTCGGTACCGCTTGGTTCTCCTACACCTAATCCTTCATCCACTGTATCTCCATTCTTTAAAAGTGGCAGTGGCAGTGGTGGTGGCAGTGGTGGTGGCGTTACAGATTATGAAAATGAAAATCTTGTTTATCAAAATGATCTATACGGTTCTAATACTGGACGCGAAAATCGATATAAACAACCATTGGTCGCTTCTTTCAATTACGACTCCCTCTACAATACGGATCAGGTAACTCCTAAATACAGTTTTTTGAATTCATCTTTTTTATATAAATCCTATCTAATGGACGAGAACGACTACCTAAACGAAATTTATTTCAACAGAAATCCTTTGGAAATGGAAAAGGTCTGTAAAACCCTCGATAACGAAACTTGCGGCTTAACCTCCTCGTGCGTTTACGTCGGAAACGATAAGTGTGTTCCCGGTAACAAACGTGGTCCGTATACTACTTACAGTGATATCAATATAGATTACTACTATTACCGGGGCAAATGTTACGGTAACTGTCCAGGTAAATTAAACCGTAGTCCTTCTGTTACCACTACACCAAATGGTACTACGACGTCTCCGAAATTGACTACCGCAAATAATACAACCAGTAGCGGTACTACATCGGGTGGCGGTATCACATCGAGTAGCGGTACCACATCGGTTGCCACATCGAGTAGCGGTACCACTAGACCTACCAGTTAGAAAGAGAACATAACATATATTGTTTGTTATTTATTCAACAACAAATAATATTTCATATCACATAATTATGTCGGTGTATATGTTTACATCATGCGAAGACCGCCGATGAGATTTGTTCCTAAACCGAAACCGGCACCACCGCGAGCGGATGTTCCCATGGCAGGGATGAAGACATCGAGAATGCTAAAGGTGGCAGCAGCGGTCAAAGCAATAATGACGATCTCCTCGACATTAAGAGCCTTCTTGGGGATAGCGTAAGCGCAGATGGCAACGGCGAGACCCTCAATAATGTACTTGATGGCGCGCTTAACCAACTCATTGAAATCAAAGACGTTGCTCATTTTAAAGAGTATATTATATTCTAACAAAATATTTTCTATGAATTTGCTAAAATAATAATATTCCTCTTCAAATGATTTAAATAAATCTTTCCATTATATTTTACTAAATATGTCATTCTTTGAAAAGAAAATATTGGAAACCGGCAAAAAAAACGAAAAGTACGTGGACCTCTGTGATGAAGATCAGCCGATCGCTGGACAGAAATTCGCCTGTATGTCTTTCGTATCCCCGGAGAAAATCTTGAAGAAGAGGGAGGTATATTTGTTTGACCAATTTATCAAACAATGGGAATTCTCTAAATCTATGGAAAGATACTTTGAATTCATCCATTTCATCTCCTACAAATATAATCTCGATGTCAACAATCTGATAGACGATTTCAACGATTTCGTAAAAGAAGAAACGTCTAAACTAAGAAAAAGCGGCATCGAAGACGATTACAAGAATTTCATGGACAAACATGAAGAAAAAATGAACGAACAGTTTAGCAGGGAACATGCGTTCCAGACTTCCGTCAGAGGACTGAAAATCAGAGGCGTGTTTCCTACCCAAGAAGAGGCCGAGCTAAAATGCAAGTCTCTCCGCGAAAAGGATCCTAACCACGACATATACGTTGGACCGGTTGGCATTTGGATACCTTGGGACCCCGATGCATACAAGACCGGACGTGTTGAATATCTAGAGGAGGAATTGAATGCTCTTCACAAGGAAAAGGTGAAGAACGAGGAGTTGGCGAAACGCGATTTCGAGGACAGAATTCGCGAAACGAAGAAGAAGGCTATTATGGAGAACATTGAGAAGGCGAAAAAGAGCGGTAACGTTTTGACCCAGACCATAGATGACGACGGCAATTTGGTGGGCGTTAAAGAGACCGTCAATTTCGAAGATCGCGATGTTACCGATGCCGAGGCGACCAAGTTACACAACGAACTATTTATACAGGAGGTCAAGGATAGAGACGGCAGTAAGAAGACCGATTAGCGGTGACATGAAATATATTACTGTAAGAAATATAGAGAGTTCTTCGATATACATCATAAAATGAAAACATTTTTCAACATATTACACAAACAAACCGCAAAGTCCAATGAATTATATGGCGTGTCAATTGATGACGCCAACGAATTATATCGAATGCTTTTTACAGAAGAATTGAAATGTTTAGAAAAAAATATTACACCCATTCATCAAACCCATATCATCAGTACCAAACTGTTGATTTATATGTTTATTGTAAATAGTGTCGATCATAATGTAATAAATTACAAATACAATTATATTCGAAAAATGGATAAAAATACTTTTTTTCGACAGGAAATCAAAGACATGTTCTTCGACGCCTTTTGTTTGGCACAGAATACGTATAATGTACTCAACAGATTGGTATATCGATGGAAGTTTCGTCGTATGAAACCGTGCAATACGGCGGACCTATTCATGAATGAAATTAATGAGAACCAGTGCAACGTTATTTCTCTGGTACAAGAAGACAGAAAATATATTTTCACCGTAACAGATATCATTAATATTGTTGAGAATTGTCTCTGTAATATGTTGGCCAATTTGGCGGCTTCTACCGTTTCGAAAAATCCGTATAATAATGTCCCATTCACCAAGGCGAATTTATATAATATTTATTTCTTTTTACACGGAAAATATTTGCGTGTTCCGCCTTTGATCCGTGAATATTTCAATTCCGGTTTTAATCTTATCAATTTTCAGAATTCCTGTGAAATTCTCATACGTGAAGAGTATGTAAAACGTTTCATGAAGAATGCCAGCGATACATTGTTATTTACCCATTTCAAAAACATGTTGAATAGAGCTGGATATTACAATAAAATAAAGGTTCATTCCGAATTTCCGAGAAAACGATTGTTGGAAATTATGCGTCCCTATTTGAAAATCTATATACAAATGATATTCTCGTATTCTGATTACCATTCAAACATGTACATGACAAATCTGAAAAACGAATTGTCGAGACTTCATTCATACAATCCTATCTTCGGAAGAAAAATGTATGATATGAAGACTAATGAACCGTATTTTCCGGATGAACATCCCATTGTTGGGGGCTATTTTAGGGATTTCGAGAAATCACACTTGACTGCTCTCGATGATGAGGATGACCACGATGATCGTGACGATAATAATGATTATTGATTATTGCAATACATAAAAAATTGATTTGAATATTTTATGTATTTTACTAGATAAACAACAGCCATAAAATGTACTCGGTGTCACTTTCCATAATTATCTCGATTTCGCTCGGGTTTTTGCGATCGGTGGGTTCGTTCATGATTGACCCGCCCTACCTACTCGGAACCTATCTCTTGCGAAAAACCAACGACATTTCTTTCGACTCGAAATACACTTACCTCGTTGTCAACGACAACAATATCAAACTGAAAACCATTTACCAAAACTGGATTATCGCCACCAAAAAATCGAGAACCGGATCGGTCACTTTCATACCGGAAAGTATTCTTGACATCGTCAATCCAGCCAAGATTTTAAAGAAGACTTTCCGGAAAAGAATGAACAAGGTCGACAATGACGTCGATTTGCGTGTTAAATTCAATTCTCTCAATAAATACACGTATTCCATGTTTGGTATTGAATTCCCGGAAATTAAATACGAAGAAATTTCGAATTATAACATACAGAAAAACATTCGCATCCAAGTGAAAGACACCACTCTCTACATCACCGACGATTTCGGGAATTATTACTTATTCGATATTTACCCAACAGTCAATTTATCCACCCGTATGCCGTATGTTGAAACGGCGATTTATACCTTGATTTTCACCGAAATTCTCAGCACCGTTATCAACGTGGCTGTCATGAAAGTCATTAATCAACAGTAGGTGTTTCTAGTCAATACGTTTAGGCGGGTAAAGGATCGGTGACAAGACCTTGGTGTAGAATGTCTTTAGGAAATCGTTGTACATATAATTCACAAAGAGAACATAGACGACAGTTTGAATAACCATGATATCACACGTGGTTATCGTTGCCTTCTCCTTCGGTACGTAGATAAATCGAATTGCTAAATAGAAACTAGATGTTAATATTACAAGACTGTGTATTATGTATGCTATGTATTCTCCTCCAACTACGGCCGGAAATATACTTATAATCGTAATTAAAACCCCGACTGCAATCTGAACATAGGGTATTTGGACTTCTCTTCCGGTGGCTTCCCAACAGAGTGGTGCGATCATACGTATATAGAATGGTTGTGTTGGAACATCTTTTGCGGGTATAATTTTTGATCTACAGAATAGATTTTCCGTCACTTTCATCGCCGACATAAAAAATTTATCCATTTTTTGTTTGTTACTTTACATGGAGAAAAAATATACGAGAACATCCGATGTGAAAAATTGAAAAACCTTTTGGTTGGATGGTGTAGTCTTATCCATACCCAATACGTAAAGAATGCCCGTTACATTTCTAACAAACCTTGCATTTCTAATCAACCTTGTTGCCGTTACATTTCTAAGCAACCTTCTTGTAAAAGGAATACTGAACGAGGAAATCAAGAGTAAAAATATCATACTCGAGAAATACGAGAGTGAACTTATGGAGATGAAAGAGGAACTCAACAACAAAAATATTGAACTTGACGAACAGGAAGATAACATGATTAAACTCGAAGGAGAACTTGACCATAAGGATCTGGAGCTGGAACGAATGAACGAACGTGTACGTGAACTCAATGAAATTATTACACTTTTGCACAATCAAAACGCCCCTAAAGGGGCAGGTTTTGAGTGTCAAAAGGGTCAGCCATTGCGCACTTTAAATGCGCAATGGTGTAAACTGCGAGACGCCGACATTCAAGAAAAGGATCGGGAAATCATGAAGATCCGTCATGAAATTTTCATACTCTACTTCATTGTCATTTCGCTCAGTATCTTGTATTATCTTAGAATGTAGAATAAGTTAGGAGGGTTGTTTTGTTTGCTGTAATATGTATTTTTTTACACCATAAGAGTGCGATAACATCCGATGTGAAAAATTGAAAAACCTTTTGGTTGGATGGTTTAGTATTATCCATACCCATACATAGAGAATGCCCGTTACATTTCTTAGCAACCTTACTGGAAAAAGAGAACTCATCGATGAAATCAAGAGTAAAAATATCCTACTCGAGAAATACGAGAGTGACCTTGTGGAGATGAAACAGGAACTCAACAGTAAAAATATTAACCTTGGTCTCAAGAATGAGGAAATCAACACATTGAATTCGATTATCAATGAACACTTGGACAAGATTGCGGAAAAGGAAGAGGACATCCTTAAACTCGAAGGAGAACTTGACCATCAGGATCTGGAGCTGAAACGAATGGACGAACGTGTACGTGAACTCATTGAAATTGTTAAAGTGCGAGACGCCGACATTCAAGAAAAGAACCAGATAATTGTTGAATTAAATAGGAAGATCCGTGATGAACTTTTCATACACTACTTCATTGTCATTTCGCTCAGCATCCTGTATTACCTTAGAATTTAGAATGTAGATTATAATTGTTTTGTTTTGTTTGCTGTAACATGTAATATGTATTTTTTTTATGATATTTGTCACAAAAAGAAAACAGAAAATTCCTAACAGTAAATATATGGAACAATTAGTGAAAACTAGATATTACGGAAGAGGCGGCGGCGATAAATATTACATCGATTGTTCTCATTACTCTGAGAACCCTTCTTCATTGGAAATGAAAACCCTAATAAAGAATACGAAAACACCAGATGTGGCGATTTTGAGGGCGGTGGCAACCGACGAAACCATAAAGAAGAAAAACAGACACATTGTTGTAAAGATAAGTAGACACACAAAAAAGAATTCACGAGAAGACATGGCAAAAACGGAATACAGAATTGGACAATCGTTACAAAATATTAGTGGTTTCATCAAATATATTTGTCTTTTTACACCATTGTGCGTTTCGAACGCACATTCGGTGACCCCTTTGACACTCAAAACCTGCCCCTTTAGGGGCGTTTTGATTGTGCAAAGGTGTAATTGTTTTGATGATACTACAGGTAATTATCATCGGATAAATGCGGATGAAAACGAGGTTACCATTACAACCAAAATATGTACTGCAACCAAAAAAGAAGAAAACCTGAAACACGTTTTGGTTATGCCTTATATACAAGAAGGCTCCATCGAGAGATATGAATGGACAAGTGAAAATATATCATTGTTGAAAAATCTGGTAATACATACTATATTATCACTTGCGTCTGCATTTGATAAAATAGGATTTTATCACGGAGATCTTCATTTAGGAAACGTACTTTTCAAGAAAACGAAAATACAGGAAATCGAATATAATTTCGAGAACAACCAAAGAATAGTTGTACCTACAGCTGGCTATAAAGTCGTAATAATGGATTTCGAAAAATCAGAACTGGATGTAAAAAATCCACAGTACTTTTGGTCCGACATAAAAACTCTGGTCAACCGTGTACATTGTATACAAAATGATAGAGAGAGAGTGAAGTGGGATAATAACATTCAAGGGTATATAGATGTAATGATAGATGAAGTAAAACCTGTTGATAATGTTCTCAAACTCATAAAATTAATTGACAAATCGAAAATGGAAGTTGTCAAATTACAACCATTGACGTACAATCCGTTGAAGTTTTGATTGTCAAATGATGTAATTTACGCTTTTACACAACAGCAATAATAATAATCGTCGTTGAATATTTTCTTATCTCTAATAATGCGGCTCATGTTTGCTGCACACATATTTTCCGCCGTCGCTGCTTTCGCAATGGTTTCCCAAGTTTGTAATATTCCATTCGTTTTTGCGTCTCTTTTTTCCACTCTTTTTCCAGTTGACGATGTCATACGGGTTTTCTCTATATCGCATTTAAGTGACAACCCGTAATAACCTTGTCCGTTGCCTCCATCTGCCCATAATGTTGTGTATAATACGTAATCGCAATTTTTGAGATAATTTCTCAATTCTGTTTCTAACAGCGGATTTTCGTGATCTTTGTCCAAACTTCGTTTCCACCTTTTATATTCTTCTGTTAATTTTGACAGAAGAACTTTACCACTCGGTGAAAATACGCACGCATTAAATAAGAACGTCTGTTCATCACTAGCATCAAGCTTCTTCTTATATTCGATATCCTTTAATTTTATTCCCATATAACCGTTGATCACTTGATCTTTATTTTGTAGTCTTAATCTGGATGGTTTGAATAGAGTACTGAGATAACTCGTAAATCCACTATAATTTTCCTTTGATGCCTTTTTATTTACAATACGGTATTGCCCCATAATATCTGTAGAAGAAACCTCGACATCTGGTCTGACAATACAATGTTCACGTATGAAATTATCGAAACCCTCTTCTAGTTCCGTTTTTATTCTGTTAACATTTGTCAGTACCTGACTTATTACATTTTCAATAGATTGTTCTTCGCCAATATCAGTCTGGGTTTCAACCGTACATGTTGATATTTTCTCACATTCTTCATTATTCATCAATTTGTATTCGTACTCAATCATTTTATGTAGCATATTTTCTTTCTCTAATTCGTCAGTTAGGTTTACAACAGTTAATAGATTAACTAATTTCATAATAATATACCTCGCTTTTGATACGGACAATCTAAAAACTTCATCGGCGATTTTATATTTCAATAAAAGCAGATGAACAAAATGTTCGGTTGTCCTAACATCCATATTTTGTATTTCTATTTCAAATTCTTTTTTTCCGAACTTGTGTGTTTGTTTATATGTTTTAATCCGATTATGAATGTTTGTACTGTATCCTATTTTCAGTTCTGGTGTTTCCATACGAGTGTCCAGGTTATAAATATATATTACCGACTTTTTTTCTGTATTGATATTTTTATTTTGTTTTTCAAGTTCTTGTTGAAGCTTTTTATTTTCATCTTCTATTTCTTTTTTCTCTTGTTCTATTTTTTCTTTTTCTTCTAATAATTTTTGGTTCATATTATATACACCTTTTAATCTTAGCTCTTTTATAACTTCACAGACCCAATCTTGAAATATAACAGCGACTGGTTTATTTGATTTGAAAAGAATTTTATATAAACCCTTTTCTGTTAAAAATGCTACATTCTGCATACCTCCATTCGATTCAGAATTAATTATTTTTTTTTCAGTTTCATTAAAATGCATGATATGACTACGTATGCTTTTTATTTCTAAAACTTCACCAATATCTATAGCTCTAAAAAGTGGTTCTTCATAAGTCCCTCTGATTGCAATATCAGTATGCATATTATTCGTCGAAAATGCTTTTACTATCTCCATATGGTCGTCGAGGTAGCTATACTATATATAGCGACCTTTCTTTATATTCTTTTTCAAATATATATTTCGCAAACCTTATACGCTAACAAAAGGCGGTTGACCACATCAACCGCCTTTTATATTATAACCAAAAGGGGGTTGACCACATCAACAGCACGACCTTTTACCACTTTGTTTTCTTCACATTGATAGCAGGACCGCTGCGTTTCTTCGCCTTACTTGGATCGTACGCCTCATCTTCGTCGTCAGAGCCCATACTTTTCGAGATTTCCCAGAATTCTTTCGATCCCAGCTTGAAATCAGGGTGGGGTTCGGCCTTGTACCAGAAGATTTGGTCGTTCAGTTTATTCGATTTCGCATTGTTATTGATAACCAAGCACTCGTAGTTCTCGGTTGTCTGGTCCATAACTGCACAGAACGATTCCAAAGTAGGAAACATCGATGCGTAGTTCTCCCAGATACGTTTTCGATTTGTCATATATGGTTCTCGGAGAATAAAAACGTAGTCGATATTGGTGCGGAGATTTGGTGGGATTCCAAGCGGATATTGCATAGTTATGATCAACATTACCTTCCAATGACGACCATTCATGAACAGCAGTCGCATCATCTTATCACGTGTCCATGATTGGTCATAAAGACAATCATCTAAAATAACGAATGCACGGGGATCAATCGACGATCGACGATAAGTTTCGACTTCCTTGTTCACTTGTTTTAGCACAGTTTTCTGTCGACGTAAAATGTTCTCTATCAGAACAGTATTGTATTCTTCGTGAATAAATAATTTAGGCACATGACTGGCATAAAATCCATTTCCGGCTTCTGTCCCGGATATAACAGTTCCAATTGGCACATCCTGATGATAAAAGAGGAGATCTCTTACTAAATACGACTTACCGGTATCTCTCCTCCCAATCATCACAATCACTGGACCCTTGTTTTCATCCGGTTTAAACGTGATTTCACGCATATTAAATTTCTTCAACTCCAATGTCATTTATTATGTATCATTCATATATTTTTTTTCGACTACACAAACATAAACGCCACACAAACAACACACAAATTAGTTTGTTTATTCAATTTAAAAATATATGAACCACGTATACGATTGTTTTTTGGCATAAATGAGAGAAGTTCTTCCTAAACAAACAAATTGTATCGATATTTCTGGCAGAAGACCTTTAGATCTAAAAACTTTAGAAGAACAGTTCATCGAAGAAAACAGTGAAGAAAATTATAACCCTTTCCGTATTTCGCAACTACAATCATATAACCCCATTTATTCGGTGCTGTGTAGATCCGAAGAAGAGCTTGCTGCCACTGCATCCGTGGCACCCAATATCCATTTACACCACAGATATCATATAAACGATTTATTTACTGTTGAAGATACCGAAACCGGGACACTCGTCGATAAAAATATTTTCATAAAGTCGGCACCTCTTTTAGATCCCATCAGATACATGATTGGAAAATACAACAGTGATAATTCATACGTATTTCCGTCCATTGGATCCGCCGCTGGTAGTGGTGGTGCAGTGGACAAAAATTCGGTTGCACAGAAATTGGCCGACAGAAACAACACCGCTTACGTTGACACATTCTTCTGTTACTTGACAAACCTATTGCTGAGTAAACACGGTTTCGTACACGGTATCGAATACTACGGCAGTTTTTCGGGAGTTCAAGAAAAATATAAATTCGACATCAGTGACGATTTTGAATACTTGAGCAACTCCACATTTTTCGTAAACAACAACGAGAAACTCTTCATTACTAACATGCAAAACTCCAACAGTGATGAAACGAAAAATACCAAATCCAATAAAATCAAATTGAATATATGTGATGTACCGGGCGAATGCCACGAAATCGAAATCAATGAATTGGATGTTGAAGAAATCTTGGAGGTCGCCCCCGAGGTCGATTTAGAAGAAATATATGTAAAGGATCCCGCTCTTGAGTTTACGACTGATAACAGCGATGCCGACAGTGATGATGATAGTTCGGATGCAGATAGCGATGACGACTGTTATGATGCAGATAGCGATGACGATAGCGATACACCAGATAATGATGTCGAAGAAGAAACTTCGGAAAACAGCGACTGGGAAACCGAAGAAAACGCTTCCTCGGACAACGAAGATGAAAAGGAGTTCGCTTACATATACAATTTTCCGGTTCAATTAATCTGCATCGAAAGATGCCACGGAACTCTCGACGAACTACTCGAGAAAAACGACAATTTCACTGTCGACGAAGCCATATGCGCACTTTTCCAAATCATCATAATTTTAATTACTTACCAAAAAGCGTTCCACTTTACACACAATGATTTACACACCAATAATATCATGTACATTAAAACCGAACAGAAATTCCTCTATTATAAATTCAACAGCGACTATTACCGAGTGCCTACTTTCGGTAAAATATACAAAATCATCGATTTTGGTAGAGCCATTTATAAGTTCAATTCGAAATTATTCTGTAGTGACAGTTTTGCACCTGAAGGCGACGCCGCAACACAATACAATTTTGAACCTTATATCAACGAAAAAAAGGCGAGAATTGACCCCAATTATAGTTTTGATCTTTGTCGTCTAGGATCCTCCATATACGACTTCATCATTGATGACTGTGAAGAACCCGTGGATAAAATGAACCCGTTCCAAAAAATAATAAATACTTGGTGCCAAGACGACAGCGGGAGAAATATCCTCTACAAGAAAAACGGCGAAGAACGATACCACAATTTCAAACTCTACAAAATGATTGCTAGAACAGTACATAATCATAATCCGGAAACTCAACTGAAACTTCCCATCTTCAAGAAATTCTTGTCGGAAGGGACTATCGATAAAGATATCGCGGTCGTAGACATAGACGCTATTCCTTGTTATGTTGCGGCATAAAATAAACATACGGTCAATGATATTTTTTTCTCCTCATTTAATAATAACAAATGAGAAGAAGATATATTATAATACTTCTTTTTATAATTTCTTTGTTTTTTCTATCTTTTAGCCGGGACATTGAATTATTCAATGGGATAGATAAACAAGTATGTAATATAGTTCTATGTAGTATAAATGTTTACCAAGACTATATTTTAGAAAATATTAAACAGTTATTAAAATTGGGAAATAAAAATATTTATATATTGACGAATAGTAAATTTTTTGATAATTTTGATGAATACAAAGAAAAAATTAAATTAATAGATTGTGATGAATTTGAAGTACAACATAAAAATAGTGAAGATTTTTGGAAATTAACTTCTACACGGTTATTTTATGTATGCGAGGCTATGAAAAAGTATGATATTAAAAACGTTATTCATATAGAAAACGATGTATTGTTGTATTATAATCCTGATATATTGCTGAATAAATTTGATCAAGGTTATATCTACGTGCCATTTGACACATTTGAACGCAATATTTGTTCAATTATGTATATTCCAGATCATATAATATTTCAAAAGGCACTTGATGAATACGATTTCTCCAAAAACGACATGTTTAATTTTAAAGGTATCTCTGAAAAAACGAATTTAATAAAGAATTTTCCTATATTTATAAATAACCATAATGACCATGTCGAGAACAATAACGAATATGAATTTGTAACTCAGAATTACGATACCTTCAATTTTATTTTTGACGCAGCAGCAATGGGTCAATATATAGGAGGTATTCATTCCGATCCAAATGCCATTGGATTTATAAGTGAAACATGTATTATAAACTATAGTAACTATAGTTTTGTTTGGGAAACTGGTATTGATAACATTAAACGACCATTTATTTTAATTGATAATAACCGGTATCCAATATTCAATCTACACATACATTCTAAAAATCTCTCCTATTACGTGTAGAGCAACGCTTATGAACGGTGCCATTAGAACAAAATAACCGAATTCAAAATCCAGGTTCTCCCGTAAACACTTGGGTTTGATCATTGTTGAGAACCTTGGTCTTTGTCATTACATTGAAGAAATCATATACCGAACTCTGATAACGCAGAGATATGAAAGCTGCGGCCGTACTCGCCGAAAAAACCATACACACATCTCTAGCTAGATCTTTCAGTGGTTTCATTTCCTGGTATACGAATTTCATTTCTAGCAGTTTCATGATGAGATAGAGAACCGTCACTAAAAAGGCGAAAATGAAAATATTTTCCATAATATATAAAAATTTATGTCATTTTTATATATTCGTTGAAACGCAACGTGCTAAAACAACTCCTCCACGCCATCCAATACGAAATCGTCGGCACTTGCTGTATCCTTCTTTTCCACCGCATCCAATTCCTCGAAACCGCTTAAATCTATCGGTTCCGTCAAAATCTTGATTTTATCGTAAGACGCCGCTCCGCTCTCCTCTATCTCCTCCAATTTCCTCTGAAACGCATTGGACGAAGTCATCTGCTCCAATCGTTCCAGGTTTTTAGACGGCGCTTGAGGCATCGCCGCGGAAGTACTTGTTGGCTCCTGTTGGTCGAGAGCGTTAAACGTCAATCTCGTAATCACCGGTTCGTCGTCGATGTTCTTAATCGTGGGAACTGTCGGAGGTGGCGTATATTCCTCCTCGGCGGAGGCAGCAGCTCCGCCTTCGGTCTCAGCAGAAGGGTTTGTCTCTGTTTCTGCGGCGGCGACAGGTTCTTCGATAGTCTCAACAGTAACTTCTTCCTCCTGTTCTACGCTCTCGTCCATGTATGAACGGATAATCTCCTCCGTGGGAATACTTTCGCGGATAGATATCATAATACTTTCCTGCACCAACAGTTCCAATTCTCTGTTGTTTTTCTGTGACTGTAGAGGTGTGACGTTCTTCTCGAACAAATAGACATTCTTATACACTTTACGCGCGACATTGATATAGATCTTATGAATAAAACTGTCGAGTTTAGGGATAGAAATATCGATTTTCTTCTGACGATTTCCAACACGAATACATGTGAGGATCTTCAGTTGAATAATGTGGACACAAGTGATCAAATCTTCTAAATAACTGCATCCACTTCGTTCAATAATGCGTTTTCTCTCTTCCTCGATGATTTGGTTGTTCCATTTCGGAATTCTCGACAGCAGGTTCTGAAATGTCATCAAGTATTTGTTCGTCTCGTCGTTCTCTAAACATAGTTTCCACGATTCGTTGAATATCGATCGCACACCTTCGGCTATCAGGGGACAGAAAATACTGATCAGGCGGCTACACCATTCATTACGCGACTCGTGTAAATTCGAAATGACGAAATCGTCCATTTTTGTTATATTGATGCGATACTTTTTAGATCCTTGCTAGAACGCATAAATATGAAATTCAGGATGTACAACATCAACAGTTTCTCCGATCTATATTCCGCCTTTATTTTATCGAAACACATGTAGGTCGCCGTTTTTTCTTTGGCTGGAATATGACTGGTTTTCTCCAACCATTTAATGATATCTAGACAATTTGCGCCTTCCCTGTAGAACTCCGTCACTATTCCTAACAGGGTTCTGTGATCGGTGAAATTGTTGTCGTTTATTGTGCTTGTCGTATTGTCAATATTCGAGACGGATGAATTCTTTGTGACTAAATCGTCTAACTTAACAGAAACGATATTTTCCTGTTCGGATGCATCAATCGAATATTTGGTTTCGATGAAGTATTGGTGCAAATTTATTTTTGGTTTTGACTGTATGGGAGTATATTCCGGTATGTAAATTTCGCAAAATCTCGACAGGATCGGATTTAGCAGTTTCTCCTTGTTCTCTACAATGATGAAAAAACGGGTGTTGTAGCTGAAGAGTTCGATGGACCGCCGAAGTGCGGACTGAGCATCTATCGTAAGATAGTCGGCATTCAACAGTACTATTGTCTTGAAAATGATGCCACTGTTGGATTGTATGTTCGTTTTCGCGAAGAATTTGAGTTCGTCGCGGATGAATTTGATGCCTTTGCCGTGAACACAATTTACCAGCATAACATTCGTTTTTATCTTGTTCTTGTCGGCTTGATATATCTTCAAAATGAAATCGTTGAGGATGGTTCTCTTTCCTGACCCCGACGCTCCGTGAAATATGATGTGCGGGATTTTGTTGGTTTTGTAGAAATAGTCTAGTTTATCGTATATTTTCTTGTGGAACAGTCTTATTTCTTCGGATAATTGTCTCGTTTTGTTGTTCTCCATGTTGGGTTGGTTGTCATATTATACGGGGGTGTGTTTATGTGTTTTATCCGGAAAAGTGATTTATTGGCAACTGAACGGGGTTTTCTCGATTATTTCGTATGCCTTTTCCAGGTTCTCTTTCACGATTAGCGAAACATCTACATAGGTGAATTCCGGATCAGTGGAGAAATATTCTTTTATCAGTTCTGGTCTTATTTTTCGGTTTCTGACAAAGGATTTGAATTCATAATCGGTTTCGAATTTGTAGTCTTTTGTTAGAAGCCACACCGATATCGGGTTCTCTGCATTGGATATGATTTTTTTGAAATTCCATTGGTTTGCCAACACTATAGAACAGGCTCTCAGAAGTGTATTGTATTTCTTGTTCTCTTCGGTTTGCTTGGTTTTCGAGCTGATGTACAGAATATTTTCGTCGGTTTCTTCCACTTTGAACTCCACCGATGAAACGCATTCCGCGGGTTCGATCTGCCTGGTGTATAAACAGAGGGTCGCGACATCTGGTTTATCTGGTCCCGAGTAGGACGTGATTTTTCCCGGTAGATTTTTCTTGTAATCCAGGTGTAGAAAAAGGTCCGGACATCTTTTTTGGATCGTTTCGTTTACAGCATTTATTGCGGTGTTTGGTATCGTTATTTCCGCGCCGCCTATACGTCTCTTGGCTTTTATCTTGCGTTTCAGGGTTTTTCGCATGCGCTTTTTGTTCTTTGTTCTGGAGTTCATCTAAAGTATATTCTACAGTATATCTAGAATATATTTGTATGGTTTGTGTTAGGATGTCTCTTGCAGCTCGGGGTGCGACAGTGCTACATTCTCTACAGAAATATTATCTGTTATGCTACTGCTGCTGCTACTGCTGCTGCTACTGCTGCTGCTACTGCTACTGCTACTGCTGCTGCTACTGCTATTGTTGAGTGTGATATTGTCGGCTGCATTGTCGCTTATAAGAAGAGCGATATCCTTGGTTATTTTGTCTTGGTTATTGTATAACAGGATTTTGATATTGTTGATCTTGTAGGTTTTGAAATTATCGTATTTTACGTCATTGTTGTCGAAAAACGGGGCGTCGTCGTTACCCATCCTATCCAAGAAATCCTGGATGAGTTTCTTGGTCTTTGCGTCGATCTTATTCGCCGTCTGCAATTCGTCGTATATGGCTTCGATATCCGTCACTCGATGTGCAACGACGTCTTCTAAGAGAGCGCTCTTCGAGACGGCGACAAAATATCCTTTTTTATCGTCGTATCGGTACGCAAAATTGTCTTTCAGGTTTGTTATGATAATATTCTTGAACTGGTTGTAATCTCCACAGTGTGTTATTTCCACCATCTTTTCTAGAGATCCCAGACGAGAATTCATAATCATTTTTTTCTGTTGGAGAGTGAGAACATTTGTGAGGTCTTCGTTGCCGAGCGAGAATATTTGGTATGTGTTGTTATTCACTATACTATTATTGGAGTTCGTGTTGTGGTGATTATTGGTGTTGCGATAACTGCGGTCCATTAGTATCTTATTCACGGCTTTGAATGTCTTGTTGTCTATCCGTTTGCTGTTGAGGAGTTTCTTCTGCAGCTTGATGATCTCCTGGGATTTATCCATGAGTTCTTTTAGTTTCTGATTTTCGTCCTTTATCTTTTCCATTTCATGTAATGTCGTCTGGGAAACAACTAGCGCGTTGGTGAGTTCATCGTTCTTTGATTTACACGTTTTTTCATGTGCCCATCTTGACTGTGAGAACTTATATTCTTTGTCGCAGTATTGACATGAATATTTATTTGTATCTTTATTTTTTCTTTTATCTTTATCTATGCAATAGATAGCATGAATATTTCTTCTGTGTTTTAGATAACTATTTTTATTTGGATATATTTTATTGCAAAGAGAACATTCAAATTCAGCCGGGGTTTCCATCATATATAACGTATGGGTATATTATTTTTATGTTATTATTTACGAAATAACATTTTTGGATTGATGTACCGACCATTTTGACTGATGTAATGACCTTTTTATATTTTACATGTTATAATATGTTTTACATCATAAATCATAAGATAAAATATGTAATCTAATACAACCAATGCATAAGAAAAGGTCATTACATCAATCATTTTTTGTAAAATGTAAATCGGAGAGAAAAGTTTGTAAAAATATAGAATTCATCTAAAGATTTTCAAGACACAAAACATGTTTTCTGAAAT
>Ga0114962_10000807_pt1 | contig 27339 bp, 18 predicted proteins | sample C_130820_MF_Meta_FD_87017 | JGI IMG/M metagenome (GOLD analysis project Ga0114962, IMG submission 87017) | Freshwater microbial communities from Lake Croche, Canada to study carbon cycling - C_130820_MF_MetaG | ecosystem: Environmental > Aquatic > Freshwater > Lake | place: Lake Croche, Canada...
ATCCAACTTCGCCGTTCGGGCTAATACAAAATCTGAAATTTGAAATCTGAAATTTGAAATCTGAAATTTGAAATCTGAAATTTGAAATCTGAAATTTGAAATCCGAAATTTGAAATCCGTGGTTCATCCAATCGTGCAAGGTCCTAAAGCTGCCAGTTTCGGGCTCAAGACAATGCTCGTGCTGCTGCTCGCCCTCGCGCTGCCGCTGCCCGCCGCCAAACCCGAGTCGCCTGAGGCCGAGGCCAGCGCGGTGTTTGATACCCTTCACTTCGGTGATACCCGCGAACAGGTTCTCGCTAAACTCAAGGCCAGCAAAATCGTCGAACTGCGGGTGGCGGAAGCACTCCTCGGCCGCTTCGGCCTCAACGGCAGTTTCCAAACTCGCAAGGACGTCGGCGGCCTGCGCTGCCGCTTGTTTTTTGATTGGTCAAAACACGGCCTGTTGCGCGAAGTCTCGCTTCAAACCGAAGCCCTCCCCGCCGACGCCTATCCGATCCAGCTCAAAGCTTGTTGGGCAGATCTAGCCAAACTTCTCACCACCCTCTACGGCGCGCCCGTGCAGCAAGGGGATTTTCCTCCGCTCGCCAGCCTCAGCGATGGCGCCTGTCTCGCTAGCCATTATTGGCGCTTGGCAGGCGGCGGTACCGCCATCCTCGGTAGCGCCCGCGATAACAAGAACTACACCACCGTCGTGCGCTTCATCCAACAGGAACTCCAGTCCATCGCTATCCCGTGATCGCTTAACTCATGCCCGCCAAAAATTTCCACGTCCGCCAAGCCGCCGTATCCGCCCTCCACGCCTGGGCCCAAGGCCATGACTACGCCGAAAGCCTCATCGAACGCCACGCCCAGCGCCGCAAACTCACCTCGCCGGATCGCGGCTTGTTGCAAGCCATTCTCTTCGGCGTGCTACGTCATCGCCGATTGTTAGACCATTGGATCGGCAAACTTCGCGATGGCAAACTCGACCCGGAAACCCGCGACGTCCTGCGCGTCGGTCTCTGCCAGTTGCTTATTCTCAATTTGCCCGATCACGCCGCCGTCAATGAAACCGTCGAAGCCGGCAAGGCTAACGTGCGCAACCTCATTAACGCCGTGCTACGCCGCGCCACCACCTCTCGCAAGCGGCTGTTAGATGAGGTTGCCGACCTGCCACCCGCCGTCGTCCACTCGCATCCGGACTGGTTGTTCAACCGCTGGCGTGCGGCCTTTGGCAAAGCCAACGCGCTCGCTTTGATGGAGTGGAACAACCAACCCGCTGGAACGTTTTTCCGGCTCAATCCACTCGTCGGAGCGCCTCTTAGCGGAGCGCCGGCTGCAGCCGGCGTGTCTCCACTTTCTTCCAATACCCCCGCCGCTCCGCTCCCCGGCACCCCCGTGGCCAACGCCCCCAACTTTTTCCAACTCGAAGGCCCGCTGCCCACCGCCTTGCTAGCCGCCGGTGCCATCTATATCCAGGACCCCGCCACCCGGCATGCCGTCGAGTTGCTAGACCCCCAACCCGGCGAGCACATTCTCGATGCCTGTGCCGCGCCCGGTGGCAAGGCGTTTCTCATTGCCGCCGCGCTGGGCTCGGCCGCCAACCTGGTCTGCACCGACTCTAACGAAAAGCGCCTGCCCCGGCTGCGCGATAATCTAACCCGCCTGCATGCCGCCGATGCCACCATCGCTGTCCACGATTGGACGCAGCCGGCCCCGCCTGCCTGGCATGGCGCCTTTGACGGCATTCTGCTGGATGTGCCATGTTCTAACACCGGTGTGGTGCGCCGCCGCGTGGATGTTCGCTGGCGCTTGCAAGCCCCGGATATTGAGGCGCTGGTCCGCACCCAGCGGCTCATCCTCGAAAACGCCCTGCCATGCCTCAAACCCGGCGGGCGCTTGGTGTACTCCACTTGTTCTCTTGAGCATGCAGAAAACCTCGGCCAAATCGCAGCGTTCCTCGCCGCTCACCCATCTCTAACACTTCACTCAACCCGCGATGCGTTGCCGTTCCGCGATCACACCGACGGTGCCTTCGCGGCCCGCATCGGTTCATGAGAGCGGCTCGCCGCGGTGAAGTGATGATCAGCGAATTTTTTAGAAAAAATCCCCGGTTGCCATTGGCGGGCTTGAATGGGCATTGACACCTTCTCAGTTGGCTCACTCGTCGTGGTAAAACCACAGGAGCACCAACAAGCCGGACCCGATGCCCCACAGTAGCCAGTTGTTGCTAACAAAATACGGGTACCCCATGAGGGCGAGACCGATGGCGACGGGTTGCCACAATTCGAGTTTTTTGCCGTAGCTGAGGGCGCCAAGCCCGAGGGTCCCAAAAATAATGCCTGCCAGAATGTTGTAGGGATCAAAATTCACCTTGCCGCAGCCTGACACCCGCTAGCGGAAGTTTCCAGTACCAATCGCCCACCCCTGGCGCAACCAGGGCTTGAGGCCCTCAGGTTTTGGATTTCCAGCTGGGCATGGCTGCGCTAGAGTGGCGGCATGAGTGCGGTGACGGTGGCGGATATGCGGGCGCTGGAAACGCAGGCGGCCAAGTGCGGCTGGTCCGAGGACCGTTTGCTTAGCCTTGCCGGGCATCGTCTAGGCCACGCGCTGGGGGCATTTTTCCCGACTCCCGGCACCCTCATCGGCTATCTCGGAAAAGGTCACAACGCCGGCGACGCGATCGTCGCCATGCGCGTGATGGAACACGTGTACGGCTGGCAGATCGCAGCTCGTGCCGCGTGGCAGTCGGCAGCTTGGGCGCCGCTGACCCGCGCCAAATGGCTGGAAGCTCCGCCGGTGAGTTTGCTCGATGACCTGCCGGACTGGCGCACGCTGCGGCGTCCCTTGGTCCTGTTGGACGGGCTTCTCGGCATCGGCGCTGCGGGGGGCTTGCGCGAGCCTCTGGCTGGCCTGGCCCGCGAAATGGCCTGGCTGCGCGGGCAAGCCGGAGCACGGGTGGCGGCGGTGGACCTCCCGTCGGGCGTCAACCCGGACACCGGCGAAGTCACTGCCGGGGCCGTCACCGCCGATGTCACCTTCATGATCGGCGCGGCCAAACGCGGACTTCTAACAGCCGAGGCGGCCGCTGCCACCGGCGCCTTGGCGGTCGTGCCGCTGGAACCGCTCAGCGCTCCGCTAGGCGGCGACATCGAGCTGATTTGCCCTTTGGCCATGACCGCTGGGAAAGGGCCGCGGCCGTTTGATTTCCACAAAGGTATGGCCGGGCGGGTGCATATTTTGGCCGGTTGCGCCGCTTACACTGGGGCGGCGGTGCTAGCGGCCAGCGGGGCGCTGCGCGGTGGTGCCGGCCTCATCGTGTTGCATGTGCCAGCGGCCGTTGCGCCTGTGATCGCCGCCAAATGCCCTTGCGAAATCATCGTTCGCGCCTGCGAGCATCCGCTGGACTTGCTGGAAAACTCACCCGACGCGCTGGTCGTCGGCCCCGGGCTCGGTGCGCTGAGCGGCGCGTTTGCCGATGGATTGTTAGGGTTGCTTGCGCGCAGCGAGCTGCCCACGTTGCTGGATGCGGATGCACTCAATTTTTTGGCGCAACACGGCCGGCTCGACCGGCTCAAGCCCAACCACGTACTCACGCCGCATCCGGGCGAGTTTGGGCGGCTTGCGCCTGAGCTTGCCGCCTTGCCGCGCGAGGTTGCGGCCCGCCGGTTTGTGGAACGTTATCCGGTGACCCTTCTGCTCAAAGGCTGCCGCACCCTGGTGACCCGCCACGGCGATGCGCTGTGGTGTAATGCCACCGGCAGTCCCGCCATGGCCACCGGCGGCCAGGGCGATGTGCTCGCCGGCGTGTTAGGCGCGCTGCTTGCTGCGGCCATTCCCGCGGTGTCTGCCGCTAGCCTAGCCGCGTGGCTCTGCGGCCGTGCCGCAGAACTCGCCCTCACCGAGCACCGCAATTCGGAACAGTCCCTCAGCCCCAGCGATTGCCTAGCCCACCTCGGTGCCGCCTTCAATGATTGGCACGAAGGCTCGCGATGAATGAGTTACTCAAACATCGAGGATTTTTGGCACGGCGGGCGCACGCAGGCGGTGGGTCTCCGGGACGCCCGAACCTAGCAGCGGGCGACAATAGTGGTGGAAGGCCGCCGTCACCCCGTTGCCATCGGCATTGATGAATTCGTCGGGCATGTGGCGCGTCTTGCCCGCAACTTTTTCCAAGGGCACCAAGGCGTAGTCCACGCTGTAATCGAGCACCGGTCGGCGGATGACCACCGAGCCATCGACGTGGTCCCACATGGCGAATTGGACGGCCTTTTCGCCGACTTCGCGGGCTTCGTGGGCATCGCGGTCGGAGCGGCAACCGGTGAAACAGCGCTGCAGATAGCCGAAGGTGTCGGCCCGCACGCGCTTGAGTTTGAGTTCGCGGCGCAGCGTGTCGCTGAGCAGATCCCCGAGGGCTCCGGTGCCGGAAAGCTGCACATTGCCGTGGTCGTCGCGCTCCGTCGTTTGCATCAAGCGGGTGATCATGGGTTGGCCGCTGGCATCGGCGATGCCTTCCGACACCGCGATGGTGCACAGGCCGTGGGTGGCGATGCTGCGCTCGACGTCAGTGAGAAAGCGGGTGGTGTCGAACGCGCGCTCGGGCATGTAGATGAGGTGCGGACCGTCGTCGGTGTGCTTTTGGGCAAGTGCGGAGGCGGCGGTTAGGAAACCGGCGTGGCGGCCCATGATGACGCCGATATAGACGCCGCCGAGGGCACGATTGTCGAGGTTGACGCCCATAAACGCCTGCGCGACGTAGCGGGCCGCGGAGGGAAAGCCGGGGCAGTGGTCGTTTTCCGCTAGATCGTTGTCGATCGTTTTGGGGATATGAATGGCGCGCAATTCGTAGTTGGCGCTGCGCGCCTGCTCGTTGATGATGCGGACCGTTTCGGAGGAATCATTGCCGCCGATGTAGAAAAAATAGCGGATATCGTGGGCCTGCATCACCTCGAACATGCGGGCGCAGTACTCTTCGTCGGGCTTGTCGCGGGTCGAGAGCAAGGCGGAGGAGGGGGTGTCGGCCACCCGTTCCAGGTTGTGACTGGTTTCGCGGCTCAGATCGATAAAACGTTCTTTGATGATACCGCGCACGCCATGCACGGCACCGTAAATCGCCGTGACCTGGGCGAATTTGCGGGCCTCGAGGACCACGCCGACGAGGCTTTGGTTGATGACCGGGGTGGGGCCGCCGCCTTGGGCAACGAGAACTTTTCCTTTCAGGGGATTCATGGGGACAAGAGCATGTCTCGGGCGAGGTGGGATGCAAGCGCGGAAATCTGCGGCCACATGGCCATGTTAGGTGAATGTAGCCTGCGCCAAACGCCGCCCATTTTCTCTCGATAGGCCGCCGGGCAGGATGCCCGGTCCACGTGGCGCGGCATCCTGCCCGCGGCCGAGCGGCTCACTGGGTTAGGCGATTTTCTTAGGGTCGAGGTGGCCTGTGGCTCCCGCTGGAACCACAGGCCTAGTGAGCTAAGGTTTCCACGGTTTAGCGTAGTGATAGGCGGGCAGGGCGGTGGCGGGGTTGATGTAAGCCGCGCGATTGCCCAGGAACAGGTTTTCACTGTCGCAGGGGTTGAGGGCGGCGGCGTCAAACCGGACCCATGCGATCAGTGGCGGAGTCTGCGATGGATCGTTGCGCAGGTAGTAAGTGGTTTGATCCGTGCTGCCAAATGTGGTGTCGGCATTGTAAATCTGGAACGAGTTAGCGGTAGCGGCGTCCAGGCTACCGAAGAAACCATTTGCCAGAGTCATCTGACGACTGTCGGTACCCGTGGCAGACTGGGCCATTGGATAGCCGCCGCCCACCAGGTTCTTGCCCGCTGCCAAGGGGCGGACAAACTCATTCATGCGTACTTCGCCATAGTTCAAAATGACGAACGGGGAGGGGCTTGGTGAGTTAGACGGGTTGTCGAGGTTGTTGTGGAAAAGCACACCTTGCCCCGGCGGGATCACAACCGCTCCTTGGTTGGTCATGAGGGTCGTATCCGCAAAGTCAGCCCAATGTGACTCGCCAGTGGCTGCGTCGTAGTAGAGCCAGTAGGTCTTTGATTCACCTACCTGCACGGTGTTTGCCGTTGCTTGGCTGGTGGAGGCTCCCAAGCCGTCAGGCGGGAACATCGAGTCAAGCGTCCAGTGCTGCCGAATGAGTACACTGGCACCGGCGAGACTCACTGGCGGGGCTCCAATGAGGGTGTTATAGGGCGGGGTGGCCGCGTAGAGGTCACTGGCATTGGCCAATGTCACAGCACTGCCGCTGGCGGACAGCACATCGAAGCGCTGGCCTTCGTTAGCGCCGGAGCTTACTTCGAGATAGTATGCAACACCGGGGAGTGCTGGAATGAAATCGGCAAGGTTCTTGCCGCCCGCACTGGTGGTGAAGTCGAGCGTTTGGCCGTTGACAAGACCCACTGTGCCGCTGAAAACCGGAGTGTCTAGATACGGTTTGTTGAAGGTGCTGGTGCCGGGTTCTAACGTTGTTTCGGTCCAGCCGAGCACTTCAGTATAGGAGGCGCCCCCCCCGACTCCGGTGTAGTCGACGCGGATGCGCACAAAGCCTTCGCCATTGACCAGCGGGTATGTTAGACTCTCAAGATTGAAGATGCAGACGGTTTCGGTGCCATCGGGATAGCCTGTGATATCGAGATTGCTGTACACATAGGCGTTGGCATAGGGGTCGATACCGTAGGGGTCGACGTTGATCTGGATCGAGTTCCAGACAACAGGGTCGGTGAGCGCGGCGCTATATTCCAAGGTGTAAGTCACATCCTTCGGGCCGCCTGCGGTGCGGCGCAACAAGCCGTCAATGGCCTCAACTCCTGGTGCTATGCTAAATGGCCTGATGACCCCACTTTGCGGAGGCATGCAGAAAGCATATTCATCGAGGTTGTCGTAGCGGTCACCATCGCGGTTGTCATGGAGGGCGGTTTGGCCAGCGAGCGTGTCATTCCATTTGGTTTGCCAATCCGTCCAATGGTCCGGACAGGCCTGGCGGAAATCAATGAAGTCATTGCCCGGATTGGTAGCGCCGGCAACCAGCGTGATGGGGGATGGGTCGCCAATTAGATTCGCATCACCCTTGCCCGCCTGGTAATCCTCGAAGTTCGTGTCCTTGTCGGAAAGACTCCCGTAATGAGCCGGTTGGGTTTCGGCAACCTTGTAGCTGCCGACTGCCGCGGTGAAAGTATAAGTGCCGTCGTCACCGGTAGTGCTCGTCATTGCCACACCTTGTTCGTTGAGAACCGGCTTGCCGCTGCCATCGAGCAGCGAGAGCAACACGCCAGCCAATGGCGTGTTAGCTACGGGGATGCCGTAGTTGTCGGTGCTGTAGGGGTAGCCGTCGGGGTGAAGCCATACGGTACCGGTGATGGAACCTTGTGCCTTCGGTATGGTCGCTATGCTGGCGGTGTTGTTACCCATGTTGGAATCCTGCTGGTTGCCGCTGATCGTCGCCACGTTGAGATATGTGCCGCTGGCGGTGACCTTGGCGGTGACCTGGAGCGTGGCGGTGGCGGCATTGGCAAGACTGCCGATAGTCCAGGCTCCGGTGGTGGAGTTGTATGCCGCAGCTGGGTTGGCACTGACAAATTGATAGCCCGTCGGCAGGGCCTCACTGACGCTCACACCGGTGGCCGCGGACGGACCGTAGTTCGTTGCAGTGAGCGTGAAGACGACTTGCGAGCCGACATTCGGTGTCGGGTTGTCGACGCATTTGGTGATGGCCAGATCGGCAAATTTGGAATCCACGAAGTTGGCTATTCCAGTTGCGCCTGCCGACAGTGCCACCGCCACCTGATTAGGTGTCAGCGAAACATAGCCGCTAGGATCAATTTCCACCACCTTGTAGCTACCAGGTAAAACACGGGTGAATGCGTAAGCTCCCACGCCGTCGGTTGTGGTCGCGGCGATGAGCGAGTGGGTCGTGGCGTCCTGTAACTCAAGCGTCACGCCACGGATCGGGGCATCGCCAATATTGTCGTTATTGGTGTCGGCCAGCACCGTGCCGCCTATGGTCCCAAGACGGTAGTCCTCGAAATCCTGATGAGTTTTGACCATTCGATCATCGGCTGTACCGCCGACACCGTCGAGACCAAAGTCTAACATTAAGGTGATATTGTCGGAGTTGCCGCCATCGGCGTCAGCCCAGCTAAGATACATCGCGGGGTTGGTTTTGCTTACTTGATAGAGTCCGGGCACCAACCCGGTGAAAGTGTAGCTGCCGCTGGCGCTGGTCACCTGGGGGCTAAATATTCCATCGTCGGCCGTGTTGAGAATGCCGTCCACTCCCGCATAGCGTAGGGTAATGGTGGCTTCGGCCAAGCCGGCTTCGCCGACATCTGCCATGCCGTTGCCGTTGGCGCCGACGACTACCGTGCCCGAGATGCTGCCTAGGACCTGGTTATAGCCGAAGTTCCTGCTGCTAACGGCAGCGTTGGCCATCGTGAAGGTGGTGGCACTATCTTTGACTCCATCCGGATCGCCAGTTTGGTGGTAGGCGCTATTGGGAAGGCTGGCTCTATCCACTGTGATGATGACCGCCGCTGTGCCTGGGACGCCGTTCAAAATGTAGTTGCCGTAAGCATCGGTGAAGACGGTGTAGTACACGGGCGGATTGGGGCCGCTGCCGTCGGCATCCACCGCGATGTTTATTTTCACATTGGCTAGACCCGGTTCACTGCCCTCTCTGATACCATTGCCGGAGAGCCCGCTGCCGGCTCCGTTGTCATCCCAAACATTGCCGCTGACGCTGAAAGTGGAAACGACAGCCGGATAGCCGAAGCTGCGGTCCAGTATGGCTCCGCCAGCTGTGATGGTGGCTCCGGCCTGGCTGGTGCCCAGCATGGATTTGGTGGATGGTACGGCGCTTGATGTCGTCTGGTAGCCCGTAGGCAGAGTGCTGGTGAGTAGCTTGACGGCGTAGTTGCCATCAGCCAGGCCAACGAACAGATACTTGCCACTCACATCGGTGGCTTGGGAGTCGAGCAGGGCTTCACCGGTGTCTGCTACATTGTTGTTGTTAGTGTCGAGATAGAGCTCTACCGTCACATTGGCCAAACCGGCTTCACCGGTGTCTTGCGCATGGTTGCTATTGACGTCGGCGAAGATCGTGCCGCCAGTCTTGCCGTTGTTATCCACGCCAAAGTCGTAGCTGGTGTGCGCATCTGCGCCAGGGTAGGCGTGGAACGAGTCAGATGCCGGCGTGGTGGTGGCAGTGAGTGATGGGTTGATGGCTAGTACATTCGGGCTGCTGTAAGTGAGCGTATAGTCGCCCTCTGGGACGATGAAGTAGAAGTGGCCTCTGGCATCGGTGGTGGCAGTGGTCGCCAGCGGATTATTGGACAGATCGAAGCCAGTGAGGGTAATTGTAACCGGCGAGAGGCCCGTTTCTCCGACATCAAAGATTGCGTCGCGGTTGGCATCCAAAAAGACATTTCCATCGATACGGGCGCCTTGAGAATATCCGAAATTGATTCCTGCAGCCTGCTGGCCGCCGGCGAGGTTTGTGGCGAGGGCCTCGGCCGTAGTGGGCACCACGTTGCGGATGCTGCCGGTGATGAAACTGTCCTCATACACATCAACGAGATAATTGCCGGCCGGAAGGTTGTTGAACTGGTAATGACCGCTGGCATCGCTCAGGGTGCTCGTAATCTGACAATCCCCGTTGGCCACATCCAGAATGCCATTGTTGTTCGTATCCATATAGAGCATCACATAGGCATTGGCGATGGGCAGTTCTCCATTGTTCCAGACTTGATCGTGATTGACGTCCCACCACACACTGCCGCTCAAGGAACCATACAGGGTGGTGGTGGTGGTCGGCGACGTCTGGAGCCAAGTGCCGTTGTTTTTCAATTGCGCAGAATTCGTCACCACACTCACTCCGGGGTTGGCGTTGACGCTCGTCACCAATCTCAGTGGCGGCGTCACCAGCACGGTGTTGCCAGTGGCTTGCGCCCAGGTTCCCCCGATGCTGCTGGATGGCGTCGCTTTGAACGTTAGCGCACCCGGAATGCTGCCGGCGCTAGCCGTGCAGGTGTAGGTGAAGCTGGCCGAACCATTGTTGAGCGGCGCAGTCGCGGGCGAGGCGGCACTGCATACCACCGTGGCACCGTTGCTGCCGCTGGCGCTCAACGTGCCGGCTGTGACCGTGCCGGCATTGCCGGTGGCCGTGGTGGTGAGTGTGAGAGTCAGCGTGCCGCCTGAGGTCAGCAGGCTGCGATTGGCGCTCAGGGCGGAAGTGACGTTGAAGCTAGCGGCGGCGGGTTTGAGGGCGAGCAGAATGGCGGCCCATTTCTGATGGTTTTTCAGTGTAGCCGAACCGGTGCCGGTCGGGCCGGGACTCGCTTTCGTGGCCCAGGCCGCGCCGATGGTTTGGGTCGGGTCAAAACTGTACGAACCGGTGGTGAGTGCACCTGGTGAAGTTGCCGTGGCGATTGCGGAGACCGTGCCGGCATCATCCCACGCCATCACCGGCATCAACACCAAGGCGTTGGCGGACACCGTGGTGATGGAAGTTACTGCGGAAACGTCGCTGCTGGAGGTGTTGACCGTGGCATTTTTGTTAGCAACATCGAACGGTCCACCGCTAGTCCCGTCGGGCTTCTTTCCGCCGATGGTGTCTACTCCGGAGAAAGCCACGATGGCAGCTGCGGCCTCGCAGTTTACCGTATCCAAGGTGAACGTATAATTCGTTATTCCGGCATCTGTTGAGTCGGCTACCTTATACAAAACCGCGCCGCGATGAAGTCTGGCTTTGCCTTCGTATGATGCGTTACAGACGCTAATCCAACCGGTCAACGAGGGAAAGGCCGAGCCATCAGCAAGGGCCACGTTCACGATCATGACATCCCCCGCCACCACTCCGCTCGGCTTGTTAATAGTTAGGGTTTTAACTTTTGATGCGCTGGCAGTGGTCGTTGAACCGCGCTGTGTGATAGCTGAGGTGGTGCCACTCGCAATGCTCGTTGGTCCTCCGTTGATGGCGGTGGCAGTTGAGCCAAGATTCCATGTCAGTAACCCGCCCGCCTGCGTGCCGCCGGCATTGGCGCTGGCGTTCTGATAGCTCGTACCGGTCGGCACAATGTCGGTCACGGTGGCGTTGATGAGTTGGGTCGGTCCTGGATAATAGGGCTGAATAGTGTACGTCAGGGCATCTCCGGCACTCGCCGTGGCCTTGTCCACGGTTTTATCGATGAACATCAGGGTGAATGGGAAATCAATGCTGGTTAGAGCCTGGCCGGCGGCAAGGGTAAACGCGGCGTAGGCACCTCCACTCACCGAGCAAATCAGATCCACCGGAATATCGGCGTCGCCGAGGTCCACCTTGACGACGTAAGATGCGGCCGGGCGGCCGGCAAATGTGTAAAATCCGTTGGCATCGGTTTTGGTGGTGGCGAGCAAGGTGCCGCCGTTGCTGGCGTAGAGATTGACGGTGACATTTGGCAATGGCGAATCGCCGGCGTCGTATATCCCGTCGGCGTCCGCGTCATAGAAAACCCTATCGCCGATCGAGCCAGTGGTGGCAGATTGTTGGTAGCCGAAATCGACGTTGAGTAGCGAGCCGTTGAGCGGGAGTGCCACAGCCCCTTCATTGATCGGGTTGGTCGAGCCACCCGGCGGATTGCCGGTGTTGGTACCGACGGGAGGCGTGAGGATTTTAGCGATATAATTTCCCGTCGGCAAGCCGCTGAATAGATAGTTGCCGTTGGCATCAGTGATTTTAGTTCCCACCAGAGTATCGCCAGTGTTCCATATTCCGCTGTTATTCACATCGTTGTAGAGCGTCACGGTGATACCTGCTATGCCGGGCTCGCCACCGTCCTGCGTCCCATTGCCATTGGTGTCGGTATATACGGTGTCGCCTATTTGACCGCCACCCACCGTGACGGGCGCTTCCGGATGCGGACCCATTTTCTTGCCCTCAAATGCCAGATCCACTCCGTTGTAGTAGGTGCCCGCGGGAACCGAGCTGCCAACGCTGGCCACGAATTTGATCACAGCCGTTTTGCCGGCCTGGATCGACTCACCCAGCGTGAACACCGGCGCGTTGGGATAGGTCGAGGTGATTGTCGGACTGACGCTGGCCCCGTTGATGGTCGCGCTGAGGAAACTTGCGTAACTAAACCCGGCGGGTAAAAAGTCGCTGACCACCAGTGGTACACCACAGGGACCAGTGCCATCGTTGTTTATCGCAATGGTATAAGTGACGTTTTGTCCTGCGGAGACCGCCGAAGGGGTGACCGTCTTCGTCTCGCTAAGCAATGAAAAAAACCCGACGTCCACTGTATCATAGGCATTGGCCAGCACTTGGCCGTTGCTGGTGGCTGTGGTGGTATTAAGCAGCGTGCCGACGGCGGTGGCTTTGACGTAGATCGTGAGATTGACCAACTGGTTGGGCAAGATGCTGCCAACGCTCCAACTCAGCGTACTGCCGGCAACACTATTCGGCGCGGGCACCGCGCTCACATAAGATAACCCTGCAGGCAACACATCAGTAAGAACAATGTTAGGCAAACTCACCAGTCCCAGATTGGCAAACGTGATGGCAAAAGAGGTGCTGCCACCAGGGGCGATGCGCGCCTGGCTCGCCACCTTTTGCAGCAACGTAGTCGGTTGCAGCGATACCACCGTCGGGTCAAAATAGCGCCAGATGTGGTCCTTGCCATTGGAGGTGCCTCCGGCATCGCCGCCGAAAGCATCGGCATAGATATGGCTGCTAACGAAAGACGTCGGATTGAGAACTTTGACTTTTACCGCGGAATACTCGGAGCGGCCCAGTTCCAGTTGCCCGATGGCAAATCTCACGGCGGTGGCCGTCGATGGGATCGCCGTGCTGCTGGTCCCAAGATTGCTGGCATCGATTCCAACGTAGCCAATCGCGGTGCTAATCAGCCCCGCCTTGTCCTTGCTAACTTGGCTTCCTGGATACTTAACTCGATTCCACGGACCCACCTCGATCGCCGATGGAATGGCAGTGGCGCTGCCGCCATTCGCTAGATACTTGGTGTAATTGAACGACCATGCGTAGCCGCTTTGCGGGCCGGCCACGGCACAGGCCATCCCCCACGGGGCGTTGCCGCGTTCGTCAAGCGGGTCTATAATGGCAGGCACGTCCTTGCGGCCAAACGCCCGCAACTGATCGGCATCCCATAACGTCATGACTCCCAGAATATCCGAACCGGCGACGCTCGCCGCATCCCATTCGCCGACCGTTCGTCCGTCGTTGTTGATCATAGGCGCCGCGCCACCAGACGCTGCCGCGCCATAACTATTGAACGCGGTTCGCGCATCGGTGGAGTAAAAAATACCGGTGTCGGCATAGACCCCGGCGATGGTGCCGCGCGCCAGGCCGGAAGCGGTGACGCAGGGTTCGCTGACGCCATTAATGTTAGGTCCGAGCACCACTGGGGCGCCAGCGGGGTTGAGGCCCACCGCATTCTTCGCCCCGCACGAACCATCGCCAAGTGCGATGGGCGACTGGCCTTTCATGGGTACTGGCACGAAGCCGCGCGGATCGCTGGATGTGGGCTGGATGTATGCCACATCCACCACCTGCATGCCCTGCGGGACATAAAATGTCTGATAGCCGCCTACCCCGGTGCTGGTCCCCGGCCCGGGCGTGGTTTTCATGACAATCCAAAACGTGTCATTTACTTGCACCAGGGGTTGGCTGGCGGCAGCCCGGTTGGACATGGTCTGCACAAAGTCCTGTGCCAAGCTCAAGCCCGTGGCGCGGGTATCGAGATTGTGACCGCGGGACGTGATAGTCGTTGCTGCTAGAGATGCTACAACAATTGCAGCGCAGGTAAGCGTTTTTTTCATGGCATGGGAATGATGGCTGGCTCTCAATCCTGCGGCACCCGACTGCCCTAAATGACAGCCAACCGCATTAGGTTGAGATATATGATAAAATCATCGATTCAATCAAGATCTTTTTGCTATAGCATGGATTTAACAGCATATACCCATCAACCCCATAGTTCATCGCCACACGCCCTGCGTAACAATACCCAGGCCCGCATCTCTTGGTTAGATATGTGTGAGCTGCGTTCCATTGTAGCGGCGGCCTGTGATTGCCGATGAGCATGAGATGACGGTTGGAGTGCGGCAGCTTGCTGCCGCCAGGCTAAGCCAGCTTGCTGGCAAGTGTCGGCGTGCGGCGGATTCATTGGCGGATCAAGAGCCGCTGCGGTCATAGACGCGCCGCTACAATTCGACAGATATTCTTGCGCGGTGCCTGATGACACTGTCTCTATCTCCGAGGCTGTCTTTGTCTCCGACGCGGGCTTTGGGCTTGCCCAGGATGAGATGACCGGCGTCCTAGAATCCTACTTCGGAGTTCGGCTTGAATGCTTGCCGGGCGCGGCGGTATCCGTTGTGGCGTGCGACGATCCAAGGTCGGTGAGGCGCTCGGCGGCTTGCTGTTTGAACTCGCGCAGCAGCCCGACCTCGCGACGGGTGATGCGATAGGGACCGGTGAGCTCGATCTGGCGGGTGGACGCCGCCTTGGCACGGCAGGCGTAGGCGCGCTTCGCATCAAGGTAGTAGAGAATGAGGAAATGCCGGTCGTGGGTGGTCGTTTCTGCAAGAAAATCCGGCGCTCCGCGGGTCTGCAAAAACACTCCGAGATCCGGATAGACGCCGGACTGGCTGAGCAAGCGCTGCTGCCCTAGTGATGGCGGATTTTCTCGCACCAGCATGATTTGGTCATGCGCCGCCCGCTCAGTCCAGCCGGTTACCCACGCATCGGATACCGGCTGACAAGCACTGAGCAGCCCCAGCACCCAAGCTAACAAAATCAGAGACTTCCAGCATCGCTTCTTCTTTGTACATTTCATCGTGCGCTTGATCTCCGCCGCCCGTCCAAGGGCTCGCCGGACCGGATGGCCGGCTGAGCGGAGGCGTGGAGTGTATCACTCGACGAGTGGATTGGCACGACTTTTCCGCGCCCGATCGCGATTGATTAATTCGGCGATCATCCGGGTGTTAGGGCGGGTTCCCTCCGAATCCACGAAAAACGCGGTATCCATCGGCACCAGAAACTCCACCGCCGAATTAATCCCCACTAGGTCGCCATGGGCATCGACCACCGGTCCGCCGCTGTCGCCGGGTTGCAGCGGGATATCGATCTCAAATTTACGGGCACCGGTGAACAGGTACTCCGGGGATAGCGCGGTCGAGAGCTTGCCACTGCCAACTTTCAAGCCAGTGGCAATCCCGCCGTGAATGACCCGCGTGCCGACTGGCAAGCGGAGCTGGGGCTGTGTCCATTGGTAGAAATACGGTGTTTTGAGCGGCGCGTGCAACAAGGCCACATCCGCGCTAGCTGAGCGCCAGACGACCCGGGCCCTAGCCGTGACGAGATTCCCATCGAGGTGATAGATCACAAAGGCGTGAGCGCCCGTCTGCACCCGCTCGAGCACATGGTCGGCGGTGAGAAAGTACCCGTCGGCGCTGATCGGCGCGGCCGACCCCCCATCCACATCCTCGTGTTGATACATTTTGGGGAAACGCCCGCCGCTCCAATCCCCAATGCTGGCACGCCGCGTCACCACCACCGCGCTGACCCGTTGGGCAACAATTTGGCGCGTGGCTCGATCCGGGGTGGCCTGCGACGGTGCCCACGGCATGCAGCCTGCGGCCAGCCATCCTGCCAGCACAACCAAGCTGTATGTCACCGCGCGCGTCATCGCCGACTACTAAACCACAATCTAGCCGCCGCGTCACATCCGATCTGTCGATTCACCCAACAATTTTGTCAGTACCTTGCGGAAGGGTGAGGGCATGGGCAGGTCGGTGAGTGCCGCTGGAGCCATCCAGGCCTCGCCCGGAGCGAGTGGAAAGTGGTCTACCGCGCCGGCATGCACTCGCAGGCGCACCCGGTAGCGGGTGATAGAATATGGCTGTTCCGCCACAACCGGCAGATGGGCGATGTCGCTAGCCGCGCGGGTTGGCAACTTCCACAGCCCGGTGCGGCGCCGACCCTCCTCGCAATGCAACAACAGGTGCCCGGCAGCGTCGCGCAGCCACAGGGCGTGCTCGTCCACCGCAGTGATGACGGTTTTCAGCCGTTTAAGTGGCAGGCGGGCAGGGGTTGGCGCTCGGCAGAAGCGGGCCACCGGGCAATTGGCGCAATCCGGCAGGCCCGGGCGGCAGTGCGTCTGTCCGAGTTCCATCACGGCCGAGTTGTAAGCCCGCGGCTGTTGCTTGTCCTCCAACATTTCCGCCCATTGGGCTATTTGGCGTTGGCCCGCTGCGGTGTCCACGGCCTCGCGGAAATCCATCAGGCGTGCCAGCACCCGCGTCACATTCCCGTCCACCACCGCTCCCGGCAGGTCGAAGGCAAACGCTCGCAACGCGTTAGCCGTGTAGGGACCGATGCCTGGCAGATCCAACAATTCATGCGGATTGTGTGGAAACTTCCCGGCGTGTTTGGCGATGACGGCGCGGGCGGTATCGCGCAGCATTCTAGCGCGGCGGTAATACCCCAGTCCTTCCCAGGCCTTGAGCAAGGATGCATCAGCCGCCGCCGCCAAGGCTGTGACATCGGGAAAACTCTCCAGAAACCGGCTATAGTAGGATTTTCCTAACACCGTGGCAATCTGCGTCTGTTGCAGCATCACCTCCGACACCAGCACCGCATAACCATCGCGTGTGCGCCGCCACGGGTAGTCCTTGCCGCACCTGGCAAACCACTCGAGCAACGCGTCACGGAACGCCTCCCGGTTCTCATGCGTCATCAGCTCCTGCGTCTTGCCTCTGCATCTTGTTCGATCCACTGCCACAAGTCGGCTAGACCACTGCTGACCCGGGCCTTGGCGCTGGCCAAATCCTCGTCTGGGCTGGCCTTGCCAAACAGATAGTACTTGATTTTTGGCTCGGTGCCCGATGGCCGCACCGCGAAGCTGCGGCCATCGGCCAAATCGACAAACAGCATTTTTTCCTTGGGCAGGGGATCGCCCTCCTGATCGAACAGGTCCTGTTTAGCGAAATCGCGCAAGCGCAGCACCGCCGCGCCATCCACCACGGTGGGCGGGTGTTGCGCGTAGGAAGTGGCCAGGGCCTGGATTTGGTCGGCGCCATCGGCGCCTTCCATCACCAGCGACTTGCCGGTTTCGAGGTGGAAGCCATATTGGGTGTAGATTTCATCGATGAGTTGGGGCAGGGACTTGCCGATGGACATGGCATAAGCCGCCACCTCGGCAAACATCAGCGCTGAACCGTTGGCGTCCTTATCGCGCACGCCATCCGATCCCAGATACCCATAACTCTCTTCCCCGCCAAACACGAAGAACCGTGAGTACTCCAGCCGCAATGCCCGCGTCGCCTCTTGACTCAGGCCTCGGTAATCGCCTTTCTTGTCCGCCGGAATCGCGTCCTCGTATTTGCGCAACTTGCCGGCAATATACTTGAATCCAGTTAGAGTGTCCACCAGTCCCACGCCAAAGCCCTCGGCAATGGCCCGCTGCAACTCGGTGGTCACGAACGTCTTCACCAATACCGCGCGGCTGCGGTTGGAATTCGTTAGCCAACCCAGCTCGAAACACGTCTTGAGCCGATACCATGCCATCAGCGAACCGATCTGATTGCCAGTTAGTAAAATCATCCGGCCCGCTCCATCGCGGGCCGCCACGCCCATGCGGTCGGCATCCGGATCGGTGCCGATGACAATTTCCGCGCCGCTGGCCTCGGCCAATTCGATAGCCATGCGCAAGGCGGGGGCGTTTTCCGGGTTGGGCGATTCCACGGTTGGGAAGCGCCCGTCCAGCTCGTCCTGGGCGGCCACCGTGGTCACCTCGAAGCCAAATTCGCGCAACATCGGCACGATGATGTGGCCGCCGGTGCCATGGAGATTGGTATAGACGATGCGGGCGCGCACTTCACCTAACAATGATGGCCGCAGCAGCAGGGTCTTGAGCAATGCCACGTAGGCTGTATCCATCTCCTTGCCTAACAGCGTGACGGAGCCCCGTTGAGCTTCTGGCAGTGGCTCATAACTCTCGCTAGTCAGCGCGTTGACCTCCGCAATGATCATCGCAGCGTGCGGCTCGACGATTTGCGCGCCGTCGTCAAAATACGCCTTGAAGCCGTTGTCGTGCGGTGGATTGTGGCTGGCTGTTATGACGGCCCCGGCGTCCGCCCGCATTTCGCGCAAGGCGAAGGAAAGTTGCGGGGTCGAGCGCGGACCGTCGAATAGATAGGCGTCGCAGCCCAGTTCGGCACAGGTGTTGGCGCAGAATTCGGCGAACTCACGCGAGAAATGCCGCGTGTCGTGCGCAAACACCAGGCGCGGCTTGCGAGTGCCGCCGACGTGCCGTTTGGCGTAGGCGATCAAGCCACGCACCGCGCGGCTGACGTTGAAATAGTTTATCGTAGCGGTGCCCACGCAGGGCCACTCGGGCCGGTCGTTGGGGCCGCCGGCACCCTGTTCGGCGGCAGTGACTTTCCGGCCGATGGTGCGGCCGCGCAAGCCGCCGGTGCCGAACTCCAGGGTTTTGAAAAACCGGTCGTTGAGTTCGTCCCAAGCGCCGCTGGTGGCCAGTTGCTCGATCGCGCGGGCGGTGATCGGATGGGTGGAGCCGGCCAACAGCGCCTCCAGATTGACTTTAGCCACCGGCAGAAGACGGCCGGCGGATTGGGCGGATGCGAGCAGGTCAGCAAGGTGGCTCATAGCGGCCAGCATCCTAGCCGGTTTTCCAGTCATGGCAATCCTGCGTCACAAAAAAGTGCCATTGCGGGGGGGGCTTGCGCTGTCGTGGCAGCACGAGTAACTAGGGAGCGACGACCTTACTGTCGTCGAGCGGAAGGCACGGCCATGAACCAAGCCTTCCGCACTCATTCATGGGCAGCGCTGCGGCAACCACCACAAAATGTGGTGGCTCCTCACAAACAACAAGCCGGTCCCGCCACTAAGCGCGCGGATGGAATTGGCGGTGCACCGCCTTAAGCCGCTGGCGGTCTACGTGGGTGTAAATCTGGGTGGTGGAGATGTCGGCATGGCCCAACAATTCCTGGATGACTCGCAGGTCGGCCCCGCCTTCCAATAGATGAGTGGCGAACGAGTGGCGCAGCAGATGCGGATAGACGTTGTGGGGGATACCGGCCAGTGCGGCGCGGCGTTTGACAATTTGGCGCACGCGGTCCGGCGACAAGGCACTGCCGCGCACGCTCAGGAAGATATGCGAGGAGCTGCGTTTGGTGACGAGCGCCGGGCGAGCGTTTTTCAAATAATCCTGGAGCGCCTCGCAGGCCTTGGTGCCAACGCGTACGATGCGCGTTTTATTGCCCTTGCCGGTGACGCGCAGGAAGCCCTCATCGAGGTCCATCATTTCGAGCCGAGCCTGGCATAGCTCTGACAAGCGCAGGCCGGAGGCATAGAACACTTCCAGGATAGCCAGGTCGCGACTGTCCAGAGGTTGTGCCGGGTCGATGGATTCCAACAACGTGGTTATTTCTGTGGCGTGCAGGGTTTGTGGCAAGGTCTGATCTGGGCGCGGCGCTAGCAGCGGTTCCGCCGGATCCATTTCCAAATACCCCTGCGCCACCAGCCAGCGAAAAAATACCTTCATATGCACGGTGGTGATGCGCAACGAGGCCGCGTTGAGCCCGTCACGCTTGCGCATACTCAAGAATCCCGCCAGTTCGTCTGTCCCCATGTCACGCAGTTCGCCGCTTTGCCGGCGCAGCCAGCCAGCCAGTGCGTCGAGCGTCTGGCGCACCGATAGCTGATAGGCATCGGACAGCCCGCGCTCGGTGGCCAAGAATCGGATAAAGGCATCGCTGGCGGCTTCCATGGGTCGCGGGCGAGCTTGCACCGGATGGCTGGGTGCGGCAATGGAAACTTGTTCGCTAGCGACGCAGGCCTGGTCGGAAACACCGGCCAGGTGGCCGGTCTGTCAACGCCAGAGGTTCAGGCTAGGCGCGCCACCGTGCGGGACGCATCAGCTGCCACGCTGAAATGTAGCCAAACGGCATCCGGCGGCAGCAATTCAGGAAATTTGTCGGCCCACTCGACGATGACCAGGCCGCCGGCTTCGAGGTATTCGTCCCAGCCCAAGGCCAGCACATCGGCGGCACTTTCCAGTCGATAGAAATCGAAGTGGAACACATCCAGACGTCCACCACGGTATTCATGCACGAGGGAAAACGTTGGGCTGGTGACATCGAGTTGGCAGCCCAAGGCGGCCACCATGCCCTTGGTCCAATGGGTTTTGCCGGCTCCCAGATCGCCGACGAGGGCGACGACCGAGTTGGCATGGACGCCCCCTGCGGCGGCGTGCCCGAGGTCTGTCATTGCGGCGACGGATGTAGCGCGTCCTTGCATGCCCGTTGTCCAAAGCCTAATTGCCGCGCCGCGTCGACTCAAAAAATCCGCCGATCACGGTTTTTGGGCGACTAGGCGGAAGCTGGCATGGTATGCGCCGTGGTTGAATTTGCGGCAACAGGCGTAACAGGCGACCATCCGGCGGATCGGCTTGACGCGTTGCAAGAGGGTCAAACAATGCGGGCAGACGTAGGTATAGTTGCGTTTCATCTGGCGGCGCTTGAAGGGCAGTGTGTGATACGCGGACCCCCCTGGGATGCCCAATTCTGCGCAGGCAGCCTGCCATTCCGGGCCATGGGGCTCGGTGTAACGCCGACCAGCCCGCTCATAGGCAATGAGGTGGGCGAGCTCGTGTTTGAGGGTGCGCCACAGTTCTTCGGCAGCTAGAGGCTTGAGTTTTGGATTGAGTTCGATGCTGCGGTCCGGCCACCACGCGCGGCCAGCGGTCGTCTGCATCCGGGGGTTCCATGAGACCCGAACTCGACGAGATAATTCATTTAAATTCAACGATTTGCAAGTCTCGACGCACCAGGATGTCAGCTTGCTATCGGTCTTATCGGCCTTGTCTGGGGATTCCACAGGTGGGGCTGGCGAGGCCTGCACGCGCAGCCACGAGAGCCATCGGAATTCAAGCTGTGACATCAGGCGACCCATCGGCACGGGTTTAGCCGAAATGCCCGCCGCTGGCAACACACACCGCAGCTTTATCCCAAACTTTTTCCAATTTTGGCATTGCCAGCTGCGGCGGAGCAGATCAGTCTGCGCGCCCCGTCAACTCATTCCTCCTCCTACCATGTCCAAGCACAACAGTCTCAAATCCAGTACCACCGTCGGCGGCAAACGCTCCGTCCTCAAACGCTTCGAGCGCGTCAAACTCCTCAAGGAGCGTGGCGAATGGACCGCCGGGCGCTCGCCAGTGGGCCTGCCCAAGACCAAACACGAGGCGTAAAGCCCCTGCGGGTTGTCAATGGCTGAGTGCGCGGATCCTGCCAGGTTCCGCGCCTTTCGCATTCCAAGCCTCCCCCCTATGAACGACGGTACCCGCCTCAATAAATACCTCGCATCTTGTGCCGTCGGTTCGCGCCGCGCCTGTGACGCCTTGATTCAGTCCGGCCGGGTCGAGGTCAACGGCAGCTCATGCAGCAAGCTGGCTACGCGCATCCAAGCCGGCGATCACGTCAAGGTGGATGGCCGCCGGGTGGTGCCGCGCGAGGTGACGATTGTGGCGTTTCACAAGCCGCGCGGTTACGTGTGTTCGCGCGAAGACGAACTCGGGAGGGACACCATTTACACGCTGTTGCCAGGCGCCCTCCACGCCTTGCACCACGTCGGTCGGCTCGACCGGGATTCGGAAGGCTTGCTCATTTTAACCAATGACGGCGACCTCTCGCAACGCCTGATGCACCCGTCCAAATCGGTGGAAAAAGAGTACCTCGTTACCGCCAATCAGTCCTTTGAAAATGTCCACCTCGACCAATTTCTCGAAGGTGTGTATACCGAGGGCGGCAAGTTGCGCGCCAAGGCGATCGAACGCCTGTCGGCCCGCCGCATCAAAGTGGTCCTCGACCATGGCGCCAAACGCCAGATCCGTGTGATGTTCGAGACCATGGGCTACACGGTCAGCAAGTTGCTGCGCGTGCGCATCGGCCAATTGTGGCTCGGCGATCTGGAACCTGGCCACTGGGCCTTGCTCAACGCAGCGGAAGTCGCCATGCTCTTGGAAGATGCCGCAGCGACCAAGAAGCGCGCCACGCCGCCGCCCCACGCGCCCCGCCGAGGCGACGCGCCCAAGGAACGCAAGTCTGCCAGCGGGCAGGATAGCCGGGCCACCCGGCAAAGTGATCCGGGCATCTTGCCCGGCTCCCGGAGCAAACGCGGCGCAGCCGTAGTCGCCTCAATGCTGCGGAAAAAGGGCGGGCAGCTTAGCCGTGCCACGCGGCAAAGTGAGCCGGGCGTCTCGCCTGGCTCTCGGAGCAAACGCGGCGCAGCAGTGGGCGCGCCGACCCTGCGGAAAAAGGTCGGCCAGGATGCCCGCGCCACGCGGCAAAGCGGTCCTGGCGTCTTGCCCGGATCCCGGGCCAAGCGCAGCAGCGCAGCGACTGCGCCGGCCACCCGGAAAAAGGCCCGCTGAGCACGTTAGGCTGCTTGCGTTGTGGTCCGCATCCATTAGACTCGCGCTTTCCAACCCCAGTCTCTTTTAGAAACCCCCATGAGCCACTCCCAAACGCCCCAACAAGTTTCCTCCACCGCAGCCACCTCCGTTTACTTGCCGCCAGCTGAGTTTTCCGCCAAGGCACGCATCCCGTCGCTCGAGGCCTATCGCACGCTCTATGAGCAATCCATCGCCGACCCCGAAGCATTCTGGGCCGCCGAGGCCAAGGAACTCCTCTGGCAAAAACCGTGGTCCAAGGTGCTCGATTGGCAAATGCCCTTCGCCAAGTGGTTCGAGGGCGGCAAACTCAATGTCTGCGAAAATTGCGTCGACCGTCACGCCGCCGGCCCCCGCAAAAATAAGGCCGCCATCATTTGGGAGGGCGAGCCCGGCGACCAACGCGTTATCACCTACGGCCAGCTCTACAGGGACGTCTGCCGCTTCGCCAACGTGCTCGAGGCCAACGGCATCAAGCCGGGCGAGCGCGTTATCATCTACATGCCAATGGTGCCCGAGGCGGTCGTCGCCATGCTGGCTTGCGCCCGCATTGGTGCGGTCCATTCGGTCGTCTTTGGCGGATTTTCCAGTGAGGCTATTTACGACCGCTTGGAAGATTCCGGGGCGGTGGCCGTCCTCACTGCCGATGGCGGATGGCGTCGCGGCAAGGTCGTCGCTCTCAAGCCCGCGGTCGATGAAGCGGTGGCCAAGTACCGTAAAATCAAGCGGGTCATCGTCTTGCAACGCTGCGGCAACGAGGTGACGATGAACCCGGAAACCGACGTGTGGTGGCATGAGGAAATTGCCAAGGTTCCCGCGAAGCACACGGCCAAGGCGTTTGATTCCGAGCACCCGCTCTTTATTCTTTACACCTCCGGCTCGACCGGCAAACCCAAGGGGATCCTCCACACCTCCGGCGGTTACCTCACCGGCACCTACACCACTAGCAAATATATCTTCGACCTGCGCGAAGAAGATGTCTTCTGGTGCACCGCCGACGTCGGCTGGATCACTGGCCACTCTTATATCGTGTACGGCCCGCTCGCCAACGGCGCCACCCAGGTCATGTATGAGGGCGCACCTAACCACCCGGATTTCGGCCGCTTCTGGAAAATGATCCAAGCCTACGGCGTAAGCATCTTCTACACCGCACCCACCGCCATCCGCGCTTTCATCAAGGCCGGTAATGAATTCCCCGCCGGCCATGACCTGACGTCACTGCGGTTGTTAGGCTCGGTCGGCGAGCCGATCAACCCGGAAGCTTGGAACTGGTACCACCAGCACATCGGCGGCGGCAAATGCCCGATCGTTGATACCTGGTGGCAGACGGAAACCGGCGCTATCCTCATCTCTCCATTGCCGGGTGCGACTCCCTGCATTCCCGGTACTGCCACCCTGCCATTCTTCGGCATCGACGCCGCCATCCTCGATGACAGCGGCAATGAATGCGGCCCTAACCAGGACGGCCGCCTCGTCATCCGCAAACCATGGCCCGCGATGACCCGCTCCATCTACAATGACCCGGAGCGTTTTGAAAAAACCTATTGGGCGGATTTCCCCGGGCTTTACACCACGGGCGACGGTGCCCGGCGTGACGAACACGGGAATTTCTGGATCATCGGCCGGCTCGACGATGTGCTCAATGTGTCCGGTCACCGTCTCGGCACCGCCGAAATTGAAAGCGCGCTGGTGTCCCACCCGGCCGTCGCGGAAGCCGCCGCGGTCGGCCGTCCCGACGAAATGAAAGGCCAAGCGCTCGCTGTGTTCGTCACCCTCAAGTCGGATTTTGCAGAATCCGAAGCCCTCCGCCAAGAGTTGCGCAACCACGTCGGCCAGATGATCGGAGCCATCGCCAAACCCGATGACATTCATTTCGCCGCCGCTCTGCCCAAGACCCGCTCTGGCAAAATCATGCGCCGCATCCTCAAAGAGCTTGTTTGCACAGGTGAGGTGACCGGCAACATCACCACTCTGGAAGATTTTTCGGTAGTCGCCAGCCTTCAGCGCAGCATTACCCGCTAGATTTTGCCGCCGACCGGGCCACCTCGCCATGACCTCCACCCGCTACTTCATCGCTCGCTTTGCCCAAGCCTTCGGAATCTTCCGGCGCAACCAGCGCATGGGTGACGCTGCCAGTGAAATGCACCTGCTGCGCGAAGCTGAAGCCTATCTGGGCAGGGAAGTCTGGGAGAAGGCCGATTCCGTCGAGCGCATCTCCGTCGAATACTGGAACTTGCGCAAGCTCATCAAAGACTGCGATAGCATGCAGATCGAACTCGACGCATGCGAAAGGCGCCTCGATGCCATCCACCAAGAACGCTCCGACCTGCTCAATGCCTCGCCCACCAATCAGACAAAACTTTACGACGAGCGCATCGCTATTATCGCCGGCCTCGAAGACCTCACCCGCGAGCGCGATCTAATCGTCACCAGAGCCAGCGATATCCGCCGCGTCCACGACGGACTCAAAATTAAAATCGAAGTGCTCACCAACGAGCTGGAACCATCGGCGAAACGCAGCGTGCAAATTGAAGCGGTCAAGCAACGCCTAGCCGAACTCAGCACGCAGTTTATCGCTCTCAAGGAGGAGCGCCGCCTGGTCGGCGAAAAAATCAGCAAGGGCGAAAAACAATTCGATCAAATCGACCTCGATATCGAAGCATTCAAAAGCGAGCGCCGCTCCCAAGCCTCCAAAATTTTCAAAGTCATCGGCGAGGCCAATCGTGATGTCTCGATGCTGCGTTCCGAACTCACGCTGACCCAAGCCCGCATCGGCCAACTCCAAGCCGAAATCGGCCGCTACGTCAGCCGCCACTCGTTCACCGATAGAAATTGTGCCGAGGTCGTCAAGTCCCACCGCGGCCTCATCGACGTGATGCGCGCCTTGCGGCGCTCCGTCGCTCTCAATCATCGCCTTGGCGGCAGGTCCTGAGCTTCGCCTCTACTCGCTCCAAGTCGGTCTTGCGATCGGCGCTGGGCGTCCCGTCCATGGCCAAGAATTCAATGGCGGCCGGATAGTTGCCGGCCGTTTCCAGCACCATGCCTTTGGCATGATGAAAAATGCTCCAGTGGATGGCGTTGGCTTTCAAATCAATGCGCAGCGCATGCATATAGGCTTCCAAGCTATTGATTTCCCGCAACCCGGCAGCCGGTGAAATTTGTTTGGCAATGGCTTGGGCATACAGTCCGCCGCAGCCAACTTCTGTTAGAGCAAAATGCCCGCTAGGCAATTCGCGGCGTGGTGCGAGGCGGCGGTTTTCCCGCAGAAACTCGCGCTTCGCCAGCGGCAGTTGCTGCTGATGGCGAGTGATCACTTGCTGCCAGCGGCCGGCCTCAAAGTCATTGCGCTGGAGAATCCAGATGGCACGGGCTTGGCTCGGATACTGCCTGAGCACGTCTGCCATCAAGTCGTTGAGGTCATGATATAGAAATGCCCGCTGGGCTGACATGCTAGCCAACACCCCAATCAGCAACGCTGCGGGAATGCGCGGCGAACGCCGGCAGATGCCTCGCCACGCTCCCGCCAGCAGAATCGCGCTGCCCAGGCAAAACCATGGCAGGCCCGGATAGATACGGTACTCGGGCATGAACTCAGGGATTAGATAGAGCATGCGCATCAGCATCGTGGCGACGTAGAGGAAAAAACACACTCCGATGATGCGGGTGGTCTTGCGCCAAGCGAGCACCAGTGTCGCCAGGGTGAACACCAGCACGCCGGCCGCAGCCCACAACGCGGTGGTGTCGGCAATGCCCAAGTAAATGCCCCGCGGCACCAGGGTTTCCGCGATGTGATGGTCCGCACTCAGCTGGATAGGTAAAACACTCCGCCATCCAAACTCCCAAAATACCCGGCAAATCGTGTAGGCATGCCCAATCACCCGCGGCTCCGACCACTGGGCAAGCTGACCCAGTAGGCCCGTTTGCCACAACACGAGCAAGCCTAGCAGCGCTACCAAGCAGCCAAGCCAGGCATTTTTCCGGACTATCCGCCAATGCTCCGGCTTGAGGAATGCCAGCCCGATGACCGAGGTCATAAGGGTGGCATGCAGGCAGCCTGGCCCTTTGGAAAAACTCGCGCCGACAATGCACAGCAAGCAGCCTAGCAGACTTTTCCAGGTGCCGCCATGCAGCGCCCGGAACAAGCACCAAGCGGCCAGCAGCGACAACAACGTGACCCAGGCAAGGTCTTGGGTGCGGGCATAATTGGGAATCTCACTGGCCAGCGGATGCACCGCAAACAACAGCGCCCCAAACCAGGCTACCTCTTCTGCGGCACGTCCGCGCAGATAGTCGCGCCCGGAAACATATAACACGCAGGCACTCGCCGTGTGTAACAGCCAGTTGACCGCATGAAACCCCACCGGTGACAAGCCCCAGAGCTTCGCCTGTAGCCCATACCAAAGGTAGGTCCAGGCATCCACCCGGGTTTGCCAAAAACTCAGGTTCCGCACGTGCTCGTTGTCACGGATTTGCGCCATGTCATCCAAATAGAACTGCGACCCCAAGCACCAGATATGCGCGATAAAGCAGGCACCAATAATCCACAGCAAGGCCCGTCGGGTGTTCGCATCGAGATGGTTCAGCATGTCTTTTTTTTGGGGGGCTTGTGCTAGAAAGGACAATGAAAATGGTGGCGTCGCCGGTTTTTACCACAACCGAGCGCAGCGAGATAGCCTGACTGACGGCTTTTCAAATAATCAGGCAAATGCCACGGATTGAAGAGGACTTCGGCGTGCGCTCAGTCGAACGACTACACGGAAAATAAGACCTCAATCTATCTACTCCTCGGCTCACCCTAAAGATTGGTTTTCTACAGAAGGTAACAAAGGAAACGAAGGGAGAGGATTCTTTGTTGCCTTCGTTTCCTTCTGTTCAAATCCAGCTTGCG
>Ga0114962_10000808_pt1 | contig 27330 bp, 21 predicted proteins | sample C_130820_MF_Meta_FD_87017 | JGI IMG/M metagenome (GOLD analysis project Ga0114962, IMG submission 87017) | Freshwater microbial communities from Lake Croche, Canada to study carbon cycling - C_130820_MF_MetaG | ecosystem: Environmental > Aquatic > Freshwater > Lake | place: Lake Croche, Canada...
ACATGAACTATAATTATTTCCCAACCTTTACTGGGCCAGGACATGCAAGTATATTTACTGGAACCTATCCTAATCACCATGGAATAGTTGGTAATAATTGGTATTCTAAAACCAATTCAAAAGGAATGTATTGCACAGATGATGATTCAGTTAAACCAATCGGGAGTACCTCAAATAAAAACAAAATGTCTCCAAAAAACTTAATTTCAAGTACAATTGGGGATGAACTTAAACTACTTACCAACGGGAAAAGCAAAGTTTTTGGCATTTCCATGAAAGATAGAGCTAGCATCCTACCAGCAGGACATGCAGCCAATTGTGCTTATTGGTTTGATTCAGAAAATGGAAACTTTATCACCTCCTCATATTATGGATTAACTGATTTGCCAGAATATGTTAAAACCTTCAACAATCAAAAGTTGATGCAGTCCTTTATTGAAAAAGGATGGAACACCTTACTTCCGATTGCAGATTATACTGAAAGTAGCATAGATAACAGCAATTACGAACAGGCATCCAAAGGTGAGAATTCCCCAATATTCCCTCATAATCTTAAAACAATTTTTGAAAACGATAAAGAATGTATCAGAAAGACTCCTTTTGGCAATACAATTACTAAAGAATTCGCAAAAACCATTATTTCAAATGAAAACTTGGGCAAGGATGAATACCCAGACTTCTTAACCATTTCATTTTCTTGTACGGATTATATAGGACATCAATATGGAATTAGTAGCATTGAATTAGAAGATTGCTACATCCGATTAGATTTAGATTTAGCTGACCTTCTTAAATATCTAGATGCGCAAGTAGGGAAAGACAACTATACCCTCTTCCTAACCGCAGATCACGGAGCGGCTTATGGAATCAATAATTACAAGGATTTTAAAATTAATGCAGGAAATTATGATGATGATAAAATGGGTGATGCTATCAATCAAGCCATTAAAACCAAGTTTGGATTAACCAATAATCCAATATCCAAAATGATCAATCAACAAATCTATTTAGATAAATCAGTTATTGAATCAAAGGATTTAACTGATATAGTTAAAGAAATGGAAATAATGCTACTCAATTACGACTTTATCAAAAGAGTCTATAATAAAAAGGACTTATTAAAATATGGAGCCATTGATGCAGAAACGGGATATTTCCTAAATGGATTTCATCCTAAAAGAAGTGGTGATATTATATATGTTACAATGCCTTACTATATGGAAAGCAAAGAAAAAGGAACAACGCACGGAAGTGAGTATGGATATGATACTCGTGTCCCAATGTTATGGTATGGAAAAGATGTTAAAAAAGGAGGGCAAAGCTTTGAAAAATACTCCATCGATTATGTAGCACCAACAGCTTCCCAATTATTGGAATGCCCTTTCCCTGGTAGTTCCACTGGAGGATTGTTAAAAGAATTGTTCAAGAAATAGAAATTCAGGATTATATCCTAATCTTCATCATACATTCTTAAGGACTCTCTTAAGATTTTGACAATGGCATCAGCCATCTTATTTTCTGAATCTAAAAGTGGATTCACTTCAGTGATTTCTAAAGCACGGAAGTTCTTCATCCCAGTAAAGGCCTTGATTAATTTTTTGGCTTGTTCTAGGGTCAATCCATTTTTCACTGGAGTGCCAGTTCCTACTGATATGGATGGATCCAAGCTATCCGCGTCAAAACTTATATAGATTGAATCGTAATCTTTAAAGTGATTCATAGTCTCTTGAATGACCTTTTCAATTCCTAACTTTTTGATATTTTCAGGATCAAAGTATTTGATTCCGTTTTCATGAACAGCATCCCATTCTTGTTTTTCCAAATCTCGGATTCCTATATAAATCAAATCCTGAGGGAGAATTTTAGGGGTCACTTCCGACTCACCAGTAGTTTTGATTTTTTCCCAAGCAGAAACCGCATCTTTTTTAGGCTGCCTGATTTTATCATCCTTATTATCTAATCCAAGAATAGCTGCTACTGGCATTCCGTGGACATTCCCAGATGGAGAGGTATATGGAGAGTGAATATCCCCATGAGCATCTATCCATATTACGCCTATTTTCTTATCTAGCTGAGCTTCTCTAAATCCTGAAATAAATCCTGCTGCATTACTATGATCTCCACTAAATATCAATACATGATGGCCATCATTAAGGGTTTTGACCATCTTATTACAGATTTTCTCATGCGTTGAATTAATGGTCTTAATATATTTCGCTGCTTTGTTTTCAGGGGAAAACCTATTGATTTTCTTTACTTTAATTTCATCTGTAGGGAATTGGTCAAAAAGATTGTATAGCATATTGACCGCACTAATTCTGATTGCATCTGGCCCTAAACTTGCACCTCTTTTACCTGCTCCTAATTCGCTACTACAGATTAAAATTTTTATACGCCTCATATAAAATGATTTTTATAACGGATATCCTATATATTCTAAAGGATATCCTAATTTTGAGCGTAAAATTACTGCCTTAATTTGTAGATAGTATTAAATAATGAAGAATAAATACTTTGACCTCATTGACCAAACATTCTATTTCCCTCAATATGGATTCAGTTTGGACAATAATAACCTAAAATTTTATGACATTCCTTTAATGGACGTTATTGAAAAATTTGGAACTCCTTTTAAACTTACCTATGTTCCAAAAATAGGAGAACAAATAGAAAAAGCAAGAGACCTATTCAATAATGCAATGGCCAAAAACAATTACAATAAGGATTATCATTATTGTTATTGCACAAAATCATCCCATTTTGCATTTGTTTTAGATGAGGTATTGAAACATGACGCTCATTTAGAGACCTCCTCTAGTTATGACATGGACTTACTTCACCATTTATATAAACTTGGTAAACTTAAAAAGGACAGATTCATAGTTTGTAACGGATTTAAAACATCTGATTACACAGCCAAAATATCTCAATTTATTGAAGACGGTTTTGAGAACATCATTCCTGTTTTTGATAATATGGATGAGATTTGGCAATATGTCAATAAAATTGACCAAAAATTTAAAATCGGTATCAGAATCGCCTCTGAAGAGGAACCAAACTTTGAATTTTATACCTCCAGATTAGGAATCAGAGTAAGTGATATTCTTCCCTTTTATGAAAAACAAATCATGAACAATGAACAAGTAGAGCTTAAAATGCTTCACTTTTTCATCAATACAGGAATAAAAGATGATGCCTATTATTGGTCAGAGCTAAATAAATGTGTCAATGTATATTGTGATTTAAAGAAAGTATGTCCTACTTTAGACAGCTTTGATATTGGAGGCGGATTCCCTGTGCCTAACTCCCTTAATTTTGATTACGACTATGAATATATGGTCAATGAGGTAATATCATCAATCAAAGCAATCTGTGAGGCAAATGGAGTGGATACCCCTCATATATTTACGGAATTCGGATCGTTTACGGTAGCGGAATCAGGTGCAACAGTCTATTCTATTATTGCAGAAAAACAACAAAATGATGCAGAAAAATGGTGTATGATAGATAGTTCATTTATTACCACATTACCTGATACTTGGGGAATAGGTCAAAGATTCATTTTGCTTGCTGTAAATCATTGGGATAAAGTTTATCAAAGAGTCAATTTAGGTGGACTCACCTGTGATAGTCAAGATTATTATAATTCTGAAGTTCACGTCAATCAAGTATTCTTACCAAAAGCTACTGCGAATGAAAAACAGTACATCGGATTTTTCCATACAGGTGCCTATCAAGACTCTTTAGGTGGATATGGAGGTATTCAGCATTGTTTGATTCCAGGTCCGCAACATATATTAGTAGACAAGGATGAAAATGGAAATCTTATCTATTCCAAATTTTCAGAAAGACAATCTTCTGAATCAATGATGAAAATATTAGGATATAATCAAGAATAGTCCTTATCTTTGCGGTCTTAAAATTTAACTGAAATGGCTACAAAATACAGCAGAAGGGAGATGAATATCTTAATCCGTGTGGAGAAAAGAAAAAGATTGATTAAAAAAACATCTACTAAAACTTACAAAAGACCTGAAGGAGCTCCTGTGGTAATCCTTACAGAAAAAGAAAACTACGCATAGTTAAATTTCCTTTGACTGATTAACAGTCAAGGTACTAACTAAGTTGATATATTAAAAGCTGTCCAATTGGACGGCTTTTTTTGTTGCTAAAATCCCATATACCAATTTATAAATATCGGACAAATAAAAAGCCCCGCTTTGGGCGGGGCTAGTATGAAATATTTTCTAAAATGTCTTTCTAGGAAATCTTATCCTAAATACGCTTTTAACAAGTTACTTTTTGAGGATTTTCTTAGTTTCCTTAAAGCTTTCTCCTTGATTTGACGTACTCTTTCTCTTGTTAAATTGACTTTATCAGAAATATCCTCATAAGAATGAGGGATATTACCTTCTAATCCAAAATAAAGAACAATAATTTCTTTTTCTTTATCAGACAACATACTCATAACTCTCCCGATTTCCTTTTGTAAAGATTCGTGAAGAAGAAATTTGTCAGGATTAGGCTCCTGTGTGTTGGACAATAAAGTTAATAAAGTTGTGTCCTCGTCATCACTGATTGGTGCATCAATTGACAAATGCCTTCCTGAGGTAGAAAGGGTAGTTTCTACTTCTTCTTGTGGAAGTTCTAAAATTTCAGCGATTTCTTCAGTAGTAGCTTCTCTTTCAAATTTTTGTTCTAGTTGTGCAGCTGCTGCACTGATTTTACTTAATGAACCAACTTTGTTAAGAGGAAGTCTTACTAATCTAGATTGATCTGCTAAAGCTTGTAGGATACTTTGTCTAATCCACCATACAGCATAAGAGATGAATTTAAAACCTCTGGTTTCGTCAAATCTTTGAGCCGCTTTAATTAACCCTAAATTTCCTTCGTTAATTAAATCTCCTAAAGTAAGCCCTTGATTTTGGTATTGTTTTGCTACGGATACAACAAACCTAAGATTAGCATTGACTAATTTTTCTAATGCTACTTGGTCTCCTTCTTTGATTCTTTTAGCTAACTCTACCTCTTCTGTAGGGGTAATCATTTCCACCTTGGAAATTTCATTCAAATACTTGTCTAAAGATTTGTTCTCACGATTTGTAAATTGCTTATTAATCTTAAGCTGCCTCATTCGTAAATTATATAATTTTAATTAAAGTTGATATAAATACGTCAGATAAGGGATAAAAGTTTCAAAAGTAAGCAATATTAACAATATGACCAATTTGTTTAATTTTTTTTGAAAAATATTAAACGAAAAATAATTCTGATTTATCTGTATCCTAAAACCTGAAGTGCATACTCAATCTGAGGTTCCTCCTCCTTATCGTATTTAGTTTTGAGGCTCATGCTAAAAAAGGATGCCATGGATTGCCAAAAAAAAGCAGTTATCCCATTTTTATATTCCTTAATTAAAGAATAGGAAGTCATTCCTGTTTGACGATCAATTAATTTAATCAATAACCTTCCTTGGCGCGGACTTAAATCCTTAAGTTTATCCTCAAATTCTGTTCTTAATTGCTTTTCCTGCTCCTTAAGGTACCTTCTTTTTTCCTTTCTAGACATTGATTGACTATTATCCTCAATTTCCTTAATTCTATTAGCACAAGCAATTGCATAAGGCATGGTGATTCTTAAATCTCTGATTAACTTGGCAAAAAGTTCTTGACGTTGCTTTTCATCTGAATCTAATTCATGATTATAAACCACTTCTTTAAGGATAATAATAGGCATTGTATCACCATTTTCTATAATGAATGGAGCAAATACACCTTTTTTAGTCTGCCCAAATAATTCTTGACCTAGCAGTAATGCTAATAAAAACAATATTGGAAAATATATTTGCTGAGGCTTCTTCAAAAATACTGACAACTAAAACGGTAGCTATTTAGGGCATCATTAAGTAGTAAAAAAATCAACCTAATGTAGACCACTAAATTAATCTTAAAACTTCAACTGACGTGCCAATTTAGACTAAAAATTAAAATATTTTCACTTTTGCTCCAAACAGTACTTGGAATCCTCTAACAGGATACAAATTAACCTGCTCGTACTGTTTATTTAGGATGTTTTTAAACTCTAAATACAAGCCAAAAGACTTATTAAAGTTAAACTGACCACCCAGGTTTATATCCACAAAGGCTGGAAGCGTTCTGTTTATTGATGCCAATTTATTGACAATATAGGCTGAACGTTGTCCCTGACCATAGACTCCACCCCAAAAGGAAATTTGCTCATCATATTTGTAGTTACCATTCAGTTGATAGGTAATTGATGGCAACATCCATGCTGAAGACCACAATTTAGAATCCCTAAATTGATAGTTAAAATAATCAAACTTGGCTACCAAATTAAATTGATCCACCAATTGATAGCCTGACTCTAAGTTAAAATTAAAAATCCCAGTAGATTGGTCATATAACAATATAAACTTTTTAGAATCAAAAGGAGTATTGACGTAGGAGTAGAAATTCCCCACCTGTTTATAGCTTAATTTGGTCAAATACCACCATTTAGCATCTACCCTACCCTTTAATCCACCTTCTAAGACAATCTTATTATTTTGATTGGCAATTCTTTGATTGGTGTTCAACCATTGATTCTCTGACAATAACTGATTCCATGTCATAGTAGTTAACCCGCCAGAAATCAATCCAAAAGCGGACAATCTGCCTTCTACCAACTCCATATCGGCTTTTAAATGCGGATAAAATCTAAAAAAGCTTTGTGAATCTGTCTCCGTTGCTGTTTTGAATCCTAACTCGGCATTAATAGCCTCATACTTAAATTGATATTTTGCATCTACTCTTAGAATAGTTTTAAAAACTGATTTTACAATCCCATGGTTAAGAATATCAAATCCTCCGTCTATCACCAATAAATTAAGTCTATATGGTTCTTTTATTTGACCTCTTAAGGATATAAAATTTTCTTGCAGTTTAAAAAAATCGCCCAAATTATAGTATTTAAACCCAAGTGAATATAGCAGTTTGCCAGTATCCTTTGGCTGATGAAAATAATCACCACCCAATCCAAATACTAATATATTCTGTTTCAACTTATCTGCATTATCAGATTTTATAGAATCCGGCAAAAATTGATTAGCATAATAATGGAATTGATTATATTTAAAACTTCCATTAGCCAAAAAATAACCACTTTTAGATATTATTTTTTTGACCCCTAGTGCCAAATCAGTATTTGAAAAATTAGAAAAATTGATTCCTGCCTTCCCTGAATAAACTTTTGCGCCTAAACTAAACAAAGCATCCTTGTTTCTTACAGTATTATAATAGGCTTCAAAATTAATTGCAGAATAATTACCTATACTTCCTTTGATTAAGGATTGAGGGATGGATTCTGGTTTAGCTGCCTTAACCTGTAATTGCATTAATTTAGACTTGGAAGATTTTATTGCAAATGGGTAAATAACGGTTACCAATTTCTCCTCAGCTTTAGAAGAGAATTTTAATGACTCTCTTTCTGGAATAACATCAATCTTAGTGGCATCACTGATTTTGGGTTTAATATTGGTAATCACATCAAAGGACTCATTAAAAACCTTATCATCTTTTTTAGAGGCATCTTGTCCTTTTAATTCATTTAAACTAAAGGATAAAATTCCTACTAACAGAACTATAATATATTTATTCACCTTCATTATTTTTAATATCTTTTTCGGAATTTATTTTTGATTCTTGATTGTTTACTTCTTCTAATTTTGTTTTTGCTAAATCTTTTAAATCTGAACCTTCATAATTTTCAATAATAGATTCTAAAGTATTCTTAGCCGCGAAAAAATCTCCATTTTTAACATATATATCTGAAAGCAATATAAATGCCTTTGCTCTCCAATATCCGTAATTGCTGAATTTTTCATTAAGCTCAAAAATTTTATTTTCAGCCTCTTTATATTTTTCTTGAACAAACAATATATTTGACAATTCATACATTGACTCAGCTCCAAATTCATTCTTTATAGAAGACTTGGAAACCTTATCAAAATAAGCGGATGCTTGATCAATTTGTTTTAATTCTTTATTAACTTTACCTAAATAATATTCAGCTTCTAATTTAAGTTCTGGTTCTGCATAACCAAGATTGATAATTCTATTGGCAGCTGTAGCGCATTTATCCCAGCGTTTTATTTTATAAAAACTAGGCATTTGACCAGCAAGGGATATTATAGTAGTTCCATTATTACCAGTATAATCTTCTAGTTGTTCAAATCTTTTTGCTGCCATTTCATAATTTCCTTCTGAATAATTAATTGTGCCAGATGCCTTTAATGCTCTTTCTAAATAAGCATTTGGACTCCTATTAATTACAAAATTATAATCATCTATAGCCGTTTTAACATTATTGGATTTCAAATAGCATTCACCTCTAAAAAAATGAGCATCAACTGAATAATAACCATTTGACCCAAATTTTTCAATATATTTATTTAAGGATTTTACAGCCCCATCACAATCATTGTCCTTAATAGCGGAAAATGCAGATGCATATAAAAGAGAATCAACTGATGTATTCTGCAAATTGGCGTTTGGAATAGATGCCAAAAATGTCTCTAAACTATCTGTCTGATGCTTTTCAATAAAGATATTTTCAATTTGCTTTTTTGCAGTTTTTGCTTCATCACTATAAGGATACAGTTTAACAATATTTTTAAAATAGGACATCGCTTTTTCATCTTTTTCTAAATTGTAATAAATAAGACCTATGTTTAATAATGAACTTCTGTAATAAGGATTTTTAGGGTATTTTACATTCAATCCTTGGTAAGCTTCAATAGCCTCCTGACTTTTATCTAGGTTTTTAAGCTCTTCTGCAATTGCGAATAAAGCATCATCCATAAATGCTGAATTAGGATATTTTTGCGTCATAGCCTTTAAAACATTTATTTTATCCTGAGATTTTCTTTGAACACCTAATATAATACCTTTTTGGTAATATGCATAATCCCCTTCTGGCACTTTACTGTCCATAACTTGCTGATAACTAGTCAATGCCTCAGAATAATTTTTGAGTATAAAAGAACAGTCAGCTGACCTTAACTGAGCATCTACTAACCTTGGCGTTTTCAACTGACTGTTTTCTCCCTTGATATATTTATTAAAGTAGTTATTTGCATAAAAATAATCCTCTTGCTTAAAGTACGAATATGCAATATTGTAATTGACCAGATTTTTGAAAGGAGTTTCTTGTGATTCTGGAATTAATAAAAAATTCTTATAATTCGATTTTGCCAAATCATAATTATTTGCTTTATAATACAACTCTCCAATCCAAAAATATGCAGATGCCTTTATTTTTTTGTCTAGCGATATTTCTAAGCTTTTATTCATCAAAACTAAAGCTTCATCATTCTTTTTATTTTTAGCCAAATCTATGGCGTAGGCATATAAAACCCTTTGGTAGGCCTCCTCTAATTTATCACTTCTGTTAGGAATTGTTTCTAGAAAATCAATGGCATCCTTAGGGTTATTTGAACCCAATAAAATATTCACCAAAGACTCCTTTACCTCCTTAGTATATTTGGATTGCGGAAACTGATTTAGAAAATCTTTATAACCTTCAATGGATTCTTTTTCAAACTTTTGCTCAAAAGATAGTTTGGAATAATTTAATAGAGCTAACTCTCGGATTTTTTTGTCAAATTTTGACTCAGAAGCAAATTGATAGCCATTCCTTGCCTTTATCTTATCACCAGATTTATAATACGCATTGGCTAAATGCCAAGCGATGTTTTGCCCTAAGCTATCTTTTTTTATTTCTAATTGAGATAGCAAATCTATTGTTTTAGCAAATTTTTCAGTTTGATAAAAACTAATCCCTGCCTGATAAGTCTGGGAAGGGGTTAATTGACCTCCATTTTCTAATATTGAAGCATAATTAGACTGTGCGTTGCCATATTTCTTTTTTTGATAATAAGCATCTGCAACATTAGCCTGTATTTCTGAAATTTTTGCTGTTGTGGAATCTTTTATAGCCTTTTCTCCAGATTCAATAACCTTATCATAATCACCCTGTTGAATATAAATATTAGAAATATAGAGCGGTATATAATTTTTAAACTTACGCTCATTTTCTAAACGTTTAAATGATTTCAATGCCCCATTAAAATCATTTTGCTCATAACTAATTAATCCATAATAATACTCTGATGTTAATCCATTATCCGTATTACTAGCTTTCAATTGACCAAATTTTAACTTAGCCTCATCAATTTTATTGGTTTTATAAAGGGAAAACGCCTCCATAAAAATGGCATTATTCATTTGACTGGTTTCGAGTTCAAAAACATCTAAATCTGTAAATTTTTCTAGAGTCTTTTTGTAGTTTTTTCTTTTGTAATAAAATTGAGCCAAATAGTATTTAGCCATAATTATATGTGGATGCCATGGATATTCAGCTTGAAATTTATTCAATAAATCTTCAGCATCAGACTGATAAAGTTCGATTGCACAAATTGAAAGCCTAAGTTTAGATTCAATTTCTTGGTATTGGCTTAACTTAACTTTGCTTTCTATCAACCTCTCATAGGACTCAAAAGCAGCACCATACATCTTCTCGTTAAATAGATAATTGGCATCCAAGAAACTCTTTTCAGGATTTTGGTCAACTTGGGTTTGCTGTCCAAAAATCAGTCCAGAAAAAGCCGTAAATATCCATAAAAAAATAAATCTCTTACCCTTAAATTGATTATGTTTCCTCCTCATTATGTTTAAAAACGGAATACGCATTCTTAAAATTACATAACAAAATTATACCACTCTTTAAAGGGATGTAGGCATTGTGCGTAAATTGTCTTACTGGGTTGGTTATGCACATACTTTAGGGTTAATTTTGCAGAAATTAAACTCCATTGAGTAGCTACGACAAAAGAGGGGTAAGTGCCTCTAAGACAGACGTCCACAATGCCATAAAGAACTTGGACAAAGGATTATTCCCCAATGCGTTTTGTAAAATCATCCCTGACATTTTGACCAATGATCAAGATTATTGCAACATCATGCACGCCGATACTGCAGGAACAAAAACATCCTTAGCCTACCTTTATTGGAAGGAAACAGGTGACCTATCAATCTGGAAAGGCATCAGCCAAGACGCAATCGTCATGAATTTGGACGATATGGCATGTAGCGGAGCAGTCAATAACATTGTCCTATCCTCCACCATCGGACGTAACAAGCACCTAATCCCAGGGGAAGTAATCAAGGCATTGATTGACGGTACCTCAGAATTTATTGATAAAATGAACTCCATCGGAATTCAAATTCAGCTTGCTGGAGGAGAAACTGCCGATGTGGGAGATATTGTCCGTACTGCTGATGTCGGTTTTACCGCATTCGCAAGATTAAAACGAAAAGATGTTCTAGAAATTGATATCCAGGAAGGTGATGTAATCATCGGGTTCGAATCTTGTGGACAATCAAACTATGAGCAAGAATATAACTCCGGAATCGGAAGTAATGGGCTCACCTTTGCCCGTCATGAAGTGTTATCCTCAGAATATAAGGATAAGTACAAGGAAACCTACGCACCTGAAACAGACAGTAAATACATATATTCTGGATCTAAACTTTTAACAGACCTAGAGCCAGCCACCCAAATCAATTACGGAAAACTTTTACTCAGTCCAACCCGTACTTTTTTACCGGTTATCAAACAAATCTTAGCTTTGGATAGAAGCCGATTACACGGAATCGTCCACAACACAGGAGGAGGTTATTCCAAAGTCAGCCACTTTAATCATCATTTCAAAATCATAAAGGACAACATATTACCCGTCCCTCCAATTTTCCAAGCCATTCAAAAGGAAACGGGCACAGATTGGAAAGAAATGTTCCAAGTCTTCAACTCCGGTTGCCGATTAGAGGTTTACGCACATCCATCCCTTGCCGAACAAATCATCCAAATCGGACAATCCTTTAACATCCATGCTCAAATGATCGGCCGAGTCGAAAAAGACGACAGACCTTCCATTGTTGTTGATTTTGACGGACAGAGTTACGAGTATTAGAGTACAATTAGCGTCTAATTGTACGGGCGATTCGCCGTGGCGAATGTTCGCCCAAAACCACATTTGCCTACCCAAAAATCCCCTAATCCTAAATAATGATTAGCCCTCTCCTTTAGGAGAGGGTTGGGTGAGGTCTTTTTCCTTTTAAATGTATTTCGTAGGGGCAACCCTTACGGTTGCCCATTTGTGAGGTCTTTTTCCTTTTAAATGCATTTCGTAGGGGCAACCCTTGCGGTTGCCCCTTGGGTGAGGATCATAAAAAATATTATTGATTTTCAACCACTTACAAATTATTTTCAACTTTTTTTCGCCAATTTGTGATTTTTAGCCTAGTTACGACAAAAGTGTGTATAGGGGCAGTTCGTCGCAGCGAATTAAGCCCTATAGATAATAATATAATCAATTCGTCAAGGCGAATTAGACGACTCTAAAATCGTAACCTAAACTTTAAAAAGGTTACGAAAAGGTTACGATTAGGTTACGGTTAGATTACACTTAAAATACTGATAATGAATTACTTGTATCAAACGCAACCTGTAACCTAACAAAAAAAAATCGCACTTCATAACTTACTGATAATCAATAAAACCAAAATGTGTGTAACTGTATTTTTTAAGGCGAAAATTCTTTTGCGCTCAAAATTTATAATGAAAGATTAAATTTTTTTAGACTACTCTAAAATCGTTCTCTAATTAGAGAACGGCTAGAGAACGCCTAATCAACTATAAAACAGACACTTAAACCAATCGTTCTCCGTTCTCTAACAAAAAAATCGCTTATCATAACTCGTTGGTTATCAATAAAATTTTTTCGATTGATGTGTTATCAGTTAGCGGAGTCGAAAGGCACAGTCAGCCTGAAACGGTGGTTGAGCAGAGTCGAAACCACCAACTAACCACGACTATAAGTATTATATAATGAATGTAAATAATCGAATTGTAGCGGTAGAATGACTCCGCCTAAAATTAATGCAAATTCAATTTGACCACACAAAATGGTTCAAAAAAATTTGTCAACTTAGGTTACACTTAGGTTACACTTAACAAATTGTAAATCAAATATTTATAACACTGTAACCTGTAACCTAGTAAAAAAAAAATCGCTTATCATAACTCGCTCATTATCAATAAACATTTTTTCAATATCAGTACTAATTGTTATGCGTCTCTGAAGCAGTCGTCAGAGGGTGTTTGAAGCAGTCGTCAGCCGGTGCCTGCCTGTCAGCCTTTGACTAGAGCTTGTCGAATGAACAATTAAAATCCAATCTACAGCCTAACCAAAAAATCCATCACATCAACACCATCCGCATAATCGGACAATGAAGGTTTCTGGTTCTGTCCAAAAGGAATGATTTTAAACCCTAAATGATCAAAAGTCTCCTCCCCTACTATACTTTGTATCTTGCTCTGATTTAGAGTTATTTTATTTTTTAAATCATCCAAATCAGAGTAATATTCATAAAAAACAACACCAGTAGGAGGTGTTAGGCTAACATCCTCCTTAAATAAAACAAACCCAGTATCCAAATGCTTTGTTTTGTTTAATAAAAATATGCTCTTATGATATAAATAATTATTACTGTACTTAAAGAACTCGCCAATTTCCTGATACTTAGATATTTCATCCAACAATTTAATTAAATCAAATCCTTCCTCTAAATATAATTTGGTGACGTTCCTGCAACCTAAACCATAATAGGAGAAAATATCTTCTCCCATTTCAAACATCTGTTCTGATGTAGTATGATTATGTAATATCGCCACAGAAACACGATTTCCACGGATAATATGAGGCTTATCACGGAAATAGTATTCAAAATAACGGGAAGTATTATCAGAACCTGTTGCAATAACGGCATCATAATCTTTAAGCACCTCCTGGATGACAATAAAACCTTTTAATTTAGGTTCAATCTCAATTAAAGTATTTAAAATAAAAGTAGGCAATACCTCATCTTTAGAGGACAACTTTATATGCGCAATGTTTCCACTTACTATAACACACAAAATATCCTGAAAACAAACCAAGGGAATATTTCCAGCGGCTACAATTCCAACACGTTTTGGTTTAGAGGCTTTTATAGCATATTTAAATGACCATGCAAGTAGTTTATCGTAATCCAAAAATTGATCAATGATATTATTTAATTGCAAATGGATATAATTATTGGTAAACCAAGGATTTGCATGCTCCGCTTTTAGAAATACATCCTCTAAAAGATGGTTCTGTAAATCATTTTTAAGTTTTTTACCTAATTGACACAGGGCATTTAGGGTTATTTGAGTAGGACTATCCATTATATCAATTCTTATACAAAAATGGTATATTTGCGGTAAAATTAAGAATAATTATAAGCAATGGCTATAATGATAACAGATGAATGTATTAATTGCGGTGCCTGCGAGCCAGAGTGTCCAAATAATGCAATTTATGAACCCGGTGCTGAATGGGCATTCATGGATGGTACTTCCTTAGAAGGGGTAGTAACCTTAGGAGGCGTTACAGTAGATGCGTCCAAACGTAATAAACCAGTATCGGAAGATGTTTATTATATCGTGACAGATAAATGTACAGAGTGTGTAGGATTCCACGAGGAGCCTCAATGTGCCGCAGTTTGTCCTGTAGATTGTTGTATTGATGATCCGGACAATAGAGAAACCAAGGCGGAGCTAAAAGCCAAAAAAGATAGATTGCATATTATTGCAGCCTAATACTCATCATTTAGATTAATGACCTCCAATCTAGGAAATCCAGTTTACAGCTGTTCCTTAGGATTTATCCCGATGAGGGAGTCGGCTTCTAATAAAAGTCAACAAATAAGTCAACTACTCTATGGAGAGGATTACAAAGTGCTCCATTCAGACAAAGACTGGCATTTTATTGAGTCCATTTATGATGGATACCAAGGATGGATCTTTACTAGAATCCATTTTTCTAAGGTAAATAATCATAAATTGAATAGGCTCAATCAAAATATGTCACCAAATGATTTTGAATTGTTGGAATTCCATCCTTTAAGACTTGCAGTAACTAAAAAATCTATCCCTTATGGATCTATTGTGAAAATTTCGGAAGGTAATACCACAAAACCTGAATTAATTCGTACTGCTGAATCCTATTTAGGAACCCCATATTTATGGGGAGGACGATCTGAATTTGGAATTGATTGTAGCGGATTAACCCAAATAGTTTTTGCTCAAATGGGAATCCACTTATTAAGGGATGCTTATCAACAGGCTACCCAAGGACAGGAAGTAATCGGAATAGAAAATGCTCAAATAGGAGACTTGATTTTCTTTACAGAAACCAGTGCAGAATCTATTTCCCATGTCGGTATATATTATGGGCATAATCAAATTATTCATGCCTCTGACGTTGTGAGAATAAATCACTTAAATGAAAATGGCATTTATAATGTGGAAATAAGTCAAGTGGTATTAAAAATCGCGAAGATTACGCGATTCCCTATATCCTAAATTGAATATTTTCCTTACTCAAATCAGGATTAATAAAAAGAATACCTAATTCAAATAAATCCAAGGATAATGTCACTTTTGGATGATTACAGAGTTGTTTCCAGCCATTATTCATATCTTCATTCCAATAAATATCATCTAAAATAAAGACTGAATTTTGGTGTAAATAAGGTAATATAATCTCAAAATATTCAATAATGGATTGACTCCTATGATCTCCGTCATTATAAACCAAATCAAAAGGATGCACTTCCTTTAATATTTGAGGCAAAACCTCATTAAATAATCCATTATAGGATAGAACTTTAAAATCCTTTAATCGATTAGTAAGAAATTCATTAGCAAACACTGATAAATCCTTGCATCCTTCTATGGTACTTAATTCAGTAATTGATTTATGGCTAGAAAGTCCCATATAAAGAGCACTTAACCCAAGGTTTGTACCTAACTCTAATATCGATTTTGGAGCAATAAATTGAGTAATTAAATACAATAACTCTCCTTTTTTGGGAGTGATTGCAGCTCTTTTATATTCCGATTTAATGGTAGATTGAAAACTAAATCCTCTCTTAACCTGCAGATTAGGATTTAATTCTTCTTTCGTAAAAACATATCCATTAGATTTTAAATAGTTAATGGATTCATCCAATATTTTGGCATCACTTAAAGTAATTCTATTTTTCCAAATAAAGGAAGTTAGATTGAATAAAAAAGGAGAGTGGATTTGATCTAATGACTTAGCCTTTAGGAAGAACTTCCATTTTTGACTATACTTAAACCAAATTGATTTTAAATTCATATTTAAAAAAAAAGTCAAAGGCTATAACTTAGTATATAACCTTTGACTTTATAATATTATATAATAATTATTTACTCTCTTCCTCAGGCTTAGGTGCTGCTACAGGAGCATTTTTTGCCTCAGAAGGATTATTAACTGTTCTTAAAATTTTGATTTTATCCTTAATATCATTTGCTTTCTCTTGAAGTCTTTTAATTTGAGTTTCAAGATTTAATTTTAAAGCATCTGCATTTTTAGAATTTTTAAAGAACTCCATGTTATTTGCCAAAGTACTGATTTCATTTTCAATTCTTTTCAAATCTCCATTGAGTTTATATCTTTCAGAATCCATTTTGGTTTTGTCATTGGAATTGTTACCACCTTTCCAAGATTCAATCATGGTTTTATAACTGAGTGTTTCTGCCTCACGGTTTAACCCTCTATATTTATTAGCAATTTTACCAATAGCCTCAAAGAATCGTTTTTTCGTTTTTTCAACTTCTTTGAAAGGAACAAAACCTATTGCATTCCATTCTGCTCTAAGTTGGTCTATGACTTCTCTAGCATTTTCAAATGACTCTACGTTTAATAGTCCTTCTGCTTTTTCAATAAGAGCCATTTTTTTAGCCAAGTTTTCTCTTTGTTGACCCCTTTCGCCATCTTTTTGCTCGTCCAATTTGGCAAAGAAATCATCGCATACTTTACGGAATTGACTCCATACTTTATCAGAACTCTTTCCATTCACAGGAGGAGATTCTTTCCATCTTTTTTGAAGATTGATAATTTCAATCCTAGCCGCATTTAAATCCTCAGCAGTCAATAATGCTTCAGCTTCTTTCAAAAGATCATTTTTGAACCTTAAGTTTTCAAACTGCTCATTTTTCTTTTGCTTGAAGAACTCATTTCTTGACTTGTTGTATAAGGAAATAGCATCCTTAAAATCATTGGTCAAGGCTTCTCTTTTATCATTAGGAACACCCCCAATGGCTTTCCATTTTTCAATCCAATTTCTAATTTCCGTGTCTCTTTCAGCCCATTCAGAAGATCTATTCACAGGATTCACATAAATCTGTCTAATTTGATTGATGATTTCTGTTTTAGCTTCAAAGTTTTGATTTCTCTTATTCTGAAGGTCATTGCTGATTAAAGATCGTTTATCATTTAAGGCTGTATATAATTCCTTAAATCGACCATTGACGTCATCTGCATTTTCCTTAGGGACTGGACCAGTATTACGCCATTCTTCTAATAAACTTCCAGCAACTCTGGTAATCTCTCTGATTTCATCCAATTCTTGCACTTTTGCCAATTTGGATAAAATTTCTTCCTTCTTTTTAAGATTTAGAGTTCTATCTAGGTTTTTAAGTTGGGAAAAAACAGACTGTTTATCATAAAATAATCCGATTAACGCTTGATAATTTTGATTTATCTTATCAGCATTCGGCATTGGAACGGGGCCAATTTTTTTCCATTTTGACTGTAGCTCCTTGAACTCGTCAAAGGATCTATCGTCCTCTGTTTTCTCATTTAGGAGTCTTAATTGATCGATAATTTCTGATTTAAGGGTAAGATTAACCTCCTTACGGTGATTTAATTCTTCCATTAATTCCTTACGTTTAGCCCTGAAATCCTTAAAGTTTTTATTGAATTCAGTTACTAAAGGATTATTGTAATAGTATTTTTTATCCGCGTTTTCAGGATTAGCTTCAAATTCTACTTTTTGAGCTTCTTTTTCTTCCTCTATAAGGCGGAAGAATTCTTTATGGGCTACATTGGCTTTATCACAATATTCCTTAGAATCTACGTGATGATATGCCTCAATTATAATTTTATTAAGGGACACCAAGTCCATACCAATTGGGTCAAAATCCAAATCGGGAGCTACTTTTATGTTTTCAGGTTCAATTAGTCCTTCAGCACCAACTAAGTGAGTTTCTTCCAAAGCTGAATGATTTTCATCAATTTCCTCTGAATATGAGGAATGAGGGTGAGCCTCCACTTGATGATCTTCCACTTCTGACTCAATGGTCTCTGGAACGCTTTGAGTTTCCTCAATATCCACTAGATGAATTTTGTTCTCCTCCTTAGGATGCTCTTCCACCTCTGCTTTTACCTCATGAGTATGCTCTACAACTTCTTCCCTGGAAAATGTTGGCCAAACTATTGGTTCATTAGCCTGGATGTTAGATTCAACAGTTTCAGCTGAAATGTGGTTTTCATCATGATTTTCAACTGATTCAATTTCTTGAATGTCATGTGCTGCTTCTAATTCTGAATGTTCTTCAGAATTTGTAATCGAATGTAAATCATCTGCCTCTGGGGAGTTTGTCTCCTCTTTGTGATGATTGGATTCCTCTTCATGAGGTTTAGTGGCTTCGATTCGGCTCTCGCCTAGGGCTGCGTTTTTTTCTTCTTCGTTAGTGTAAATGTCTTCCATCTAAGGACAATAATTAGGTTACTAAAATTTAACTTTGAAGCAAATATATAAAAAGCCTATATATTTTGATTAAATTATTCAGAAATGATACAAATTACGGAGTGTCCAAGGGATGCCATGCAAGGAATTAAAACATTGATTCCTACTGATATTAAGATAGCTTATTTAAATCAATTATTGAAGGTTGGATTCAATACCATTGATTGTGGCAGTTTCGTTTCACCAAAAGCAATGCCTCAAATGGCTGATACTTCCTTGGTATTGAAAGGGATTAAAGACAAAGGCAATAACAGATTATTAGCCATAATTGCAAATATTAAAGGAGCTGAATTAGCTACTGAAGAGGAATTGGTGGATATTTTAGGTTTTCCATTTTCCATCTCAGAAACCTTTCAGCAAAGAAATGCAAATAGCTCAATAGCAGACTCTTTTGAGGATTTATACAAAATCCAAGAAATAGCCATGAAATCATCTAAAGAATTACTGATTTATATATCCATGGGATTTGGGAATCCTTATAATGACCCTTATGATGCTGAAATCGTATTAAAATGGGTGGATAAAATAAAAGGATTAGGAGTTAAAACATTTTCATTAAGTGATACAATAGGTGCAGCAGATATAGATACTATTGACTACATCTTCACATCTTTAATAAAAGAGCATCCAGAATTAGAATTTGGAGCACATTTTCATTCTAGGCCAGAAAATGCTCACCTAAAACTTGAAGCAGCATTAAACGCAGGATGTAAAAAGTTTGATAGTGCTTTTAAAGGAATTGGTGGGTGCCCAATGGCATCGGATGATTTAACTGGAAATACAGCAACGGAAGTTTTAACAGCCGTTTTAGAAGCAAGAAATTTACTTCCTTTAGGAATTAATCAAAAAGAATTCCAAACAGCTTTGTTTGAAGCAGACAGAATATTTACTCAATATCATTAATAATGCTTTTAGCTAAATGAAAACCTTATTCTTCCATATTAAAGGATTAGTCATGACAGGTAAATATCCTTTTTTAAAAGGTCAAGCCATGTCAGAATTTAGTATTTTAAATGACGCTTGGATGATAATTGAAGAGGACAAAATCGTAGATTTTGGACAAGAACCTGTTCCAAATTTATCCTCAATTGATTCTAAAATTGACTGCTCAGGAAGGTTTATCCTTCCAACTTTTGTAGATAGTCATACGCATTTGGTTTTTGCGGATTGGAGAGAAGATGAATTTGAATCCAAAATAAAAGGCAAATCTTATGAGCAAATAGCTAAAGAAGGCGGTGGGATTTTAAATTCCGCTTTAAAACTTTCTTCAATGAGCGAGGATCAATTGCTTAAATCCGCTAAAAAAAGGCTACAAGAGGTCATTTTTATGGGTACTGGAGCAATTGAAATTAAATCCGGATATGGTTTGACGTTGGAGTCAGAAATTAAAATGTTAAAGGTAATTAAAAGGCTTAAGGAAATAAGTCCAATTCCTATAAAATCAACCTTTTTAGGAGCTCATACATTCCCTTTAGAATTTAAAAACAATCCGGAAGGATATGTAGATTTGATTATAGAAAATATGCTCCCCACCATCCAAGAGAGTAAATTGGCTGACTATGTAGATGTTTTTTGCGAAAAAGGATTCTTTAATCCTGATCAAACACTTAGGATAGGAAACGCAGCAAAAAGTTTAGGATTTAAAATCAGGTTACATGCAAATGAATTAGATTATAGTGGAGGAGTGGAAACTGGAGTAGAATTAGGTGCAATTTCCGTGGACCATCTAGAGGTTGCAGATACAAAACAGTTTGAGGTTCTAAAAAACAGTTTTACCATCCCAACGCTACTCCCAAGTACTGCCTTCTTTTTAGGTTTAACTTATCCAAAAGCAAGGAAAATGATCGATGCTGGGTTAGGGGTAGTATTAGCATCAGATTTTAATCCAGGAACTAGCCCATCTGGTAACATGAGTTTTGTAATGTCCTTAGGATGCATAAAAATGAAAATGAGCCCATCAGAAGTTATCTGTGCAGTTACCACCAATGCCTCTTATGCTTTGGAACTAGAGCAACAACTAGGTTCAATTGACAAAGGGAAATTAGCCAATTTTATTATTAGCAAACCAATTAATAGCCTAAATATGATTCCTTATCACTTTGGAGCGCCATTAATTGAAAGTGTATATATCAATGGAAAAAAATTTCAATCTTTATAAAAAAATATTAAATGAATAAAATTATAGAATGTGTCCCTAATTTTTCTGAAGGACGCGATCAAAAAATCATTGAAAGTATCGCAAATAGCATCAAACAAGTTGCAGGAGTCAAATTATTAAATGTTGACCCAGGCAAGGCGACCAATAGAACCGTAATGACCTTTGTCGGAAGCCCCACAAGTGTTATAGAAGCTGCGTTTCAAGCTATAAAAATGGCATCTCAATTAATTGATATGTCTAAGCATACAGGGGAACATCCTAGAATGGGTGCAACAGATGTTTGTCCTTTGATTCCGATCAAAAATGTTACCATGGACGAATGTGTTGAATTTGCAAATCAACTGGCTAAAAGAGTGAGCGAAGATTTAAATATCCCAACCTTTCTTTACGAATCTGCTGCAAAATCAGAAGTTAGAAGAAATTTAGCAAACATCAGGGAAGGGGAATATGAGGGCCTATCCAAAAAATTAATGCTTCCTGAATGGAAACCTGATTACGGAAATGCGGAATTTAACCCTAAATCAGGAGCAACCGTAATTGGAGCACGGGACTTTTTAGTAGCTTATAATATCAACCTTAATACTACCTCAACTAGAATTGCCAATGCGATTGCCTTTGACGTACGAGAACAAGGACGAATTAAAAGAATTGGCCATCCCTTATTAGGTGAAATAGTTCTAGATGAGCAAGGCAATGAGGTTAGAATACCTGGAACGTTAAAATCAGTAAAAGCGATTGGCTGGTTTATTGAAGAATATGGACAAGCTCAGATTTCTATGAACTTAACCAATATTGGCGTAACCCAAGTACACATTGCATTTGACGAAGTTTGCAATAAGGCAAATGAAAGAGGGGTTAGAGTAACAGGATCAGAAATTGTAGGGATGATTCCTAAATCTGTATTAATCGATGCAGGTAAACATTATTTAACCAAACAAGGACGATCCAAAGGGATTTCGGAAAAAGAGATTATTGATATCGCCATTAAATCACTCGGGTTGAATGAGATAAGTCCGTTTAAACCTGAAGAAAGGGTAATAGAGTTTATGTTGGAGGAAGATAATTCATCCAAAAAATTAACTAAACTTTCATTACTTGATTTTGCCAATTTGACCAACTCAGAGGCTCCAGCACCAGGAGGTGGCTCTATTTCTGCTTATGTTGGGGGATTAGGAGCTGCACTTTGTGGAATGGTTGCAAATCTTTCTGCTTCTAAAAGAGGATGGGAGGATAAATTAACTTATTTTTCTGAAGTTGCGGAAAAGAGTATTGAATTGATGGAAAAATTATTGTTTTTAGTAGATGAGGACACAAAATCATTCAATGCAATTATGAATGCCTTTGGACTACCGAAAGCCACCGAAATTGAAAAAAGTGAAAGAAGTATTGCTATCCAGAATGCAACTGAATATGCAACTCGAATTCCTTTAGAAGTAATGGAAACTGCAAATCAATTATTTCCTTTAGTATTAGAAATGGCTAAAAATGGAAATCAAAATAGTATTTCTGATGCAGGTGTTGGTGGAATTTGTTTAAATGCAGCTATTGAAGGGGCTTTTTTAAATGTAAAAATTAATGCGGCATCACTTAAAAACCATGAAATAAAAGAATCCTTAATAGCTGAGGCAAATCAAATAAGCCAAAATGCTAAAGAATGTCTAAATGATTTATTACAAATAGTAAATCAAGCAATTAAAATCTAGTTGGAATTGCTTGATTAAAATTGCATATCATCCAATTTACGTTCATCCGTTAGAGGTAGGACATAGATTTCCAATGGATAAATATGCCCTAATTTATGGCCAATTGCTGTATGAAGGTACATTTAACGAATCTAATTTCTTTCAACCCAATCAAATCTCAAATGATTCCTTAGAATTAGCACATTCTAAAGAATACATTTTAGGATGTGAGAACGGGAATATTGATATCAGAAAATGGAAAAAAGTAGGATTTCCTTGGAGTAGTGAGCTTGTTCGGAGAGAAAAAATCATTATGGATGGGAGTATTCAAGCGGCAAAATTCGCACTAAAAAATGGCTGTGCATTCAATATTGCTGGAGGCACCCATCATGCTTATTCGGATTCAGGTGAAGGATTTTGTATTTTTAATGATTGTGCTATAACTAGTTTATACCTAACAAAGGTTTTAGGTATAAAACAAGTGTTGATTATTGATTTGGATGTACACCAAGGGAATGGAACAGCTAAAATTTTAGCAGATGACGACCAAATTTTTACTTTCAGCATGCATGGACAAAGTAACTATCCGTCTCCCAAAGAAAAATCAGATTGGGATATTGGGTTAAAAGATGGAACCAATAATGAAGAATATTTGAATCATTTGGTTGAGGCAATTGATTATTTTGAACAATACGTTAAACCTAATTTTGTTATTTATCAATCTGGAGTAGATATTCTTGACTCAGATAAATTAGGGAAACTTTCTATTAGCTTAGAAGGATGTAAAAAAAGGGACAAGTTGGTCATTGATTATTGCTTTAGAAACAATATCCCTTTAATGAGCTGTTTAGGAGGCGGATATTCGACTGATATCAAGACTATCACAGAAGCTCATTGTAATTTGTTTAGACTTGCTAAGAAATATTATGATTAATTCACATTTGTTTTTTAAATTTGGTGCTTATAAAATGATTAAGTTTCTCTTTTTACCGATTTTCCTTTTAGGATTTGTTCTTTTCCCAAGTCATCTAAAATCTGATACGCCAACTAATGGAGTTGATATTTTAAATATCAGTTATAAAAAAGGTCTCAAACTGGCTAAAAAAGAAGGCAAATATTTAATGATATTAGTTGCCTCTGCTCATTGTGATGTGTGTATCCGTTCAGTAGCAGTTTTTAATGACTCCCAAATTGCTCAATTATATAAAGACAAATTTGTAGTAATCAAAATGGATCCAGAAAAAATTACAAATAATGTAAGGTTGAATAATTGGGGAATTGCTAAGATTCCTTCTGTACTCATTTTTAAGAAAAAAAAGATGATTTATCATAGCGTGGGAGAACAGACAAAGGATAGTTTGCTATCTCATCTATCAAGAATAAAATAGCTAATATAATAATATTCTTATTAATTGAATACAATTCTATCATTCATTAATCTAGATTTCTAAAACAAAGCACACAGAAAAAATTAATGAATCAAAAGACTTTATTTAGCTTTGATAGAATTATATAACTATATTGTGAATCTTTCTCAAAATAACAATTTTAGATTTCTAAAAATATATAATTTTTAGATCATAAGTTAAGAATTATCTCTCAACCTTTAAATTTAGGACTTTTATATATTTAGAAGAAAGTTTTGGCATTATCAAATTCTAGGAAAAATATAGACTAATTTATACATTCTAAATCAATAAGGTTAACAATTCATTTAGTAAATTTGTAAGATGAAATTCGGAGTTGTCATATTTCCTGGTAGCAATTGTGACCGTGACATCATTTATGTGATGGAAACTATATATAATCAGGAGGTAGTAGAACTTTGGCATAAGGATACAGATTTGCAAGGATGCGACTTTGTTTTTATACCTGGAGGATTTAGTTATGGGGACTATCTTAGATCTGGGGCCATTGCAAGATTTTCCCCAATAATGGAGTCTGTTAAAAGTTTTGCAAATAAAGGAGGCTATATTATGGGGATTTGTAACGGTTTTCAAATTTTATGTGAAGCAGGACTACTACCAGGAGTCTTATTAAGGAATGAAATGCAAAGGTTCATTTGTGAAAATTTGTTTATTAACACATCCACAAATGAATCCTTTATTACCAATCAGTTAGAGGTAAACAAACCCTATTTGATTCCGATTGCACATGCAGAAGGAAGATATTTTGACAGTCAAGAAAATATAACAACCTTAGAAAAAAATAATCAAATATTATTCAAATATTGCGACAGCGAAGGCAAAATAAACGCACAATTTAATCCAAATGGGTCGATTAATAATATTGCTGGGATTTGCAATATTAATAGAAATGTCTTTGGGATGATGCCTCATCCTGAAAGAGCAGTTGATCCAGTAGTTAGAAATACTGATGGTAAAGGAATTTTTGAATCCATATTAGAAAACGTACTCAAAACAGCAAATTAAAGAAATAATAATTTAATGGAAGGACAAATAGGAATCCTTGGAGGAGGATTTGCAGGTGTAGCAACGGCCTTAGCTTTAGACAATAATGATATAGGCTACAAATTATATGATCAAAAACCACTTTTAGAAGAACCGAATGCGGGAATGCTTTTATGGCCATCAGGGGTTGAAAGCCTAAAAAAATTAGGAGTATTTGACAATAATGATGCAGATGTTTTTCAATTAAAAAAGTATAAACTTTATGATAAACTAGGAAATCTGTTAAATACTTTTGATTTATCTAATTACTCGGAAGGAATTTATAGTATGAGTCGTAAGGTGTTAATGGAAAAGTTGCTAAACAAATTGGATAATTCAAAAATCAATTTAGACCATTCCTATTTTAAATATGTTGCTGATTTTAGTAAACCAGTCAAAGTTATGTTTCATAACGGGACCGAAGAGAACTTTGATTTTGTTATGGCAGCGGACGGTGCAATGTCTGTAGCAAGATTAAAACTTGTAAAAGACGGTAAGCCGGAATACTCCAATTATACAATTTGGAGAGGTGTTTGTGATTTTATACCATCTTTTATTGAGGGAGATTGTATTTACGATTTTATTGATTATAAAAAAAGATTCATTGCTTACATTATGCCTGGCAATAAATTAGCTTGGAATATGGTCAGTTTTGAAAGCAATAAATTCCTTCATCAAACAGGAAATAGAAAAAGAAAACTCACTAATTATTTAAAAAATTGGAAAACTGAACTTTCTTCTATTATTTTAGAAACAGAAGAAGAATCAATTATAAAAAGTGGGGCTTTTTTGAGGCCTGCTTTAAAAAATTGGGTTCCTGAAGGAATATTTCTTGGAGGAGATGCCAATTTATTATTAAGTCCACTTTTAGGATTAGGAGCAAACTTTGCTTTTCAAGAAGCAGTAGAATTAGCTGAAACAATTAAAAAATTAGGATTAAATCAATTTGCTTTTGATGAGTTTGAAAAATGGAGAAATACTAAAGGTACTATACTACAAGACATTTCCAAAAGATATGTTACTGTAAGTCAAATGAGTACCTTAGTTGCTTTGTTTGCTGGGAACTCTACTATTGTTAATAGGGTAAGAAGGGTAATCACAGAAGCCGCATTAGGTCAAGATTAATATGGATTCTGAATTAATAAAAACAAACGATGGATCCCCAACTCTTTATATAAAGGAATTAAATGAAAATTATCATTCTATTCATGGGGCAGTTACAGAATCCAATCATGTTTTTATCAAAACTGGATTAGAATATATAATTGAGAAAAATACCACTCAGAGCAAAATTAATATTTTAGAAATCGGTCTAGGGACTTACTTGAATGCATATTTAAGTTTTGAAAGAATAATAAATTTTTACAATAATAAAAGTATTGCATATTGTGGAATCGAGAAGTATCCCTTGTCAGAAAAAACACTAAATGAATTTTATTCCGCACTAAACTTAATTCATAAAATTGATTTCGATTTATTAGGTGAGCTACTGGACAACAGTCATAATAACCTTCAAGTCATCCTTGATGATATTTTAACATATAATTTTGGTGTGAATAAATATGATTTGATTTATTATGATGCTTTTGCTCCAAATAAACAACCTGAACTTTGGACTATTGATGTATTTAAACGAATCGCCGAATCCCAGGTAGATGGTGGGGTGCTAGTTACCTATTGTGCCAAAGGAGAGGTTAAAAGAAATCTTAAGGCTGTTGGCTATATGGTGGAAGCTGTTGAAGGTCCTCCCGGAAAAAGGGAAATGATTAGAGCTACAAAATCCTAAAATTAGAATTACCCTAAACTATAATTACAACTAAATATGAATTACATCATTGCCGAAAATATTAGCAAAAGTTTTGGAGAGCGGACACTTTTTAAAAACATCGATTTTAGTCTAAATTCAGGCGATAAAATCGGGCTTATTGCTAAAAATGGGGCTGGAAAAACCTCGTTCATTAAGATATTGACTAAAGAAGATACCTCTGATACAGGTAGCTTAATTATCCAACAAGGAGTTAGGATTGGTTATTTACCTCAAGTGCCTAATTTACCAGAGGAAAGCACCATAATAGATGCTATTTTATTGGCAGATAATCCAATCAATTTGGCATTAAAAGAATATAATTTAATCGCTGAACAATATGCTTTAAATCCTTCTGATAGTAATGGTGATAAACTACATAAGTTACAAGAAGAATTAGATCGATTAAATGGATGGGATTTTGAACAAAATATTAAATTAATATTAACTAAATTAGGTATCAGCGATTTTAATCAAA